>Ga0255772_10002081_pt1 | contig 19652 bp, 25 predicted proteins | sample 071ome_34_FD_179970 | JGI IMG/M metagenome (GOLD analysis project Ga0255772, IMG submission 179970) | Coastal salt marsh microbial communities from the Groves Creek Marsh, Skidaway Island, Georgia - 071411BT metaG (version 2) | ecosystem: Environmental > Aquatic > Marine > Intertidal zone >...
TCATGTTGTCATGAAGCAAGGTCTTGACATTGCAGTTTCTGATTCTCATTCTGACTTCTTTACCAAAGGTAAAGTTGCAATCAGAGCAACTATGAGAGTTGGATTCCCTGTTTACAAACAAAAAGCATTTACAAAAATCACTAACTTCGCTTAAGTCGAAATTAGTTAGTAAACATTAGTAATGGGGGTTTAATTACCCCCATTACATAACCTAGGAGATTTAATTAATGGAATTTATAAAAGTAGAAAAAGATATTTGGAAACTACAAGATGGTTCTATATTTGAAGGACCAGCTAACGATTTACCAAAATCTAATGCTTCAAAAATAGCTAAAAAAGGAATGGAATATTCTATTGCTTATTTAGAGCAAAATGGATGGAAAAAAGAAGCTCCAAAGCCAGCTGCTCCTAAAAAATCCGCTAAAAAAGAAGTAGAAAATAAAGCTGTAAAACCAGAAGACGTAGAAGATAAGTAGGCTTTAAATGGCTCTAAGTACAGTTTCTGATGTAGAAAAAGTTCTTGGTGTCGATTTATCCGCTAATGACGAAACTACTGTAACAAACCTTCTTATACCAGCAGCAGACTCAGCAATTGAAAATTATGTTGGGTATAGTCTTTTGTATCAAGCAGATATAGTTGAAACATTTGATGGAGACGATTCTGAAGACTTATTCGTAAAGCGTGCTCCGATTATTTCTGTAGCATCTGTCGTAGAAGATGATGTTACTTTAACTTCGGGTAATACAAACGATTATGTCGTATACAAAGGATTAGGATTAATAAAAAGAACTGGTTTACAGTATTGGAGTGCTCAAAGACTTCAAAATATTACAGTAACTTATACTGCTGGATACTCTGATTCAGAAGTAACAGCAGAAGATATTCCAAATGATATTAAATACGTTAGTGCAAGGATAGCTGGTAAGTTATTCTTAGCATCAGCTTCTCTAGCTACACAGCAATCAACTGGAGAAGTTTCAACTAATATCGCTGATAATGCAACTGATTCACAATTTCAAATGGTCAAATCAGAACAAATAGGCGATTATAGAGCTGAATATGAATCAGTTCTTGAACAATTTAATCAAGAACTAATTGGTTCAGCTGAAAAAGCTATTCTCAATAAATATAAAAAACAATATTTCACATCTGCTGGTCTGCTAGACTAGCTTCATGGATATAAACGTAAATAAACAAAGAAGAAAACAATACTTCCAAAATATTGAAATTGAAAAATTTATGGAAGCTGTTTTAGAACAAATGAACTCTTTAAGAATGCAAAAAGTTAACTTAGTTCAAGATATGGACGATTTAGTTAACGAATATCTTAGTGTTTGTAAAAAACACCCAATTAAGTAATTAAATAATTTTATGATGGATGGGATAAAGTTTAAAACTGATATTGTCGGATTAGATAAAGTAGCTCCTATAAAGCCAGCTGCTGCATATATGCCTCAATGGTTTAAAGATATGGACGAATATTTTGAAAGACCAGCTGGTCAACAATTCAAACCAAATAGTAGAAACTTTTTTGGCAAAGTAGGAGATGTAGCTAAAAACTTTTACACTTCAACAATTAAAAGGTGTCCAGCAATTATTGATTATCTTGCGTCTGGATATATTATTCCATATTGGACTGATACTTTATTGCAAAGAAATGATGAATATATAGAATTTGATAGTAAAGATTTTCCTATACGAATAGGTTCTCACGATGCAGACCAAGTATATAAAATGCCTTTATCTGAAACAGATTTTAAACATCCTTTAAAGTTTTCAAGTCCTTGGTACTTTTATACACCTAAAGGTTGGTCAACATTGTTTATTGCTCCTTATTATCAATTTGAGAAAAGATTTACAATATTACCCGCTATAGTTCAAACAGATACATGGCACGAAGTTAATTTTCCTACAATACTTCATGATAAAGAAGTTTTAATCAAACAAGGAACACCATTTATACAAGCAATACCTTTTAAAAGAAGTAAATTTAAATTTAACATGAGTATGTTAACCGATGATGATAAAAAAAATCTTGATACTAATACATTATTTTTAAATAGTAATTTCAAAGGTGGATATAGGAAGAGAACAAATGGCTAGATACGATTATCAATGCAAAACTTGTGAGCATGTTTTTGAAGTTCAACATTCAATAACTGAAGAACCTAAAATTAAATGCGAAAAATGCAAAAAAGCATGTAAAAGATTAATTAGCGGTCAAAGATATATGTACGGAACTGTCGGTGTTGATTGGAATACTGACCCTTCAAAGGCTTCAGCAAGTCAAAGAGCAAAAGCTCAAGCTGCTAAAAAAAGAAAAGTACAGTTTTAAAGTTTTTGGGAAGCACAAACTGGACAAAGATATTTTCCTTCTTCCATAATTCTTCCACATTCTAAACATCTTAAATTCATGGTATATACCTCGTGTATTTTAAAGTTAATTCTTCTTCTGGCATTATATCTTTTATAGTCATTAAATATATATTAGGACCAATATCTATTAATTCACAATTAGGGTTTTCACTATGGTTTATAAATCCGCCTAAAGGAGTTCTAATTAAACCATGTTGATGCTCATCATCTTTGATATGACTGAGACCAAGGTTCTTTCCTTTTTTAATAATCTCTTTTGAGAACAAACCTAATCCTTCAATATCAGAATCTTTGATAGTTAAAGAGTAAGGTAGTGGTCTGTATGACCTATCGTTGTCCATCATCATTAAAAACCTTCTTTTCTCCATCTCTTTTCAAAATATTTAATATTTCCCCAACACCATTTACTAGCGTTCCAATCTTTAAATTTAGTTTTGCTATAAGTGTCTTCAGCTAAATGACTAGCCATTAATATATTGTAATATGCTACAAACTGGATTTTCTCATATTTAAACAATTCTTTATTGTAATGAGGTTGTTTTGGTAAAATTTTTATTGGTATTCCATCGTAAGTAAGTATTTCACTATCAAATAATGGAATATCAAATTTTTCTGCAACCCAATTCCAAGTCGAAGGTATAAATTGCATGATTCCAGAATCATCTGAAGATTTACGATATGCTGTTTCTTCTCCTCTTGATTCACACCAACCTATACGCATAGCTTTATAAAGGTTATCTTCATCAAAATGTTCTACGTAATAAGGAATATGCTCAATCATAGAATTAGGTATAAGTCTAGTACAACTAGCAATGTTATCTATTGTATTGGGTGTTTCTTTGATATTAGTATCTTGAGGCAAAGCAAAAGATGCCAAAAATATCATACATTCTGTAATCATGTTTTATATTGTATGGTAATCTATACTAGATTACAAGTATTAAATATTCTTTTTAGCATTAGCAACAGCCAACTCTTTAGATTGCCCAACGCCAGTTGAGATAAGCTTCATACCTATCCTACCGTATTGGTCCTTATATTGCTTAAAGACTTGAGCTTCATGAGATAACATATACTCATTCCACTCAACAGAGATGGTTAAACCATCTTCTTCGTACATTTCGCTCATAAGGGCTTTTGCTGTATCTTGTTTAACATCAGCCATACCTCTATATTACCACATTTGTTAGGTCAAATTACCAAAAGTTTATAAATTGTTAAAAAATTAATAATAATATAAATTTGACATAAAAACACGTATACCTTATAATGTATTAGGTAGGAATAAAAAAGGAGAAGATATGGAAACAAATAAAGAACAAATAGTAATTGAATATTCAATTATTAAAGCTTCAATTCAAAAGGAACAAGTACATCCTTACGAACCAATATGGCGTGAAGTTTTTGATACTGGCACTGCCTATATAGAGCCAAAACCTTATTCAGATACAATTACTGTAACTGAATGGTTACTAAAGCAAGAACGTTTGATGAATGATAAAAGAACTGCTGAAGAAAAAAATCAGTTTTCTTATCAAGTCAGACTTGGACTATATCAAAATACAAATATGGAGGAGGAATAACATGGATAAAATCACATGGAGTAAAAATACAAAAGTTCAATCTATCAGTGCAACTTATGATGCAACGGAGGTTGTTAGAACTTTTAAAACTATCAAAAGTGGAGATACTGTAGATTATACAGTTAACCAACTTAAAAGGAATATGTTCGACATAAAGTCTTTTGGACTTTGGTCTCAAGATATTCCAGAAGTAAAAGACCTTAAAGTAGGAGATACATTTACAGTACCTCACTTTACTTTTGCACCTTACAGTGGTAGAAGAAATGAATACGAAGCATGTAACGCTGTGTTCAAAGTATTGGACAAGAAAACACATAAAGGCGTACATGAGGTCTTAAATGCTGACGGTACAAAATTCGGTAAGCGTAAGTTTCAAACTACTTATGTTTTGATTGAATGCGACCAAGATAGATATGTAGGACCAGACAATTGGTTTGAGAGATGTTCTTCTTTCAGTGCTCGCAAAGAGAACTACGGAGAATACTATCCTCTCAAGAAAAAGAGACAAAAATGGGTTACTCAAAAAGAAATCCTAAAAATGTATCTTAAAGATGGAGGTCTTTGTCCTATCAAAAGAAATGGAGAAGATTGTAAAATCTGTGATAAGTAATCTTATCTCATTGGGGGAGTTGACAAACTCCCCCTTTTACCATAAAATAGTATTAATGATGGAGGTAGTAAATATGATTGAAAAATCCTTATTCAAATTAATAAAAATATTATTTAGCGGAAAGTATTTCTTTAGCGACAGTTATTTACCTTACTCTTTTTGGGTAAAGATAGATGGCAAAAAAGAATATTTTCAGTTCAGATTTCAATGGTTCAAAAAACTTATGTGGTTTTGGGCTAGGAAATCAAATCAAATTGAAGCTGGTGGTACAGCCATCACATATTCAAATAAAGTCTGGAGAGCTTGGAATTTAAGACATAACATTTTGTATCGTCTACATTACAAGTACGATAGACCAGCTGGAATGGGTATACATGCAGTCATACCTTACAGATGGACTATGAATCTTAAACACAAAGATAAGGTTCAATATAAAGAAGACCAACATAAGCAATTAACCGCTACTGGTTGGCACGTATAGATAGGAGAAATAATGCCAATACCATATACAGATGAAATGCTAATGAGAGATAGACATCTATTAGCTGACATCGAAGCAGAGCCTATGACACCAAATGTTGTTTGGGCTGATAAATATAATATATCTAGAGAAAGAGTTAGACAGATTAGAGCTTATTATAATCTGCCTACAACTGAAGAAGCTAAAGAAGCTTTTATAGTTAAAAACTTTAATCAGATAATAGAACAAGTACTTAATGGGAAGAACTTTAAGCATTCAACTGATACAGTACATGAAAATGTAGGATTTAGAAGCTTTAACAAAGTTATGAGTAAATATTCTCATTTGAATGAATTGTATGACAATGCAAGAAATACATTCGAGTTTAAAAGAGCAAATCCTAAAAACAAAAAGTGTATAACTTGTAAAGTCGTTAAACCTATTGATAACTTTTATTTTCAATCAAAAGGTACATACGATAAACGAGCTGTTAGATGTTCTGATTGTGTAAAGCAATCTGTAGCTCATTATTATGAAATCAGAAAAGTAAATTATAATGGAACTACAGTAGAATCTAAGTTATGTACACAAGTACCAGAACTTGGACCTTTACCAGCTGACCATTTCCATAGAATGAGTTCAGCTAATAGTGGTTTACAGATGCATTGTAAAGCATTTCAAACCTTCTACTCTAAATTTAGAAATAGTGGTTTAAATGTAGAAGATTCAAATGCAAAAGCAAAAGCAGCTACACTTCGCTATTATAAAATTAATTACGGGATGGAACCTATCAAAACTGCATAAAAAAATGTGGTAAGATAATAGTTCATCTTGTTTAACATTAGAGCCGTCTCGCAAGGGACGGCTTTTGTGTTTGCTATAATAAGTTTGTGCCTAAAATTACTACATCTCTATTAAATGAATCAATTGATATTGAAAGACTAAGCGGTTCTCAATATGACGACAGAGGTCTTTCTACTGCTACATGGTCAACTAGCACCTCAAATGTTCAAGCTAGAATTGTAAGAAATAATAATATATCTGAATCGAGAGATAATTCTCGTGTTTCAGATAACAAAGAATTTTCAGTTATTGTTCAAGGTGGAGTAGATGTAACAACAAAAGATAGATTAAAAATTGATGGAGCATATTACGAAATAGAATCTGTAAATAAAGTTAAAGATAGATTTGGTAATATTTTTTATCAAGATATTAGAATACAGTCGGGTTACTAATGGCTTCGGAAAAGTTATTTGGTAATATCTTAGTAAGGTCTCTTGGAGAAAAGAGAACTGCTATGAGAACACTCAAAGCAACAGCGACAGGTCAAATACCTCGTTATATTAATGTTCCTAGAAACGTATCAAGTATATCTAAAATAAGAAGCTCTTTATATACATTCTCAGTTGTATCTGGAGACATAACCTCGATGATACCGGGTAAGTTTATGCCTAAAATCAGAAATAATTCTCTTGCTATTGCTAGAACACTTGGAGACTTTTCAGCTATTAGAGGTACTGTAGCAAGACTAACTGGACAAGTAATGTTCCCTTCTTTAGGTATGCCAACACAATCAGCTATTGGTCGTCGTTTCGCACGAAGAATGTTAGGTAGAGGTGCTGGTGCAGTAGTTAAATCCATACCAGGCGATAATCCATTATCTCGTGCAGTTCGTTCTAAAATGGCATCTACTTTTCAAAGAGAACAAAATAAATTATTCAACAGAGGAACAAAAGCTGTAAAAATTACTGGTAAAGGAACTATTGTCGGTCCAGTAGCAAATAAAGTAATGCAAAATGGATATGAAAACTTTTTATGGAATTTTGGTAGAGACTTTATGACTGAAGTCCAAAAATATACACCTATCGATACTGGTGCTTTAATTAGGTCTATTCAAGTTATGAACTCTCCGCTTGCTGCAAATGAAAATGAAATAGCAGTAACAATGGGTAATAAAGAAGCTTATTATGCGCCAGCAGTTGAATATGGTCGTGGTGGTGGTTATACTCCAGTTGTTGCTGGATTACCGCCTTCAATTTCTCCAGTTCCATCAGAAGTAACATCAGCTAGATTAATGAACTATAAAGGTTACCAACCATCTAGAGCCCCACTTCGTAAAGGTGCAATAAGTATTACTAATAAGTACAGAGGATTACTCAAAGAACAAAGTGGCAAAATAGATGCAAATAGAGTTTATTCGTATTATAGAAATTCAATTAATGGAGTGTTTGGAGGTAAATAATGGCACAGATATTACCAGATTCAGAAGTATTAGCTAGAACATGGGCTTTAAGTAAAACTAGCATTACTGATATTGTAGGTACAAAAATAGCAACAAGATTACCACAAGATGGAGAAATGCCATTTATGGTAATTACAAGAATAGGTGGTTCTCCACAGCAAAGTGAAGCTCTTATTGATGAAGCATATTTACAAATAGATTGTTATGCAGGTAAGTACGCTACAAATAACACAAAAGGACAACCAGATTATGCAACTGCTTATTCGTTAGCTAATGCTATTTATGGAGAAGCTTTTGACCAAGGTCCTCAAGTTTTAACATCAGCAGGTGGAGTAACTGGAAGATTACACGGATTTGTCGTTCAAAATGGTCCTCAGAGATTAGACGAGCCAGAGCTCGGTTTAGCACGCTATACTATAGATATAGTAATGATTTATGGAGCAAACTCATGAAGAAAGTTAAGTTAAATCCAATCGTTCATGATTTGGATATTTTGAGAGACGAGAAACTTGATTTGTTTTTTACTCATGATGAGTGGGTGGAAGTATCTGAAACTGAATGGAAGAGGCTTTCACAAGCTACTCGTAGAGTAGGAAATATGAAAGTTGCGACTCTCATTGCTGATGGAGAAGGATGGGGCGACGTTGCTTCGGTTGAAAAACCAAAAGCAGAAGAGCCTAAAGCAGACTGGTGGGAAGACGACGCTGTGGAACAAGAAGAGGAATGACAAATTCCTTTGGTAAAAAATAGGAGATAAAGCATGGCTAAAACCATTAGTGAGGTTATGTTAGGAACTGGTGTTCTGTACACTGCTGCAGAAGCAACAGCTTTCCCAGCTGACCCAACAGCAACTCCAGCCTCTGACTGGGTAGACATTGGATACTCAGAATCTGGTTGGACATTAGATTACGACAAAACATTTGAAGATGTTATGGTCGCAGAAGAAATCGACCCAATTTTTACCATTAAGACTGCTCAAGAAGTAAGACTTAGTGGAGAATTGGCACAAGTTTCTGTAGCTAACATGAAGTTAGCAATGGCAGGTGGTACAAGTAACTCAGATGGTACTTTTACAACCATTACGCCACCAAGTACTGATTCCTTTGATGAGAAATCATTACTTTTAAGAGTTGACGCACCAGGCTCAGACTTAGGTGGAACTCTCAAGAAGAGAGACATCCAAGTTCCTAGAGCAGTTAACGTCGGAGCATTTTCAATGGCTCACGCTAAAGCACCTCAAAAGGTTATCTTAGCAGTTGAGTTCAAATTGTTATTGCCGGGTTCTGGAGCTCAATTCCCAGAATTATTCAAGATTATTGACGAAGAATAATCAATAGTAACTTATAGATAGGAGGGCGGAATGCCTTTATACGATTTTGACGAAGCTGTCAGTGAGGACGCAAAAGAACCCGTGTCTATAAAAGTTTGTGAGAGAGTTTATAAACTCCCATCACAACTTCCAGCACGGGTAGTTCTCCAACAAATTAAATTGATGGATGAAACAGGCGGTATAGGAACAGCAGACTTGCCAGAATGGTTAGGTTCTCTAGTAGGAGAAGATAACCTAAAGCAAATGTTGGATGATGGTGCTACATGGAAGCAACTAGAAGATGTAACCATGAAACTCTTGATTCATTACAAGATAATGACTGAAGAGCAAGTACCAACTGGAGATGATTCAGACCCAAAATAGACTTGTCCTTTAGCGATGTGATAGAACGCTGGGGGGCAGTGGAATCTGATTTCCAAAGATTCTATCATGTAAAACATCCTCTTCGCTTAAGCTGGAGGAAGTTTAAAGTACTGTTATTCAATCTTGCTAGTGAAGAATCAGCATTCTTTGCTCCGTTCATAAAAGAACTTAGAGAAGAGGCTGAAACGGATAGAAAATGGCAAGACTACAAACGTGGCGATAGAGCCAATATCCCTAGAACATCTATTAGTTTAGATGATGCTCTCAAAGATTTAGGAATGGAACAATAAGTGGAAAATAACGCAAGCGTAATCGGTAGGTTAGCGTTCTTAGCTAGTGTTGTTGGCGACCAAGCTGTACAAGGTGTCCAAGCAATGGCTAAGGGTACTGGTGCCGCTATGACCAAATTAGCTTCTGCAGTACCAGCAGCAGCATTCGCAGCTTCAGCTGCAGCTTTAGCTGGTATCGGTGCAGCAATGGCTGGTTCAGTTATGGCTGCTGCACAATTTGAAGATTCATTCGCTTTAGTTCGTAAAGTTTTAGCTAGAGCAACTGATGAAGAGCTTGCAAATATTAGAGAATCAATTCTTGATTTATCAACATCAATTCCAGTAACCGCAGATAGTTTGGCTAGATTAGCATCTATTGCTGGTCAGTTAGGTGTAAACGTAAAAGATATACCTATGTTTGTTGATACTGTAGCTAAATTAGGTGTTGCAACTAACATGACAGCAGAACAAGCTGCTTTCTCTGTAGCTCGATTAGCTGCTGTAACTGGAATTGGTGCAGAAAATGCAGACCAATTAGCAAACGTAATTGTTAGATTAGGTAACAATACAGCTGCAACTGAATCAGAAATAGTATTACTTGCAACTAGATTTGGTGCTACTGGTAAAATTGCTGGATTAAGCGCAGATGAAATATTAGCTTATGCTGCATCTGTAAGAGCTACTGGTACAGAAGCACAAGCTGGTGCAACAGCTTTACAGAAAATGTTTTTACAAATGCAACAAGCAACTGCAACAGGTGGTGCTAAATTAGCAGCATTTGCAGAAGTAGCTGGAATGACAATAGACCAATTTAGAACATTAGCTAGAGAAGATATATCCCAAGCAGCTCTTGCATTTATACAAGGATTGGATGGTATAGGTAAAGCTGGTGGCGATGTTATGGGCATGTTAAACGATGTAGGTCTTGGTTCTGTAAGAGTATCTAAAGTTATCTTAGCTTTATCATCTGATACAGAAGAATTATCTAGTAACTTAGCTTTAGCTAATGATGAAATGGACAAACAGAATGCTTTAAATACAGAAGCAGAAAAACGATTTGGTACATTGTTGAATCAAATTCAGAGATTCAAGAATGTAATCAAAGCAGTCCAAATTGATATTGGCGAAGGTATAGTTCCGATATTATCTAAATTAATTGGAAACCTTGCAGACGCAATAGCTGGTGCTAGAGAGTTTAGTGATGTTTTAAATACTGATGCATTCTTAAGTGCAGCTAAAAAACTAGGAGCATTTGCTACATTAGGTTTAGCTCCTTTAATAATGAAAATAGGAATTGTTAAAAATTTAATGAACACTCTAGCTTTATCATTTATGTACGCTGGAGAAGGAGCATTTCTTGCTGCTGGTGGTGTAACAGCTTTAGCTACAGCATTAGCGCCTTTCTTAGTAGGTGGAGCAATAATTGCAGGATTTACAGTGTTAGCTAAAAATGTAGCTGATACTGCTGAACAATTAGCTATAGCCAAAAGAAACTTAGAAGATTTCAAAAAAATAATGGAAGATTTACCTTATGGAGATTTTGGAGACGGTATATCAGATGCAGTTTCTAAAGCTCTATTTGATTCATTAGAAGAAAACACTCAAAATGAATTAATAAAAGCTTTTGGTCCTAGAACCCAAAGTGTTTTACAGGAAATACTTGGTAATACCTCTGAGAATATAGCTAAAACTATTTCTAGCTCACTTACTGGAGTTGAAGGCGTCATGATTAATCTCTTTAGTGAAGATGGAATGCAAATGACTGAAGATAAATTAAAGAGTACTTTATCTTTATTAGAAGCAAATTATGAACAAGTCAAAAAACAATTTGGAGCAGAATCTGAAGTTGCTAAAATTATGCAATCAATCATAGGTCAAGTAAAAATTAGAGTTAATCAAGGCAGAGCTTTAAACGAAGTTGAAGCAGCAGTTCTTTATAAAGAATTAGAACGTTTAGATGTTTTCCAAGAACTAATAACTTTACAATCTGCAGTTGTTAAAGAAAGAAATGATGCTATTGATGCAATATTAAGAGAAGAATTAATTTCTAATCAATACCGAGGAAACATTAGAGCAATATTGGCAGATGAAGAAGAGAGAATGAGACTTATTAAGCAATTCTTGCCTTATAACGAAGATTTAGCAAAACTTGTAGGCGATATTGCTGATGATACCGAAGATGCAGCAGAAGCTGCTGGAGAATTTGCAGAGTTAATAGAACAAGCTAATGACTTTGCTGCTTATTTAGAAGAATCATTAAAACCAATAGAAGCTTTAAGAGACTTAGAAGATGCTAAAGATGATTTGAAAGATGCTAGAGAAGAACTTGCTGCTTTAGATAGAGAAGAATTAGACCTTAATCAAGAATTATTAAATACTCGTGCAGAGTTACAACAATTACAAAAAGATGATAAATATTTAGCTGAAGATGCTTTAGAAATAGAAAAAGAACTTCTCGAACTTGAAGAAATGCGTAAAGCAGTTAATCATGAACTTGAACTTTCCGCTCAAGAACAATTAAGAATTAAAAAACTTGAAAGAGAAAAAGCTCGATTAGAAAGAGCTGCTGCTCAAGGTTCTTTAAGCGATGCTCAATTACAGATAGATGCTATTCAAGAACAAATAGATGCTATTAAATCTCGTGGTGTTACTACAGAAGATGTTACAGAAAAAGAAGCTGAACTTGAAAAATTAAAATCAGATGCTTCTAAACGTGTCCAAGAAGAAATTATGGATTTAAAAGAGGAAGAAGAAATTATTGCAAAACGTCTTTTAGAGATTGATGATGATAGAGCCGAAGCTTCTAACAAAGTAAAAGATGCTCAGATAGATATTGCAAAGAAAACTGGAGAAGCAATCCTAGCTTTTGCTCAATTAGATAAAGACGGAAGAGTAGCTATGGAAAGTCTTGCTAAATCTTTAGGTATCCCATACAGTATCATTCAAGGAATAAATAAACAATTAGATGATGCAATAGGAAAACTATCAATAATTGCTGGTGGTACAACTTCTGAAATTGCAAAACAAATAGCAGGAACTGACTTTGGTAACTTAGTAGATTCTGGTGCTGTAAGTATATCAAGACGTGCTGGCGGCGGGATGGTTCGTATGGGTAATGCTGCAATTGTTGGAGAAAGAGGCATGGAGTTGATAAGACCTAACCCAAGTGGAGTTATGGTTAGACCACTAGGAGACCAATTTGCTGGTGGCGGTGGTGGAAATGTTATTAACTTAAACATTACTGGATTACCAACAGACCCAATAGCAGCTAGAAAAATTGCACAAAACATTCAAAGAGAGCTAAATAAATTAAAAGGAGATGGAAGAAGTGGAATCATTAGGTAGCTATAGAGAATATCAATTACCAAGTAATTATTACACAGATAATATGATTAGTTGTGAATCTGAAGGTTGTAGTTATTATTTTTATGACTTTCAAGGTAAATATAGATATTGCGAATCTTGTCGCAGTAAGGATATGTGTTAATGAATACTAGAAAAATCAAGAGAGCAATTTCTGCTAGAGTAAGAAGAGGAGAAGATTTTCACGATTTAATCGCTCCACTCCCAAGACATCTCAAATTAGCAGTATTGGAATATATTGAATTGAAAGGCTTAGATGGCTAATACATTTACAATAGGTAGATTATCATTTACTTCTCCAGAAGCTTTGGCTGAAGCTGCTATGCCAGCAAATGGTAAAAACTCTATTGAACGTTCTATACAAATTAGAGGTACTCTTGTTGCTAATAGTTTAGCTGAAGCTAAAACAATCAGAGATGAACTAATATCTTTAAGCAATAGTCAACTTATTGTTCCTTTTACTTATGAAGGAGACACAACTTATGGTGGTTATTGTATCGTAGAAAGTGCTGATGTAAACACTAAAAAATTAACTGGAATTGGTTTATTTAGATATAACTTAAGTTTATTAGTAAAGGGAAGAATAGGAGAAGTACAATTTGAGTCTAATTTTAGCGGTGGTTATTTAACTAACTCACATAGTCTTTCTTCTACTGAAGGTCCTTGGCATGCCTTACCAGTAAACATGCATAGTTATACTCATCCAGAAGCTCCAACTGCTTTGACAAGAGCAACTAACCAAGGAACAGTTTATATGTTTCAAGATGCAGATTTGAGAAACGGTAATGCTAACTGGTATGTTAATCCTTCAGATTATTACAAAGGTGCTGCGAAAATAACTATTGATGGTGTAGTAAGAAATGGTTATTTAACTTCTAATGAAGCCAAAGGTGTAGTCCTAACAAATGGAATAATTCAAATTACTTCTGGCTCTACCTTACAAGAATCAAGATTTAATTTAAGCTTCTATGATAATGGAGAGTTTGTATCTGAAAGAGAAATAGCTATATCAAGAGGTTCTTCGGAAGATGAATGGAATGTATGGCAAAACGTACAAATATTAAGAAACGATGCTGAAGAAGCAAGTGTTCGTTTTTCCACATATTCTGAAACAGCTGGAGATGGTAAGTTAACAGTTGATATAACTTTAAGAAGAGGAGCACACCATGCTTCTATTATTGCTACACAAGGAGCAACAGCAAGCAGAAGTGCAAACTCAAGAATTAATCTTAAATTAGTTGATGTAAATGCCATGACTGAGAATCCAATAGTTTCCAATTGGATGACAGAAGATGTAGCAGATTCTGATGGACAAAAATTCTTTATAGGTTCTCCAATGGGAGTAACTTTTGATGAAACAAATAGATTAATGCATATCACAACTGATAAATTTAAAGCAATGATTGGTTATATCTATGGAACTGATGCACATAATGATGTTGCTTCTGTATATGAACAATATATGGATTCGGTATATGAGCAAGTTCGTTTAGTGAGGTCCTAATGGCAATTACCGAAAGGTTAATGGGAGCAGGTAGCTTCTCTCTACAATTCATACAAGATTCAACACCAACAGAAGTTGTTGATGCAATTCAAGAATGGGGTCATATAGTTATAACTCCACAAGAGATGGACCCGAATCTATATAGCGATGCAGAAATATTAGCTTCTGCCAGATATACTGGAATAGTTTTAAATAAATCATTAGAAGAAGGCGTTGTATCTGTACAAGGACAAGGTCTTGAACTTTATCTTGGCGATGGTCGTGGTAAAGGAATGGTTATTGCTGAAACAAAAAATATTGGTAAATTAAGAAATTATAAAAACAAAACTTTAAGTCAAGTAATTGATAGCTCTAGTCAACCATACGGAATACTTAGGAATGAATCTGGTAATACTCAAGCAATTATTGCTGGGGATATAAATGTAGATAATATTTCTTATAGTTATTCTGGAAGTCATTTTGTCGAAACTGCTTTGTCTGCTTTAAGAACTATTTGTGAAATATTAGGTGTTGAATATAGAGTTAACCCAGATGCAACTTTAGACGTAGATAATCCAGCATTATTGTGGCGAGGTGTATCAAGTGAACCAACTACGGTAGTAGTTAAAACTGGATATGGAGACGACCCAACTTATACTGGTATAAGCCCTACAGGTTCAAGAACAGAATTTGATGCTAGAGATTATGTAACTGCAATAGATTTTATTGCCGAAGTTGGTGCTTACAGTGAAGCAACAGATTTTGAAGGAGAAGCATCACTTAATTCATCAGAAATACCTTATTACGACATTCATGGAAATAAATTATCAAGAACTGGTTTAGTTACTGTTCCAGATATGGACGGAGATAAGCTTGATGAACAAGCACAACTAATGTTAAGTGAATTATCTAGAGTTAAAAAGGTATTAAATTTAGATTTAGAACAATATGAAGTAACTGGAGATTTAAAAGCTGGAGATTATATATATGCTTTTGACCCTTCAATAGGTTTTAAAGATACAGAAATTGATGCAACAGCAGAAAGTAGAAATCTTTATCAAATATCGTTTAGAGGTCAAACTATAGCACCAGTAAAAATAAGAGTTTTAGGTTTAACTTATCCAATAGTCGATGGAATGGGTATTTATTATAGAAGATTTAATGGTGCAAGTGTAACTTATACAAATTTAACAGAATATGTTTCCTATGAAAGTGGAGACACACAAGTTGAATTAGGAGATGTAGTAAGAGATATATCTGATGATTTAAGATTTAATGAAATATCAATAGCTGCAGCAACTGCATCTGCTAAATCAATTCCAGATTTGCCAGCCACTCCAACTCTTCAGAGCGGTACCTACCAAGACAGTACGGGAGAATCTAAAGGATTCATTCGTATTGTATTCGACAGACCCACAAATATTGATGGCTCACAGATAACTGACGGAAGTCATTATCGAGTCAGATATAAAGTTACTGATGGGTTTTCCACAAGCGGCGGTGCCTCCGTAACTGATTATTCTTACAGGAACTTTCCATTTACGGGGGTTTCCACCGAAAGTTTGGTTATTCCAGATTTAACAGTGGGTAAAGCGTATAGAGTTGGTGTTTCAACAGTTGACACAAGCGGATTTAAAAAAATGTCTGATTACACAACTGCTGGGACAGAACTTTATACAGATAGTGCATCAATAAATGCTAACTGGGCTACTAATGCTGTTATTGAAATAGATAGAGACGGTCAAGCTCCATCTAAACCAAAACAAGCACAAGCAATTGCTTCTGGTCCTTTGAATGTACAGATTACTCATTATCTTGGTAAAGACGGAACAGATGGTAATGGTAATCCTTTTGGAGATTATACATTAGAAGGAGATGTTGACCATATTGATGTTCATGCAGTAACTCAAAATGGAAATGTTCAAGATTTTACTGTCTCAGAATCAACTAAACGAGGGGAATTGAGAGTTACGTCTGGAAATATATTACAACAGATTCCAGTTGTTGGAACTTTAGAAATGCCAGATTCTGTAGGATATTATTTTAGATTTGTAGCTGTAGATAAGTCTGGTAATGAATCAGACCCTTCAGATGGACAAACTGCTTTAGCTACTTTGATTGAAGAAGCACAAATTGCAGATGCAACAATTACCGAAGCAAAAATTGGAGATGCACAAATCACAACTGCAAAGATTGCAGATGCAACTATTACAGATGCAAAGATACAATCACTAACTGCAGATAAAATTACTGCTGGAACTATAGATGCAAATACTATAAGTGTAATAAATTTAAATGCCTCAAACATAACTTCTGGAACTATTGATGCTGCTAGGTTAAATTTAAGTAACTATTTACAAGTTGGAGATGCTGCTAATGATATTAATAACGGCACGACAACTATAAGTGGTGGAAAAATTTCTGCAAATTCTTTGGATGTAAATAGTGTTATCACAAATGATTTAGATTTTAATAACTTATCAATAAATTCACAAAACATTATAGATACACTTGTAACAGATGCCATACTTGCCAAAATTGGTACTGGTTCCATAACTGATAGTTATATCGGTTCTGTATCTTTTGGCAAAATAACCTCAGTAGCTATTGATGCTGGGACGATTACTTCTGGAACTATTTCAGCAAATAGGATTGCTGCTGATTCATTATCTGGAGATAAGATTAGCGGTGGAACAATAGATGGTTCTACTTTATCTGGTGGTTTTATATCTGGTGGAAGTGTTAATCTTGGTGGAAAATTTGTAGCAGATAATAGCGGTATGACTGCTACTGCTGTAGTTACTATAGCTCCAACTGCTGGAAGTAGTATAGGTAATGCTAATAACTCACTTGCAGGTAATTACTTAACTGTTTACGGTGGTGGAACAATTCAAGGAACCATCCAAGCAGATACTTTTAAAGATAGAAATAGCACTAGTAATATTGATATGGCTAGCTATATAGATATAAAACCAAGTGACTCATTAAAGATGAGGCTTTACACCTCAAACATTTATTCATACGATGATTTTTTAGGCAGCCCTAGTGGTAGTTATAACTTAGGTAATTCAAGTTTTAGATGGAATACCGTTTATGCCACAAATGGAACTATCAATACTTCAGATATAACTCAAAAAACAGATGTAGTTCCAGCAACTTTAGGATTGGATTTTGTTAATACTTTAGAACCAATAGAGTTTAAATGGATTGATAGAGGAGATGGAACTGATGGAGTGAGAACCCACTTAGGATTTTCTGCTCAAGATGTCAAACAAAAACTTATTGATTACAAAGGAGAAGACCAAAATTATGGAGTTTACACACAGGGTTCTTATGAAACTCAATATGTTATAGATGAAGAAACTGGAGAGCAAGTTGAGGTCTTAGAAGATGATAAAGTAGAAAATTATGGTTTAAGAATGACTGAAATGATTCCTATGTTGACAAAAGCTATACAAGAACTCTCAGCAAAAGTGGATGACTTAACTGCTAGAATAGAAGTACTGGAGGCTAATTAATGGCAGATATCATTAATGAAGGTAACTCCAAAGTAGAGGTAGTCGATTCCTCTACTGATGCTCTCGCTAAAATAATTGCAGAACTCAATGGTGTCCTTCGTGTAGAACAAACAAATAAATCTTTAAATTTCTATAATCCTAATGACCAGATGGAGACTGGCGACGAAACTGATGATAATGAAGGAGCGGCTTCTACCTTTAATGGTTTACAAGTAGCAGATTCAACTATTCATATCCAATCTGGAGATGGAGTTACTGTCCCAGAATCAAATCTTTATATTGATGGTAAGTCAATTATCTCTGATAAAACTCTTGCTATTGGTACTACTGGTCAAAAAGAACTTCACTTCGGTACAAATGGTACACAATGGGTAAAGATTACTGAATCTGGTTATTTAGATTTTAATAAATTAACTATTCAAGGAGATGAAGGTACAGCTGGACAATTAATTAGAAATGCTGGAAATGGAACTATTGAATGGTATACACCAGACAATAGAAATGCTTTCGGAACAATATCTATTGGTGGAACTGATGTTGATGCTGATTCTGTAGGAGATAGTTTAAATCTTGTTGCTGGAGATAACGTATCTATATCTGCAGATAATGTAACAAATACAATCACAATAAATGCTGACCAACCAAATATATTTTCAACAATATCAGTTAGTGGACAGTCTGATATAACAATAGACCAAGCATCAGATACTTTAACTTTTGCTGCTGGTAGTGGAATACAATTAACAACTGACCCAAACACAGATACCTTGACTATTACTTCTACTGTAAGTGGTGGTAGTACTGAAGATGTCTTCAAAAGTATAGCTGTTAGTGGACAAGCTTCTGTTGTTGCTGATTCTTCTACAGATACATTAACTTTTGTAGAAGGAGATGGAATTGAGATTACTACTGATGATGCAACAGACTCAATAACATTCAGAAATAACAAAACAAGACTTTTATCTAAATTAGGTTACTTCTCTTATACCGAAACTGATGGAACTATCACTGAATTACCTTTAAGAAACTTTTTTGTTAATCAAACTACTTCTTTACCAGTAAATGGTGGTGGTTCAGTAGTAGGTCTCTCAACCCGTGCTTTACGTCTGCTAAACTCTAATGGTAGTACTTATAATTTTATGATTATGCCAGCGAATACTGCTGGAGATAGTCTAACCCTCACTTTTACTAAGTCTGATGGGAGTACTTTAACAAAAGATATAGAAATGGTGGCATAAATTGGCAGCTGTAACACCCGTAAGAGGCGATTATAACCAACTGAATGAGCTTATTGGACTAGCTGAGTTTCAAGCAAGTGAATACGTAGACATCTCTGATGGTGGTACTGGAGCAACTACTGCTTCTGGTGCAAGGATAGCTTTAGGTTTAGAAATTGGTACAGATATACAATCTTGGGACCAACAACTTGACGATATTGCTGCATTAGCTGTAACAGATGGCGGATTCATTGTTGGAGATGGTAACACATTTGTTTTAGAAACTGGAAATACTGCTAGAACTTCATTAGGATTAGGAACTTCTGATTCCCCGACTTTCGTAGGTTTAACTCTTACTGGTGGAATGACTATAGCTGGAGACTTAACTGTTTCTGGTACTACAACAACAATAAATTCAAATATCGTTGAAATAGGCGATTCAATAATAGAATTAAACTCAGATTACTCTGGTTCAACTCCAACTGAGAATGCTGGTCTTGAAGTAAACAGAGGTGGTGGAACTGAACCTAATAAAACACTTATATGGGATGAAGCAAATGACTATTGGACTGTTGGTGGAGAAACATTTGTAGCAGGTAACTTTGCTGGTGCTATAGATTCTACTGCAGTTCTTGCAGATGGTGTTACTGCAACTACACAAGCTGCATTAGATAATTCAACAAAAGTAGCTACAACTGAATATGTAGATTCAGCAGTAGCACAAGAAAACGAATTAGCAGAGATGAACGATGTTACCCTCACTAATTCACAAGATGGAGATTTTTTACGATATAACGGTAGTGTATGGATTAATGATGCAGTTGATTTAGCAACAGA
>Ga0255772_10002085_pt1 | contig 19646 bp, 31 predicted proteins | sample 071ome_34_FD_179970 | JGI IMG/M metagenome (GOLD analysis project Ga0255772, IMG submission 179970) | Coastal salt marsh microbial communities from the Groves Creek Marsh, Skidaway Island, Georgia - 071411BT metaG (version 2) | ecosystem: Environmental > Aquatic > Marine > Intertidal zone >...
AACCGTCTGGGCTTGCGCCTAGCCAATCGTGCTCTGGGTGCACGTGGAAGCCCGTCTCTTCTACCGGCTGGTCCAGGTGAAACATCTCAAGAGACGAAATGGCGGTTTGCTCGTTTGCCGTGCCGTAGTCCGTTGCGATGTTGCCTTTGAACTCCCGCTCTGCGTCGTGCCATTCTCGTACCATGTTGCGCATAACATCGGAGGGCTTCATGTACGGGTTAAGGCCTAGTATGGCTCCCGCGATGCTTCCGGTTATGCGACCTTTGCGGGCCTCAAACCATTCTTTTGACCGTTGCTCCATTGTTAGCTCCTTAGATAAAACGGGGCCGTAGCCCCTTTGTGATTAAAACGGAATACCGTCTGGCTTTACTTCGGGTTGTGCTTGCGAAACCGGCGCTGGCGATGTATCGCGAGCCGCAACGGATGATACCCAGTTGCCAGATTTGTCGTTAATCTCCCAAATCTGCACCTTAATCATCATCGGCTTCGCACACAATGCCGCTGGCATATTGTGGTCCCCTGGCGCTTCACCGGATGCAGCTAGTTTGCCTCCGCAATTGTGGTCAATAGCCATAAGCATACGCTTGGCTTTATCCGCTTTCTCTTCATCGGCATCGAACACACGCACCTTTTGAAAGATCTTGCGGTTTTTGTACTGCTCTGGCGCTTGCACTGTCCAGCGAAGACTGACATAGGTGTCATCTTCAAAGCTGTCCAGCTTGGCCTCGTCGATCAATGCCAAGAGTTCAGTGCCGTTGGGGATTGGCTCCATGTTGCCTCCGCCCATATCCATAGACCCGTTTGATTCTACTTTGTTTCCGTCTGATAAATCCCAAAATGACATATTATGCCCCTTTTCTATTGGTTGTTGGTTTGGTTGAAGAATGGAATGTAAGAAAGCAAAGGATTTTCGCCTTCAGTGAATTTAATTTCCTGCGGCATTTTGTAGCGAGTTTTCGCGTCAACATAGCCGACAGTACCATCTGACGATGTAATCAAAATACGGTCCCCCGTGGTTGTAACCCGCGCCGCTTTAGTTTGATTGCCTCTTTTGTCCTGCTCGCCGCCCATGACAAACTGCTCTTTTTTAATGTAGATCACAGCGTCGCTTTTATCAATATATATTTTGCGGCTGCGTTCATGCATTGCCAGAGAGTAAGTGCTATATTCGCTCGTCTCGTCAGGCTGATTCTTAACCTTATTTAAGCCAGTATGAGCCAGGAAAATGATGGTCATGTTGCGCTTGCTGCGAATGTACTCACATGCTCGCACTACATTTGCGTGCATTCCCATGGAAACGTCATAGCCTTTATGGAATCCCCCTGCGGCGTTGCCGATTGAGTCGGCTTTTCTACCGTTGTTTGGCTCGTCAAACTCGACCACCTCCTGCTCAAATAGGGCATTTAGCGATGTGATAGAGTCGATCACAAGCGTTTGGTAGTCGTGCTCTTCTTGCAGAATCATGCGCAACTTGCTCATGATCTCCTTGGATGTGTGTACATGATTCGCCTTAGATGGCGCTGGCAGATGCTTTAAAAATGCGGGTTTATTATCGCCTTCGACAGACTCAAAAACAGTCTTAGCGTTTTCCGCTTGGATAAAGATTGATTTGGGGAATAGTCCTGCCAGAGAAGTTTTACCCGCTCCAGGGAACCCCACTATTGTGATCATTGGCGCCTGAGGTGCCGTTGGTTCTAGTTCATCTAACAAGCTCATTGGCTCTGCTCCTTTTGGTTGTTTGCTGGTTTTTGTTAGCCAGTGATTGCATTAAAATGGTTTTAAGTTATTATGTCAACAATATTTTATGACAAATATCACAAAGGAGCGAAAAGCATGAATGAACTAGAGCAGGCTAAGCAGTTTTTACAGTATGCAAATATAAGTAAGGTGGCGCTAGAAACCGGCATACATCGAAACACACTCTACAATATAGTTCACGGGAGACACGTCCCGCATCTATACAACATCCAAAAAATATTAAAGCTGCGCGACCGTGGCACATTAGCAGAGGAGCAAAAATAATGAATAAAATCGAATCAACTATAAAGAGAAAAATAAAAAGAGCAAAGGAAATAGCGGATAAGAATCATAAGAAGTTCTCAGGTAATGAGCAAAAATATACTTACCATGGGGGGTTTAGTAGTGGCTATTTCTTAGGTAAGTTGGCAGCGCTAGAGGATATTGCCGACATGCTGGAAATCGATTTTTCTGATTTGGAGCAAAACTAATGGATCATCAAGAGTATATCGACGCGGGCCTAAAAGTATTTGGGCTGTACGGCGTTAAAGATGAAATGTGCGAATGCGGCAACCCTGAATGTAAAGCGTTTTTTAAACATCCAAGAACCAGTGCCTGGCAACACACGCCCCATTGGTCAGAGGACCAGCTCGAAGTATTTGAGGAGATGGGGCACTTCAAATCGGGGTTTGGCGTGCTTGTTTCTGGGCTGCTTGTTGTTGACGTAGATGCCCGCAACGGTGGCGTGCCATCTTATGAAAAACTATGTGCGCTTATTCCTGCAATAAAAGACGCGGGCTTTATCGTTGAAACAGGCAGCGGTGGCGGATCAAAGCACGTTTACTTTTCACTGCCAGAGCCTATCGCCATGGTGCAGACTCATAAGGAGTTCAGCGGTATCGACTTCAAGACAAGTGGCTTTGTTGTGGGCGCGGGCTCAATCCATGCCAGTGGCAATCTATACGAAGTGGAGACAGGCGACCCGTCCGACATTACACCCGCTCCGCAAGCATTAATTGAACTGCTGAAAAAACCCGAGCGGCACAGGGCAGTCGTGGATGGCCAGACCGTCGATGTATCAGACGCCGATTTGAGGGACATGTTGTCTTATATCGATCCATCTTGCGGCCATGAAGAATGGATCCGTATCGGCATGGCTTTGCACCACGCTACGCAGGGCAGCGGGTTCGCTTTATGGGACGATTGGAGCGCAGGAGGTGACACCTACCCCTCATCCAGCGAGCTAGACAAGCGCTGGCAGTCGTTCGGCAAATCGAGCAACCCCGTATCGCTTGGCACTCTCATGCACTATGCGAAAGAGGGCGGCTACTCTGAACCGGTTGAGTTTACGCCGAGCGTAACATTTGACATGCCAGAAGAAACAACAGCGCAGGACATTGACCTTTTGCGCCCCCCTGGCTTTGTTGGTCAATTGGCTGATTGGATTAATTCGCAGTCATTGTACCCGCGAGAATCGCTGGCGGTTGCTGCTGCATTGACCGCTATTAGCAATATTGCGGGGATGCGTTACCGCGACGAGATGGACGGCATGACCCCGAACATTATCGCGTTCTGCGTCGCTGGCTCTGGCACAGGTAAAGAGGCCGTGGGCAAGGCGTTTGCTGAGATCATGCGCGTGTGTGACTTATCTCCGGCATTATATGGCGCGTTCAAATCCGAACAGGAGCTATACCGCAACCTGTTACGCCACCAGGCGGCTTTTTATTCAGTTGATGAGCTTGGCATTCAGCTTACAAAAGTTAAAAACGCAATGACCAGGGGCGGCGCTTCATATCTTGAGGGCTTGCTTGGGGCGGTGATGTCGGTCTATTCAAAAGCGGATTCATTCCTTCCTATCACTGGCGACCTAAAGGAGGAGATCCGCCAGCAGTTGAGCAAGGAATACGCAGCCATTAACAAGCAACTAGACGATGGCCGCAACTCTGACCTGCTTGAACGCAAGCTAAAAACTGTGGAGCGGCAATTATCGACGATTGATCAAGGGATCGACTCGCCGTATCTGTCAATCATCGGCTACACAACTCCGACCACCTTTGACGGTCTTTTTGATTATGAGCAGGCCACCAACGGTTTTTTGTCGCGTTCTATGATATTCAGAGAAAAAGAGAATAACCCGAAGCGCAAATCCAACTTCAAAAAATCACCAATGAGCGAGCAAATGAAGACCACTCTACGCAACATTCACGCGCCTGGTTCTTTCAGCGTTGTTCAGGATGCTCGTATAGAGTTTACCGGCGAGAAGACCAGTGTCCCTACAACTGACGAAGCGGCTGAACTCCTGGACAGTGCCTATCAGTATTTTTGGGAGCTGGCAGAGCAGCACAAAAACCAAACAGGATTGGAGGCCGTTCCTCGCCGTGGCTATGAAATGGCCTCGAAGGTAAGCTTGATTTTGGCGCTGCCGGAGGGTTTGCGCACCGCAGAGCACGTTAAATGGGCCGTAGCGCTCGCTAAACAGGATATTGATGCAAAGCTACTACTGGCACATTCAAACAGCGCAGAGAGCGAAACAGACCGCATGGCGGCCAAGATCATCAGCTTTCTATCTAAAAGCGAGGGACAGACCATTGGAGTTATTAAAAACCGTGTACGTGGGTTTGATCCTGCTGTGTTGGACAGGCTAGTAGAGTCTGGCCATGTTATCAAACAGGACACTGGAAACGAGCGCAAAGGACAGCCGGTAATAAAATACTTTAAAAACTGCTAGAAACCCCGTACTATAAGGGTTGTAGGGCATTTTCATCATTGAAAAAACACAAACATACGCGCAGTTACACACACTGCGTGTATGTTTAAAACCCTTACAAATCAACAGCTTACAGCTCATTTCGATACAACATACGCAGATACACACTTTCCTTAAGACACTTTCTAAAAAAAAGGTGGTTTTTTGCTATCTGGTCTTTAGGTGTCTGCGTATCTGTGTATCTTTATTCTATATATAATATATATATAAAAAAAATATAATAAAAACAATCACTTACGATACGAATGATTATCATTAATTATACACAGCCGTGTGTATCTTTGCGTATGTTTGCGTATGTTCTTTTTTAGTTGCACGCCCGCATTTCATAGCATACACTGTGTGGGTGTTTGATTGATAACACGCAAACAAAGGAGAGGAGTCAGTATGCGAGAATCAATAAAAGAGCTTTACAAGCAGCTTATAAGACTAGAGAAGCAAATAGACCGCGCAGAAGATAAAGGCGGTGAGTGCATCACCATGACCATTGAAGAGGCTGACAACTTACTACGGAAGATGTTAGCTGTTGTGCATAATGAAATTGAATAAACGAGAGGAGAGGAAAGAATGAGCGAACCAAAGGCAGGCGAAACGATAGCAGTCTGGTTTTCATGCGGAGCGGCCAGCTATACAGCGTTAAAGGTGACGCTTGAAAAGTATCCAAAATGCAACGTACTGGCACTTAACAACCCAATAGCCGAAGAAGATGAGGATAACATCAGGTTCCTAAATGATGCAGCAGAAAGGCTTGGCGTTGACATTATTAGTGTTACCAACAGAAATTACCCGTCCAACTCATGCGTTGATGTTTGGGAAACGCGCAAATATATGTCTGGGGTGGGCGGAGCGCCGTGCACTGGAGAATTGAAAAAGAAGGCGCGTCAGCAGTGGGAGAGGGAAAACCACACAGACTGGATAGTCCTGGGCTTTACCGCCGAGGAAAAACACCGCCATGACAACTTCGTAACCTCTGAGCGCGACGATTTGCTGCCGGTGCTTATTGATAGCGGCATAACTAAGTCTGACTGCTATGATGTTGTCAAAGGGGATGGCTTAGAATTGCCTCGCGTATATTCAATGGGGTACCCTAATGCTAACTGTATTGGATGCGTCAAGGCTACATCGCCAACATACTGGAACCATGTAAGAAAGGTGCACCCCGATGTGTTTAACGCCAGAGCAGAGCAATCAGACAGGCTAGGGGTAAAACTGGTAAGAGTAAGGGGCAAGAGGATAAAGCTCAAGGATCTAGACCCCAGCGCCAGCGGCAGACCAATGAAAAATATGGATTTCGAATGCGGAATATTCTGCAAAGAAGAATCCATAAGCTAATAGACTAAAACACAATAACGAGAGGAGAGGAAGGGATGGCAAAAGTAAAAATAGATGAAAACGAGTTAAAGGAATTAGTTAGGGATGCGGAGCGATATAGGTTTTTGAGGATAGCAGATAATTGGGGTGAGGATTCAGGAGATGATTCATGGGAGAATCTAGCACAGTCATCTGGCGTTGATTTTGACGACATCGTTGATATAAGAATGATTTCTAGCTCATAGACTAACACGCGCCATTCAGCGTATGAATGGCTAAAATTACACATATAGATTTGGTGAATGTATGACCAACCTAGTAAACGACCTAGTAAAGCTGGGCTTCTCAACAACACAGCAGGCCCGCGCGATTGGTGTGAGCGTTGACGTGATGAAAAACCATCAGCAGGGGCGGTATGCCAGGGCGCTTGAGCAGTGGCAGGTTGAGAAGTTGGAAAAAATAAGGGATCTACTGTAATAGTACTTGCACTAATCAAATAGTTTGCTATTATTACTACATAGACAAACACAAAGGAGCAAGAAAAATGAAAGATTTAAACAAAAGACTTCAAAAAGCAATCAATGAACATAAAGAGCTTCTTAATAAAGAGCTATCATATTCAGAAGACCTTCAAAACAAAGAGGCAATTAAAAGACATAAGGCGAATATAGCTAAAGTTATGGGGATGATGAAATGATAGGGATGCTAAAAGACCATTACGACTATTATGAAAAGGCTGCATATACGGCCTGCTCTCTAGGCATAACAATATGTGCAGATTCAGAGAGTTATGGCGGCACTAAATCAGTTAGAGCAATGAAAGGTGAAGACCTTATCATTCACTCAAAACAAGATGAGGTGGTTATGTTCCTTTGCCGACTATTTTCAAAAATTCAATCCATACTGGCCCTACTAAAAGCAGAAAAAACGGATATAAACGATTACGATGCTGTTATCGAGTCTTTATCTTATACAGTTTGTGGTAATAAAAACGTAGATATATATAAATATTGGATTTACAAAAACGATGATCTAATGAGAGCCATTAAAAAATGACACCATCCAAACAAGCAAAAGCGGCAGGGCTTAAAAGCCTGTCGCAAGTGACCGAGGTGACGGGCGTTAGCCTGCAAACACTAAGCAACTGGCACAAGCACAAGCCTGAGTTATTCAAGGCTGTAATTGCTGGCTGTGTTGCCTTGCTAACCGTATAACATGTGATACACTGAATAGGTGTTTAATAAAGGAGCTAAACAAATGAAACCAACTGACCTAAAGTGCCATCCACACGTAGCTTCCGTGATCGGCGAGGATTATGCTGATTATGAGCTTCAGCGGGTGATTGATTATCGCTATGCAAATTTTGACAGCTGTTATAGTCTTGGATTCAACCAAACAGACACACCGCAAGGGTATAATTTTTGGATGCTGATAGATGGAGGAAAGATCCCATACGAACACGGCCACGAGAAGCCCGCTTTGTCTGAAATAACCCCTGCGAATTCGGACAAAACCAGCGACCCTATGGCAATGATTGAGCCAAGCGAAGAGCTGAGAGAGGCGTTCGAGAAGTCTGGTACCCAGGTTGGGGGAAAAGAGCGCAGTGACGGCTCAACCGCCAGTTATTACGAACTGCCAGAAAGTGCCACCCAGTTGCAACACCTGATTAGCCATCGCAATATGAACTCGCAGATTGGCGAAATATTCCGAGCGTGCTACCGCTATGGATTGGTCAGTCATTCGGATATGCTGCGCGATGCCAAAAAGATTAAATTCTACGCCCAAGCAGAAATCGAACGCCTAGAAAAGCTTGCACAATCCGACAAGTAGGCTATATTTAGGGTTCACACAAAGGAGCGCACAAAATGAACAATCCAAAACCAGCATCCAGGGTCGATAGGTCCGGCCCTTTCTCAATGTATGACATGTGCTATGACGTGGCCGACTCGCTTAGTGACGACGAATGGGAGCGCTATTTGGATCTACCAAAGCAACAAAAAGACGAGCTACGCGAATACGCGCATGATGTGACCGTGAATGCTATTTTTAAGATGATGGAGGGTTGATATGGTTATAGATATAATATTTTTAATCGTGTACCTATTGATAGGCTTATTTTTAGGTTGTGCGTATCTTTATGATAATAATGGAGCAATAAATGGTTTTGACTTGTTTATCTCTTTCTGTTTTGTTTTTGCTTGGCTTCTTATAGTTGTTCTGGTTTATATTTTTGAATCCGACGAGAGGCCGACAAGATGAAATGCCCACAATACGAAGGCAGCAATCAAAAAGGAGCGACACTATGACACCGCTACAAAAAGAACTGGCAACCGACCGCCAACTAGAGTACCTGGAGGCCGTGGAAAAGCATGGATCACAGGTAAAAGCAGCGGAGGCTCTAGGGGTTGACCGCTCGACTATTGCCAAGTCGCTGAAGGCATTACAGATTAAATGCGCAAAGCGGGGCGAATCGCCGGAGCATGGCATGACGCACCAAGTTCCAGTTGGCTACCAGGTCAAGGGCACGTCCACGCTATACGGCGAAGACGGACAGCCAAAAATGCAGTGGGTTAAGACTGCGCAGGACTGGGACGTCAAAGAGCAGCTAATGCGCGAGGCGGTTGAGGCGCTATGCCAGGACGTCAAGCCCATTAAGCCGCGCAAGGCAGACAAGGGTTATTCTAGTGATACTATGGCCGTGTACCCGCTTGGCGATCCGCACATTGGTATGCTTAGCTGGGCAGATGAAACTGGCCAAGACTGGGATCTAATGATTGCGGAAGACAAATTTACAGCTGTTTTCGATCGTCTAGTTAAGACCGCCCCGCGATGCGACGAATGCTGCATTGTGAATCTGGGTGATTATTTCCATTACGACAATATGGAAGGCGTCACTACTCGAAGCGGGCATAGCCTGGACGTCGATAGCCGCTATGCCAAGATGGTTAGGATTGGAATTCGCATTATGCGCCGCATGATTGAAAGCGCTCTAGAGCACCATAAGCGAGTGAGAGTAATCAATGCAACTGGTAACCACGACGATACTAGCTCGATGTTTCTGAATGTTGCGCTGGCTAACATCTACGAAAAAGAGAAACGTGTCACAGTGGACGAAAGCCCGACGCCTTACCATTATGTTCAGTTCGGCAAAACTTGCTTCGGCGTTCACCATGGGCACAGCACTAAAATGCCTGCGCTCCCTGGTGTCATGGCAACGGACCGCCCGCAAATGTGGGGCGAGTGTATCCATCGCTACTGGCTAACCGGCCATATTCACCACGACAGCATGAAAGAGTACGCTGGCTGCAAGGTGGAAAGTTTTCGTACCTTGGCCGCTAAAGACGCTTATGCAGCCTGGGGAGGTTATCGAGCTGGGCAGGACAGCAAGGCGATTATCTATCATAAAGAGTTTGGCGAGATCGAGCGGCACACTATTAACTTGCAGATGGTCTAACAGTAGTGATACCATAGCATTGTAGGTCGCTCCTCCTACGCTAGCCCGACTAGGTTTCCTCCTTGCCTAGTCGGGCTTTTTTATGCCCTGGCATGTCCATATATCGGCTTTTTCTATACATATTCCCGCGAACATATCGAAAAGTTGAATTGATTACTTGCAAGTGGTGTCTATACTTGGTTTATCAACTAACAAAGAGGAGCAACAATAATGAAACCGACACAAGAGCAACTAAACGATCCAGCATGGTGGGAGCAAGCAAAGGATGGGTTTGATTACTGCTATTACATCAAAGACGAATCAGATTATGCCTTCACAGAAGGGATTTTCGAGTCAGCCGGATTTGAGCTACTAGCCAAACGTCCAACCAAGGCAGCATTTGTGCCGGAGGTGGGTGTTGAGTGTGAGGGCTTTACTACTGATCTTGCAGGTCTCTGGAAATGGCGAAAAGTGGAACCACTAAAAGAGACAACTGCTGGCGAGTTTGCTTGCTTGGTTGCAGGCAGGAGCCTTCGCTTTGTCGATCAATTCCGCCCAATCAAATCAGAGCGTGATTTGTTTGTTGAAGCCGCTCAATTGGCCGCAGACACTACGCAATCAACTGTATTTGGCAAGCTGTACGACGCTGGCTGCCGCTTTGTGGAGACCGACAAATGAAATTAGAACTACGCAGAAACGACACAGAAATAATTACACTAATGGACCAGGGCGGCTTATACCCGCCAACGGGCGAAGAGTACGCGCTGGCAATGCGGCTGATTGCCAATGCGATTGAATTTGCCAGCAATACATACGATCTCATGCCAAGCCTGCTGTACGTTACGCTAAACGGGCAGGATGTGCCCAGCACGATCGACACGCCAGAAGAGCTTGAGCACTGGTATTTAATGGAGTTTGGATTGTGAGTTATCAGCAGGCACACGAAGAGCAATGGGAATGCTGCGCTACTGAGTGCGACAACATCGGCGACAGGGTTGTGAGAAACCCTATAACTGGCCAAAGTATCACTGTTTGCAGCGATCATTACAGCGAGCTTTTAGACAGACTTGAGGAGGACTGCTCTTGGCTAGGCTAGCCTTGCTTTGCCTGTCATTCGTAGTCTGGCTTGCAGTGCTTAGCCGAATCGAGCAGCCACCAGCGGAACCAGGCAGGCCGGAGTTGCACCCAAAGTATGACGCGCGCGCACAACTTAAAAACGCTTGCACGGCGTACCTAAAGCGTGTAGATTTAGAAGATTCACAAACAACAGAGAAGGAGTGATATTATGAGTAACAGGTTTATGTCATTTTTTTATGCGGTGCTTGCAGCATTCGTATGCTTCACGGACGGCTCAGGGATGCTTTTTTGTACATTCTTGTTAATTTCCGCTATCTATGGGGCGGTTAGCAATTTAAAGCGCGACCTACTAGGTCAATGACTATCGAGTGACGCGCAACATACGTGATCATCCTGGGCATTATGGTGCGCCAGCAAACTAGAGATTAATTAAAGAGGTGATTTATGCCAGATATGGAACGAATAACTGATCAGCTGAGGGTTGATATGGCGGAAATGGGGCATAAGGCGAAAGGCAAAAGTGCTGATTACTGGGATGGTTACAGGAATGGTAAAAGCCTCGCTAGATGGGAAGTGGCAATAGCGTTCGCCATTGTTTGTTTCGGCATTGCTGCAATTGGCAATTTTTACGCATAACAACACAACCCACGGCGCGTAGCGCAAATACAACAACTGGAGTAAACAATGAAAACGATCAAAATCACGATGGCAACGCTGCTGCTTTTACTAGCTTATTCATTCGTAGCAGAAGACACAGAGGCAAGCCAGTCAATCTACGCAGGCCTTTACACGCAGCACTACCTAAGTAGCGGAGAATACAACGAAGACAACCGTGTTATTCAGTACCAATACAACGATGAAGGGGTGTTCTACAGTGCAGCTACGTTCAACAACTCGCACAGCATACGCTCCTACCAGGGAGGCGTTGGGCGATACTGGCAGAGCGGACAAAGCGAACTGGGCGCAGCCATTAGCCTTATTTATGGCTACAAGGGGCACATACGGACCATTGGGCATGGCTTGATTGTCGCCCCTGGCGTTTATTACGAGTACAAATTAAACTCAGTAATAGGCGTAAAGATGATTGTTATGCCTGCTGTTTATAATATTGGGTTTAATTATGCTTTTTAAGGAGAGATAGAGTGATTGAATATAAGAACTGCCATAGTTGTAACAATGTTGGATGGTATGCCGTACATGGCCCCGGTGGAGAGCCTGAGCAGGAGCAATGCGAGTTTTGCTATACAGTTGAAAACAGCATTTTTAATGTTATTTCTCATCTTGAACAACAACTAGCCACAGCCAAGCAAGAAGCCACGGCGTACCGCATTAGCTTGGAGAATCTTGAGGCTAGTCTGCCAAAGGTGCGGGCGGATGCTGTGAATGACTTTTCTAATAATATGCAAGAGCTAGTAGCTGGGGCACATGCAGAAGGCGATGTCGCCTTAAGAATGATGCTAGAGTTTTCTATTAGAATGGCAAATGCTTACACAACTACACTGGAGCAAGGCGCTGATTGAGCATTTAGACTAACCCTAGCAGTAGTGGTACAATCAGGGCATTTATAGGAGACTATTATGCCCTTTCAACCAGGTAATCAGCTCTACCAGCTGCGAGAAAAAGACCAAGGTACACGCCCGTTTATATTTGAATTCCCTGAGGAACTAATCAGGGAGTTCAACAAGTACGCAAAACACAAGCACGAAAATCCCGAGCGCATCCATACGCCTACCGCGTCAGATCCCACTCTACACACCGAAAAATATCTACCGCTAACCATGCAAGGCTTTGCTGCGTACCTAGGAATTGCTAGGCAGACGCTGACAGCATGGTCAAAGGACGGCCATCACTTGGCAGAAGCCGTAAACAAGATCAAAACCGTGTGCGAGGCGAGCCAGCTGGAAGGTGCCATGATTGGCAAATACAACGCGCCGATTGTAATCCGCAATCTAGGCCTAGGGGATAAAGTCGATCACACTAGCTCTGATGGCTCATTAAAAGCACCCAGCAAAATCGAGCTTATAGCACCGAAGATGGACAATGACGACAGCACAGATTGAGCTACCGCCCAAGTTGATCCCTGTTTTCAGTGGCAAGGCGCCGGTAAGGGGAGCTCATGGCGGCAGGGGTAGCGGGAAAACTCGCAGCTTTGCGCTTATGGCTGGGATTCGTGGCTACATGCTCGCGAGCGAAGGCATTAGCGGCGTTATCTTATGCGGCCGTGAGTATATGAACTCGCTGGCGGATTCATCCATGGAGGAGATAAAACAAGCCATCAAAGAAACGCCTTGGCTAGAAGCTCAATACGATATTGGCGAGAACTACATTAGAACCAAGTGCAAGCGAGTCTCGTTTGTGTTCGCTGGCCTTCGCCATAACTTGGACAGCATCAAATCAAAGGCCCGTATACTATTGGCCTGGGTGGACGAGGCGGAGTCTGTTAGTGACGTTGCATGGTCCAAGCTGATTCCAACTATTCGAGGCATTGAAGACGCCGAGCTTTGGGTGACGTGGAACCCAGAGAAAAAAGAAAGCCCGACAGATATTCGATTCAGGCGGAAAGTTGCTGCTGATGCAAAAATAGTGGAGATGAACTATAGCGATAATCCGTGGTTCCCAAAGGTGCTAGAGCGTGCCCGCCTAGAAGACAAACGCATCATGAACGAGTCGGACTATCGCTGGATATGGGAAGGCGCATATCATGAGCATTCGGACTCGCAAATATTCGCGAACAAGTATCGCGTCGCTGATTTCACGCCGCAGCCGGATTGGGATGGACCCTACAACGGCTTGGATTTTGGCTTTGCTCAAGATCCAACGGCTGCCGTTAAATGCTGGGTACACACGGACACGCTTTATATCGAATATGAGGCCGGCAAGGTTGGCCTAGAGTTAGACGATACCAGCGAATACATCGAGCGGCTAATACCTGACTTCGGCCAATACGTTATTCGCGCTGACAGTGCCCGCCCTGAATCTATAAGCTACCTAAAGCGCTTTGGTATGCCTCGAATCGTTGGCGTGGAAAAAGGGAAGGGCAGCGTTGAAGATGGCATCGAATTCATAAAGAGCTTTAGAGAAGTGGTTATCCATACGAGGTGCAAAGAGGTGGCCAAGGAATTTAGTCTGTACAGCTATAAAGTTGACCGCTTAACGCAGGACGTTTTACCCGTACCTGTTGACGCATGGAACCATTACATTGACGCCATTCGTTACGCATTGCAGCCGCTAATGAAGGCGCGCAAATTCAAACCAATTCCCATATCATTTATTAATTAGTCTATGGTGTTATAATAGGCAAAAACTATAGGGCCGAATAATGGGCGTTACCACTCTACATCCTGATTACATCGTAAACCTGCCCGACGTTACGCGCACTCGTGACGCAGTTAAGGGCCAGAGAACCATTAAAAGCAAGGGCAAGACTTACCTCCCTGCTGACTTCGCAGACTCTGATACTGAACGCTATGCTGTCTATAAAGAGCGCGCCTACTTCCTTGGTGCTACCCGCCAGGCTGCCAAGTCGTACAGCGGCATGGTGTTTCGCAAGGCGCCTACCTGGGGCGAAGAAGGTGTCCCATCTCAGTTGGATGAGTATCTTTACAATATTGATGGCAGCGGCAAAAGCCTTGAGCAGCTAGCCAAGTTCGGCTTCACAGAACTAGAAGAAGCTGGCCGCATTGGCATTCTGGCAGACTACACGAATGACCAAGAAGGCCTGACAAAGCTAGACGAACGCCTATCTGGTGCGCGTCCTGTTTTATTGCCGTACGTGTTCGAGTCAATCGTGAACTGGAAAACCGGCACCGTACGCGGGCGTTCTATGCTGACGCTTGTAGTGTTGCGCGAAACCATTGAGACGAGCACAGACGAGTTCGGCCATGAAAGTGAATATCAGTATCGTGTATTGCGCATTAACGACCAAGGCCAGTACACAATGCAGCTGTACACCGACAGCAACATGCCAAAAGGAGATGAGCTTGTCGTTCTAGCCAATGGGCAGCCGCTCGACCACATCCCGTTCTACATTGCAGGAACAGAAGACAATACACCGGCGGTTGACGCTCCTATGCTGCTTGACCTTGCCAATATGAATATCAGCCACTACCAAAGCACGGCAAGCGTGGAAGAAGCGGCCTATCTGTTGGGATGTCCAACTCTGCATATCGATATTGGCGAGATGGGTGTCGAAGAATTCGCATCAGCCAACCCAGCAGGCGTTAAAGTAGGCGCACGCCAGGGATTGCAAACCAAGGGCGGATCTATCGAGATGGTCCAAGCCAGTGAATCAAACCTTGGCGCATCCCAGATGGAAAACAAGATTGAGCGCATGAAGGAACTGGGCGCAAAGCTTGTCACTAAGGGCGGCCAGAACGAGACAGCAGAAGCGGCCCGAATCAATGCCAGCGGAGAGGCCAGTGCCCTAGACATTGCAGTTAATAACCTATCGGACGTATTAGAAAAAGCGCTTGAGGACTTCCTCCGCTTCCTTGGCATTGAGACAGAGGTGACATACCGACTCAATACTGAATTCTGGGAAACGTCGATTGATCCGCAAGTCTTGAACGGAATCACCGGTCTAAAAACCATGGGTATTGTCTCAAACCAGGACGTTCGCCACATGATAAGGACAAAACAGATCGCGTTTGAGGAGGGGCGAACAGATGAAGAGATCGACGCTTCTATAGCTGATGACAATAGCGGTTTAACACTTGATAGTTAATTGCTATAATTAACGCACAGAAGGCTTGACAGGTCGTTAAGCCAAGCAATCTAGCGGGTGCGAGAATGCCAGTACAAATTGAACATGAAGGCGAAACCAAGACTTTTTACACGCAAGATGAATTAGATGCGGAAGTAAAAGGACTAAAGGTAACAAACGAACAGCTCAAAAACGAAAAGGCAGAGCTAAAGGCCAAGGCCGATGAGGCTGCTGAACAAGTGCGCAATGCCCAAGAAGAAGCGGCGAAAGCGGCGGGCGACAAAGAGGCGTTAGAGCGTATTCATGCGGAACGTGAAGCCGAAGCAAAGGCGCGCATGAACGAGCTGACGGGCAGTATTAAAACCGAGAAAATCAATAACGCTGTTAACGACCTAGTAACAGAGCTGGGCGCTGGCGGAGCGAAAAACGAAGACCTTCGCGACTTGGTTAAATCTCGTTTTAGTATTGATTATGACCTTGAATCGCATGAACTAAAAGTGTCAGGCGGCGGCGTAAGCTCGCTGGATGAACTGAAGAAAACCATTAAAGAAAGCGGTCGATATGATGCTTTCTTGGCTGGTACAGGTTCCACGGGCGGGCGCTCGACTGGTTCCACGAGCACGGGCGCTGCTACTGTAAACCCATTTAAAAAAGAAACACTCAATCTAACCGAGCAGGCACGCATCTTAAAAGAAGATCCGACCCTGGCTGCTCAATTGAAGGCTAGCGCCTAAGAGGAAAAAACATGGCTGTTACACAAATTGCGGACGTGATCGTCCCAGAAGTTTTTAACCCTTATATGATTCAACGCACTTCCGAGATGGCAAAATTCTATCTTGGCGGTATCGTTAGCACCGACCCACGCTTTGACGAATTAGCGGCTAGCGGTGGTCGTCTATTAAACATGCCGTTCTGGAATGACTTGACTGGCGATGACGAAGTATTGTCCGATTCCGGCGCGTTAACTCCTGCCAAAATCCAAGCTGCACAAGACGTTGCCGCTTTGTATATGCGCGGTAAAGCATGGCAAGTAAACGACTTGGCCAAGGCCTTGTCTGGTGACGACCCAATGGGCGCCATCGGTGACCTTGTTGCTGAGTACTGGGCGCGCCGTTATGAGCAGTTGCTCATGTCTAGCTTGTCTGGTGTTATCGCTGATAACGAAGCAAACGACTCTGGCGACATGGTTGCCAATGTTGCTGGTGCAACCAATGCCGATGTTACTGCTGCGACTAAGTTCAGCGGCGACGTGTTCGTTGATGGTCAGGCCACTTTTGGCGACTCTATCGGCGGCCTTGCTGGTATCGCGTTCCACCCAACGGTTTATCACAACCTCAAGAAGATCGACAATATCTCATTCGAGAAAGAGTCGATGGGCGAGCTTGAGATTGAGACTTACCGCGGCCTGCGCGTTATCGTTGACCGCAATTTGCCGTTCACTCCTGCTGCCGGTTCGTCTTCTGGCGATGCTGCTGCGCAGTACACATCGTACCTGTTCGGCCAAGGCGCATACGCACTAGGCCAAGGCGAGGCACCAGTACCGTCCGAGACCGATCGTGATTCACTGGGCGGTAACGATGTTCTAGTGACTCGTTCTCACTTCCTATTGCATCCACGCGGCGTTAAGTTCACCGATGCGTCTGTTGCCGGTTCTTCTCCCACCAATGCTGAAGCAGCCCTGGCAGCGAACTGGGACCGTGTTTATGAGCGTGAGAATGTTCGCATTGCTGCAATCGTAACCAACGGTTAATAGCCAAACCAAGGGGCGGCTTCGGTCGCCCTTTTTTATTTGCGAGGTGTTTATGGGATTAGCATTTTTTCAGCGCGAGCGAGAGCAGCGCAAAAAGCTACAGGGAGAAAGCAAAGAGCCTGTTGTTATTGAAGTAAAGAACGACGACGAAGTATTAGCAGACAAACCGGCTAAGCCTAAGGCTAAAAAGAAGGTCAAATAATGTACCTCATTAATGGCTTTTTTAGTGACCTACTGACTAGCGCTATCGAGGGCGCTAGGCGGTTGAAGGTGTCAATTAATGAACAATTGATTGACGGTAACAAGGCCATTACAACTCAAGAGTTCACTGAGCTGAATATTAAGAACGGCGCGCAGTTTTACGCAAGGGCGGCATGGCCAATAGGTAATTCCATTGCGGCTGGCCAGTCCAAGCTGCTCTACTTTGAGACTGGTGCCATTGATGTTCTAGTGAAAGATAGGCTTTTTAATTACTCGGCGGAAGAGCTTAAACTCGAAATATTCGCCAATCCGTCCGGCGTTACAGGTGGGGCACCGGTAACTATCAGCAATTGGAACGGCGTAAGTCCAAACGAAACCACTATTGTCTCGGTTCTGCGAGACGTTACAACAACCAGCAACGGCACACTAATCCAAGATCCCGAGTATTTCTTCGGCGCAAACGCAACGGGGCATCGCGACCAGAGCGGGATACCAGAGGGCTATGAACGCCTAGTCGCTGGAAACACTGGCTATATAGTAGCCATAACAAACACCGGCTCGGGTGCAGCCAGATGTCAGTATGGGCTCTCGTGGTACGAGGGCGTCATATCCGTAAATGTACCGTTAGATTTTTAATCTGAGGAACTGAAATGGCAAGATACACTAGCGCAAAAATATTCAGCTCTGTTGGGGGCGTTGAGACTCGCAACGTGATTCCCGACGCGGGAACGTCCGTTATTGTCGAATACTACACAGGCACGCAATGGGTGACAGACCCTAGCTCCCCCATTAGCGCGCCGAACATCATTAACTGCCGTGGGATTAGCGTTCGTCTGACCCCAGACACAGGCGGTTTCTTCATTGATGAGGTGACGTACAAATGAGTTTAATCGGTAGCGGTTCAGGTGGTGCAATCACTGTCGCAAATGATCTCTTCTTTGCTGATGTGCCAAGCAGGGATGACTTTTTTAGCACAAACCCATCTCGTCTGAAGGATGGCGTTTATGTTTCTGTGAATGGCGAGCTGCAAAAATACAAAGTGTCTGACAACTCATTCCAGACAATGACTCCGGTCCTTCAAGGCCAGAAGGGCGACAGTGCGCCAGGGCTAACAATCCAATACTCTGCCAACGGCACAAGCGGATGGACTGAAACACTAAACACTTCTCTGCATAAATATTGGAGATGGTCCTCCGATGGAGGTGTTACATGGTCACCTGATGGCGTTCGCTATTCAGCGGCAAGTGCAGCAACTGGTATTCCTGATCCGTATTCATACCAAGTAGGGGCCAACGGTAAACTGCAATTGTTCAGAAATGATCAAATGATCATGGAGCAGGATGAGGAAGGCGCATGGCTTGCTACTAGCATAGCTACCGGTACGGGCTCCTTGCACATTGGCGAACTGCACAATAACGGCTCAGGTGGTGAGCAGGTTGTTTGGGTTAATGAAGATTCTCAAATAGCGTATTTCCCGCCATGGGGTGGAATTAGTGTAGATGGTTCAACCCAAATCGGGACAGAGGCGCGCGTTCACTCTGATTTACAGACAGATGAGCCAGACGGCAGCCCAGCTGGGTCAGGCGCCATTGATTACAACTATGATTTTACTAGCCCCGCCAAGCTCTGCTTCCATCGGGTTGATTTAATGCCAGCTGAGACGTTCTCAGGCCGTGTTAAATGGCGTGTTGTTAAATCCACTGGGAAAGAAGTTGCAGCATTCTACCGAGAAGTTAATTTAGTAGATGGTCAGATTTTCGAACTTCGCTTTAACTATCCACTGTGGGCCGGTGCTAACCAGACATTTCGTCTAACCCTGACCAAAGATGATGGGACATTTGTTAAAGTACGCCCAGCGTCCGGTGATATTGCGTTGCCGTATCGTAAGAACTACTACACAACATACGAAGATCATGCGATGTTCCATGCTGGTAACCCGTCGGTAGTAGGCCAAGAGCTTAGCAACCTAACTGGCTCTGATCGTATTGCGGCTAGTGCTATTCGGGACTTCCCTGCTGCTAGCGCCACTGAGTACGGCATGGTGAAAGTAGGCCCAACAATGACCATCGGTGGCGATGGTAAGCTTGACTCTAACGTAGCAGCAGCGGAGAAAAAGGCGGTCTCTGATGAAGCGGCGATGCTTGCACTGCCTCAAATCAGCAACCTTTACATTGTCACTCGTACCGATGTGGACAAGCTCTTCTACCTGAACGCGAATGAAGATCCCGCAGAGATTGCAAACTGGGAAGAGGGCGCAAGTGTAGGCGACACTGTGTCCAGTTTTAATGGTAGGTCTGGCGCGGTCGTTCCCGCAACTGGCGACTACAACCAGAAACAAATCAAAACCATTCACGACGACACTGCTGCCGAGGGCTGGTTCGGCATCGACAATACTGGGATATATTGGGAGACACCATAATGCCAAAAACATACTTAGCAACACAGTCAGAGGTTGCAGCGGTAGAACAGAAAGCCGATGATGCCAATACAGCTATAAACGCAGCAGACACCGGATTGAGTGCGCTTAATACTACTGTAGATACAATTCAAACTACCCAGCAGGCAGACGACACACGGATTGCTGACCTAGAAACAGCGGTAGGCGATGCCAGCTCTGGGCTTGTTAAATCTGTTACGGATTTAGACACTCAAATCAACGAGGCTAACA
>Ga0255772_10002092_pt1 | contig 19612 bp, 21 predicted proteins | sample 071ome_34_FD_179970 | JGI IMG/M metagenome (GOLD analysis project Ga0255772, IMG submission 179970) | Coastal salt marsh microbial communities from the Groves Creek Marsh, Skidaway Island, Georgia - 071411BT metaG (version 2) | ecosystem: Environmental > Aquatic > Marine > Intertidal zone >...
TATCAGAGAAGGTGACTATGTTATTGTTGATTGTTACAGTATTATTGATCCAGACACTTATACAGATGTTTATAATGATATGTTCTTGAAAAGATATGTTACAGCACTAGTCAAACTACAATGGGGACAGAATTTATCCAAGTTTGAGGGTATGCAGCTTCCGGGCGGAGTTACTATTAATTCCCAACAGATTATTGGAGAAGCTCGAGAAGAGATTCAACAAATTGAAGAGCAGATGCAACTCAACTATGAGATGCCACCTGACTTTTATGTGGGGTAAGCTGTGGCTACTAACGTATATTTTTCACCTAAGCACAGACCGGAACAACACCTATACGAAGATCTAGTTATTGAATCTTTGAAGATGTATGGTCAAGATGTGTTATACATTCCGCGTCAGCTCATCGCGCAAGATGAGATCCTGAACGAAGATTATTCTAAGTTCACAGATGCTTATGCAATCGAAATGTATATTGAAACCGTCGATGGATTCGCTGGTGAAGGTGATCTATTATCTAAATTTGGTGTAGAGATCAGAGACCAAGCAACATTCGTTGTTTCAAGACGTCGTTGGGAACAACTAGTTGGTATCTGGAATAACTCAATTAATAACGTTAGACCTTCGGAAGGTGACTTAATTTATCTCCCACTTTCAAATGCATTATTTGAAATCAGATTTGTAGAACACGAACAACCGTTCTATCAGTTAAATAACTTACCAACATATAAGTTACAATGTGAGTTGTTCGAGTACAATCAAGAAGAATTCGAAACTGGTGTACGAGATCTCGATTCTATTCAAGAGAGATTCTCTACTCAGACTGTTATCAGTCTTTCATCTGGTTCAGGTGACTTTATACCTGGTGAGACAGTCACACAGGATACTGGTTTGACATACGATACAACTGTTGGTGGTGTAACAACTACTAATACTCTATACGTTACTGCCGAAGTTGCAGAATATACTCTAGATCCGTCTGGCAATTCAGCGACATTGAAAGTTGTGGCAGTCACATCATCTGATGGATCAGACCGTATGTTCAGCGCAGACTTAACAAGACGTATTGTTGGTACTGACTCAGCAGCTTCTTGGATTATTAGCGCAGCAGATATAGACGATGGATTATCGAATGACGTTTATGCAGATAATTCAGACTTTGAAGTTGAAGGAGAGTCAATCATTGACTTCTCAGAATCCAATCCATTTGGAGAACCGTAATGTTTGGTGATCATTTTTATCACGCATCTATACGCAGAATGGTGTCAGCATTTGGCACACTATTCAATAATCTTGAAGTAAAGAAGAAAGATGCAAATGACAAAATACTTCAGACTATTAAAGTACCTCTAGCCTATGGTCCACGTCAAAAGTTCTTGGCACGTGTTACCGAGAGAACATCGCTAGATGATACTAAACTAGCAATCAAATTACCTCGTATGTCCTTTGAGATTACATTCTTGCAGTATGATTCATCTATTGCAACATCAAAGAACAACGTAATTAAAGTTCAAGATCCAGACGATTCAACTAAGTATAAGACTATTCGTGGTCCTATTCCATATCGTATTGGATTACAATTAAATATTATTGCGAAGAATCAGGATGATGCCTTACAGATCTTAGAACAGATCCTTCCTTATTTCCAGCCAGATTATACTATTACTGTTAATGATGTTCCTGAGATGAATGTCAAATCAGATGTACCTATTACCCTTCAGAGTGTTGCAATGAACGATGACTATGAAGGTGATTTTGAAACCCGTCGTGCGATTGTCTATACATTAGATTTTGAAGCACGCGTTAAGTTCTATACAGGAGTCGGTAGCCAAGGCATGATCCTTACTACTGCGGTTGATATGAATGTTGATAATGCTGAAACTTATGGCTTTATTGAAGAGGTTGTTGCAGAAGGTGACTCCTCAACACTATCAACGGAGACTGGTATAGATACTACTGATGACAACCAAATTACACCATGAGGTAGATTATGAGCAAGGATGATATAGAAGACGATTATGATTTTGCAAGATCGCAGTATTATAATCTAGCTGACAAGGGTCAAGAAGCAATTGATCTTATGTTAGAACTGGCTAGAGAGTCTGAGCATCCCCGTGCCTTTGAAGTTTTGTCAAATATGTTAAAACAAAACGCCGAAATTGCAGACAAGTTAATGGCTCTGCAAAAACAAAAGAAAGACGTTAAAAAGGCAGATAATCCGGCTCTTCCAAATAACATGACGCAGAATAACGTATATCTAGGAACTACTTCAGATGTACAGCGAATGTTACAGAATAAAATGAAAGAGTTAGAGATAGATGCCGATAATCAATAATACCGAAGGCTACTTAGGTAATCCTAACGTTAAGCGTGACGGTGTCCAACAACAATGGACACAAGATCAGATTAACGAATATGCAAGATGCATGAAAGATCCTGCGTATTTTGCTAAGAAGTATCTCAAAGTTATTCATCTAGATAAGGGTCTAGTTCCGTTTGACCTGTATCCATATCAGGAGAAGATGTTTCAACACTTTGGTGAAAATAGATTTTCGATCGTATTGGCATGTCGTCAGTCCGGTAAATCTATTTCCTCGGTAGCATATCTCTTGTGGTTTGCATTATTTAATCCAGAGAAAACAATTGCAGTACTAGCAAACAAAGGTGCAACAGCTCGTGAGATGCTTGCTCGTATCACACTCATGCTTGAGAATACACCTTTCTTCCTTCAACCAGGTTGTAAGTCCTTAAATAAGGGTTCGATTGAGTTTAGTAATAATAGCCGCATTATCGCTTCCGCTACTTCTGGATCCTCCATCCGTGGTATGTCTGTCAACCTCCTATACTTGGACGAGTTCGCATTCGTCGAAAACGACGCAGAGTTCTACACTTCCACTTACCCGGTGGTGTCTTCAGGTAAAGAAACAAAAGTAATTGTAACTTCTACTGCCAATGGTATTGGTAACATGTTCCATAAAATATGGGAAGGTGCAGTACAAGGTACAAATGATTTTAAACCATTCAGAGTTGATTGGTGGGACGTTCCAGGCCGAGATGAAGAATGGAAGAAGCAGACAATTGCAAATACATCAGAATTGCAGTTTAACCAAGAATTTGGTAATACATTCCATGGAACAGGCAATACTCTGATCTCAGCTGATGTGCTGCTATCGCTTCAAGCGGGGACACCTATATACACCCAGAACGGTGTTAAAGTTTACGACAGGCCTGAAGAAGACCACAAATACATGATATTTGTAGACGTCGCGAAGGGTCGAGGGATGGATTATTCTACGTTTAACGTAATCGATGTTAGCGTAAAGCCTTTCAAACAGGTCGCTGTATATCGCGATAACCTTATATCTCCATTGCTCTTACCTGATATTATCTATAAGTATGCGAAAACCTACAATGAAGCATTTGTGATAATTGAGTCAAATGATCAGGGATCTGTGGTATGTAATGGTTTATATTACGATTTAGAATATGAGAATGTATTTGTAGAATCAATGGTGAAAGCTAACTCTGTTGGTGTCACCATGACAAAGAAAGTTAAAAGAATCGGTTGTTCTAATATTAAAGATTTAGTTGAACAACACGAAATAAACATTGTAGACTCTGATACTATTATTGAGATGTCTACGTTTGTGGCAAAAGGGCAATCATATGAGGCATCCGATAACAACCATGATGATCTGATGATGAACTTGGTGTTATTTGGATGGTTCACAGCCACACCATTCTTTAGTGAAATGACTGATGTAGATCTAAAGAATATGTTATATGCAGAGAAAGTAAAACAAATTGAAGATGATTTACTACCATTTGGTGTAGTAAGCGGACAAAACGATGTTGATGCACCTGAAACGTTTGTAGAAGGTGGTGATGTCTGGACAGTGCAAGGAAGCACAGACTTGTTCTAGGTTTTTAATTATTTATAAATAGTTATATTGAAAAAAACCGTATTATGATATCACAACTCGTTTAATGTACAATAATCTATAGGGGATTAAAAATGGCTTTTCAAGTATCACCTGGAGTCCAGGTCAGAGAAATTGACCTGACTAATGTCGTCCCTGCTGTATCGACTTCTGTAGGAGCCTTTGTTGGTAACTTCAGATGGGGTCCGGTTCAGGAAGCGACTACTATCACTTCAGAGAAAGACTTAGCTAATCAGTTCGGAGTTCCAACTGCTACTGCAGCTGTTGACTTCTTTACTGCCGCTTACTTTCTGAAGTATGGTAATAATTTACAGGTCGTACGTGAAATTACTTCTGCGGCTCGCAACGCAAATACTGACGATGCGACTACTGCTACAGTTGTTAAAAATCGCGACGACTATGACAATCAAACATTCAGTTCTACTGTCACACTTACTGTTGATGGTCCTCACACAATCGGCGATACGTCTATTGATGTGACAGACGCTTCAAACGTAACTGTTGGTGACGTAGTATCTGGTACTGGTATTGCTGCTGGTTCTGTAATCAACACAATTGCTGGTAATACTATCACATTAGATAACGCAATCACAGGTAACCTTGCTGATGCAGATTCGTTGTCTGTTGCAGTTAATAAAGGTCGCTGGATTGCTAAATATCCAGGTGCTCTTGGTAACTCATTAGCAGTTTCCATTTGTACACAGACTACTACTAATGCGGCATTTACTGCTTGGTCTTATAAGTCCAACTTTACTGCTGCTCCTGGTACTTCTGACTATGTTTCAAACCAAGGCGGTTCAAACGATGAAATTCATATCGTTGTAATCGACGAAGATGGTGCATGGACAGGTACTGCTGGTACTATTCTAGAAACATTCGCATTTGCTTCTCAAGCTTCAGATGCTAAGACAAATGACGGTGCTTCTAACTACTACAAAGATGTAATCAACAATCAATCACAATACATCTGGTGGGGTAATCATCCATCTGAGATGACAAATGCTGGTAGTGATTCAACTACTGCTTTTGCTAACTCAGTATCTGGTGGTAACACAACTATTGATGATTCATTGGTTGGTGGCGCTGACTCAGGTTCATTAGGAACTTCTGAGATCGCTACTGGTTATGATCTATTTGAAGATGCAGAGACTATCGACATTTCATTGTTGATCATGCCTTCTGTTGGTTCTTCAAACGCAACTACTGTTGCAAATGATCTTATCTCAATCGCTGAAGGTCGTAAGGATTGTGTGGCATTTGTTTCACCTGCTACTACAACTACTACTAACTCAACTACACCTAAAGCCGACGTAATCACTTGGGCTGATACTCTTACTTCATCTTCTTATGCAGTAATTGATTCAACAGCTCTTAAAGTTTATGATAAGTATAACGATCAGTATATTAACATTCCTGCTTCATCTTCGATGGCTGGTCTATGTGCTAATACTGATTCAGTTGCGGACGCATGGTTCTCACCTGCTGGTTACTCAAGAGGTCAATTACTTGGTGTAACTAAGATTGCATTCAATCCTAAGAAAGCAGAACGTGATGAATTATACTTGTCTCGCGTTAACCCAATCGTTACTTTCCCTGGTGAAGGTACTATCCTATTTGGTGACAAGACTGCACAAGCTAAACCTTCTGCATTCGATCGTATCAACGTTCGTCGTCTATTCATCGTATTGGAAAAAGCAATTGCTACAGCTGCTAAATATCAGTTGTTCGAGTTTAACGATGAGTTCACAAGAGCAATGTTCCGTAACATGGTAGAGCCGTTCCTAAGAGAAGTCAAAGGTCGTCGTGGTATTACTGACTTCCAGGTTGTTTGTGACACTACTAACAACACAGGACAGGTTATTGATGCTAACGAATTCGTTGCTGATATCTACATCAAGCCGGCTCGTTCTATTAACTTTATTTCGCTTAACTTCATCGCTACAAGAACTGGCGTTGAATTCAGTGAAATTATCGGTCAATAAGGAGTGAACAATGGCAATTCTTGGCGTAGATGATTTTAAAGCGAAGCTTTCTGGTGGTGGCGCACGTTCCAACCTCTTTAAAGCTACTATTAACTTTCCTGCTTATGCAGGTGGTGACGTTGAATTAACATCGTTCATGTGTAAGGCTGCTCAATTGCCTTCATCTGTAATCAATCCTATCCCGGTACCTTTCCGTGGTAGACAGTTACAGATTGCTGGTGATAGAACATTCGAACCATGGACTATTACTGTTATTAACGACACTAACTTTGCTGCTCGTAATGCATTTGAGCGTTGGATGAATGGTATCAACCAACACAATAACAATACTGGTTTGACTAATCCTGCGGATTACCAAGCTGATATGGTTGTTGAACAACTCAATAAAGCCGGCGAAGTAATTAAGCGTTACGATTTCCGCGGTACTTTCCCAACTAATGTGGCTGCGATCGAAGTATCTTACGATAGTGAGAACCAGATCGAAGAGTTCACGGTTGAGTTACAAGTACAATACTGGGAGTCAAATACGACCTCTTAAGTCGTATATAAATAAAGGTACTGGGGGAGAATCATCTCCCCCTTATCTAAACGGAGTTTAATCGAATGGCAGAATTATTTGGTTTTGAAATAAAGCGTAAGAACGATAAAGACGAAGAAAAGAAGTTATCGTTTGTTGCGCCACAAGAAGATGATAGTGCCGGATATGTGGTCAATGCTGGTGGATATTTCGGCCAGTACGTAGATCTAGACGGAGGTACGGCGAAGAACGATGCTGATCTAATCATGAAGTATCGTGATATTGCTATGCAACCTGAATGTGATGCTGCTATCGAAGATATTATTAATGAGGCTGTTGTATCTGATGAAGATTCAGCACCTGTCAATCTTGTTCTAGATGACCTAGAACAACCAGATCGTATTAAGAAGTTAATGCAAGAAGAGTTTGATCATATTATCAAACTACTTAACTTCAACTGGACTGGTCATGATACCTTTAGAAAATGGTATATTGACGGTCGACTATATTTTCATAAGATCATTGATGAGAAGAATCCAAAGCGTGGTATGTTGGAGCTTCGACCAATTGATCCTACAAAGATTCGTAAAGTAAGAGAAGTAATAGAAGAAAAAGATCCAAAGACTGGAGCTAAACTTGTTAAAGAAGTAAAAGAATATTACATCTACCAAGATAAGAATATGTCTAAGTCTAATCAAGGACTTAAGATTGCAAAGGATTCTATCTGTTATATTACATCAGGTGTATTAGATCCAAGTCGTAAACGCGTACTATCTTACTTACAAAAAGCGTTAAAACCTGCAAACCAGCTACGTATGATGGAAGACTCAATGGTAATCTATCGTATGTCTCGTGCGCCGGAAAGAAGAATATTTTACATTGATGTTGGTAACTTACCAAGAGGTAAGGCAGAAGAATATCTGCGTAATATCATGGGTAAATATAGAAACAAATTAGTATATGATGCTAACACCGGAGAAATGAAGGATGACCGTAAACACATGTCCATGCTTGAAGACTTCTGGTTACCGCGTCGAGAAGGTGGTAGAGGTACAGAGATTACGACCTTACCAGGAGGAGAAAACCTCGGCCAGATCGATGATATCGTATACTTCCAAAAGAAACTTTACAAGTCGCTCAACGTTCCTGTTAATCGCTTAGAACAAGAAGCACAGTTTAGTTTAGGTCGTTCATCTGAGATTACTCGTGATGAACTTAAATTCCAGAAGTTCCTTGGCAGATTGCGTAAGAAGTTCTCTACGCTGTTCATTGATCTTCTGAAAACTCAGTTGATTCTAAAAGGTATCGTGACTGAAGAAGAATGGAAAGAGTTCTCTCAAGATATTGCAGTTGATTATATCAAAGATACTCATTTCTCAGAGCTTAAAGATTCAGAGATTCTTCGTGAACGTCTTGGTACACTAAGAGAAATGGATGAATATGTTGGTAAATACTACTCAGCCGAATGGGTACGTAAGAACGTATTGATGCAAACTGAGGAAGATATCGAAGAAATCGATAAACAAATCGAAGCCGAAGGTCCTCCTGAAGGCGAAGAAGATGAAGAATTTTAATTCTTAAAAACTAAAAACGTATAAATATTTTGTGAAGAGGAATAAAGAATGGAAAATGTAACTGTAAATGATTTAGTCGGTGCATTAAATACCGGCAACAAAGCAGATGCAAACGCGATGTTTAACTCTATGATGAGTGATCGTATTAACGATGCACTTGATGATAAAAGAATTGCTGTTGCTCAAGCTATGGGTGGTGCGCAAGTAGAAGAACCTGCTGAGATGGAAATGGAAGCAGAACTTGCAGCTGAACCTGAGTTTGACGACGACGTAACTTTAGAGGCAGAAGATGATAACATTCAGGCAGTTTCAGACGAGGTTGAATGAAGCCTTTCGTCCGCCAGCTGGTGAGAAAGTAGTCAAGACCTTTAAAGTCGGTAAAAGGAAAAAATACGAAGCGGTTATCACTAAGAAGGGTAGCAGCTTTACTGCATATATTGATGGCGATAAATTAGACGTCTTCAAGAATGCTAAAGAGGCTGAGAAAGCAGCTTCAGAATTTACAGATTTAATGGGAAAGTAGCATGAAGTTAATTACTGAATACGTAGAAAACGATCTTCAATACATTACTGAAGCCAAAGATAAGAATGGCAAGAAGCAGTATATGATCGAAGGTGTATTCATGCAAGCTGACCAAAAGAATCGTAACGGTCGTGTTTACCCGAAAGCTGTTATGGAAGGCGCGGTAGACAAATACGTTACTGAACAAGTTTCTAAGGGTAGAGCTGTTGGGGAACTGAATCACCCAGATGGTCCTACAATCAACTTAGATAAAGTATCTCACAAAATTACTGAACTTAAATGGGAAGGTAATGATGTTGTGGGTAAGGCACAAATTCTAAACACTCCTATGGGTCAAATCGTTGAAGGTTTGATGGATGGTGGTGTAAGACTTGGTGTCTCTAGTCGTGGTATGGGTAGTCTTGTGAATAAAGGCGGTGTTAACTATGTCAATAAAGACTTTCAGTTAGCTACTGTTGATATCGTTCAAGATCCTTCGGCTCCGGGTGCTTTTGTAGACGGAATCATGGAAGGAGTTGAATGGATTTGGGATAACGGTATCCTAAAAGCACAAGAAATTGAACAGTTCGAGACTGAGATCAAGAGAGCTCCATCTAACCGCTTAGCGGAAACACAGATGAAGATCTTTAAGGATTTCCTCTCTAAACTTTAACTCGTTAAGGAGTATATTAACATGTCAGATAATTTAAATCAAGACATTGACATGGATCTCCAGGATGAACTCGTTGAAGATTCAGTTGAAGTTTCAAGCGAGGAACTGGAAGAAGCAAAAGATCAAGCTGAAGTTCCAAAGGCAAACAAAGTAGTGCCTAAGGAAGTTGACGGTGCGAAAGCTGCTGCTGACGTTGCAGGCGACATTAAAAAGTCTGCTCCATCACAAGCAACTCCACCTAAGACAAAAGCTGGTATGATCAACGCTATGTCCATGAAAATGCACAAGATGAAGAAAGAAGAGCTTACTGCTGCATACAATGCTATGCACAAAGAAGGCTATGAAGCAGATGACGAAGCTATCGCTGAAGGTACTTTTGATGAAGATCTTAAAGCACTAGTTGATTCTGAAGCAACTCTTTCTGAAGGATTCAAGGATAAAGCTGAGATTATTTTTGAAGCAGCACTTAAGTCTAAGCTAGCTAGCGAAATTGATCGTCTAGAAGAGCAATACACTGAAGAGCTTGCTGAAGAAACTGATCGCATTCAGTCGGAACTTGTTGAAAAAGTAGATGGCTACCTGAACTACGTAGTAGAGCAGTGGATGGAAGATAACAAGCTTGCAATCGAGTCTGGTCTAAGATCAGAAATCGCTGAGAGCTTCATGCAGTCACTTCAAACTGTGTTCACAGAGCACTATATTGAAGTACCTGAGTCTAAGATCGATTTAGTAGATGAATTGTCAAACAAGATTGATGATCTTGAAGAGCAAGTATCTACACAAACTGACGCTAACATTGAGCTTTCTGAGTCAATCAAAGAGCTTAAGCGTGAGAAGATCGTTCGCGACGCAGCTGTAGGTCTTTCAGAAGCACAAGCTGAGAAGCTTAAGTCTTTAGCCGAAGATGTAGATTTCGAAGATGAAGATAAGTTTGCTGACAAAGTAGACACAATCAAGGAATCTTACTTCAAAGAAACACAACCTGAAATCGTAAGTGAAGAAGCTAACGTTGATGGATCTGGTGAAGAGCACGAAGATATCGTTCTTTCTCCTGCTATGCAACGCTATGTGGCAGCACTTAAGAAAAACTCATAATTCTATAGGGGAATTTAAAAATGTTTAATGCAGACGCAAAACTTATGGAGAAGTGGCAGCCAGTATTGGAAGCTACTGAAGCTCCTGAATTCAAGGACAACTATCGTAAGTCCGTTACTGCTGCTGTTCTAGAGAACACAGAAAAAGCACTTGCTGAAGAGCGTGCGCAGCAGAACTTCCAACTTAACGAAGATGCTCCTACTAACTCAACTGGCGGTGCCATTTCTAACTGGGATCCAATTCTGATCTCATTAGTACGTCGTGCTATGCCTAACTTAATCGCGTATGATATCGCTGGTGTTCAGCCTATGTCTGGTCCTACTGGTCTTATCTTCGCAATGAAGTCTAAGTACAACGATAACGCATCAAGAACTGCTGCTACTGAAGCATTGTTCAACGAAGCTGAAACTGACTACTCAAGCTCTTCATTCAACGGTACTACTGGTACTGCACAAGGTGGTGCTCACGGTGGTGATTCTTCTTCACTTCCTGGTGATGGTGCTGCTACTGACTCTAACAGCGACAACCTAGCTGACGACTTCGGTCTTGGTGGTGGTATGTCAACTGCTGATGCTGAAGCTCTTGGTGATGCATCTGGTAATGCTTTTGGTGAAATGTCTTTCACAATTGAAAAAGCAACTGTTACTGCTAAGTCACGTGCACTTAAAGCTGAGTACACAATGGAACTTGCTCAAGACCTTAAAGCTATCCACGGTTTGGATGCTGAGTCTGAGCTTGCTAACATCCTTTCTGCTGAGATCCTTGCTGAGATCAACAGAGAAGTTGTACGTACTATCAACTCACGTGCTAAGATTGGTGCACAACAAGGTGACATCAACTCTAAAGGTACTTTCGATCTTCAAAACGATGCTGATGGTCGTTGGTCTGTTGAGCGTTACAAAGGTCTTATCGTTCAAATCGAGCGTGAAGCGAATACTATCGCTAAAGAAACTCGTCGCGGTAAGGGTAACTTCATCCTATGTTCATCTGATGTAGCTTCTGCGTTGGTTGCTGCTGGTCTTCTTGACTACACTCCAGCTCTTTCTACTAACTTGAACGTAGATGATACTGGTAACACTTTTGCTGGTGTTCTTAACGGTCGTACTAAAGTTTACATCGATCCTTATGCATCACGTAACTACATTACTGTTGGTTACCGTGGTACTAATGCGTACGATGCAGGCTTATTCTACTGCCCATACGTACCATTAACTATGGTTCGTGCTGTTGGTGAGAACACTTTCCAACCTAAGATCGGCTTCAAGACTCGTTACGGCATGGTTGCTAACCCATTCGTTGGTTCAGCTCCTGGTAACGACATCGGTGCGGCTCGTTCGAACCAGTACTACAGAATCTTTGCTGTTAGCGATATCTTAGTATAATCGTAATACAGTAATAACTGTACTAAAGGGGGATCTTCGGATCCCCTTTTTTTATCCCTGCAACTTGTATAAATAAGAGTATAGGAGATAATTATGCCATATTCTAAAACAATTAATTTCAGTGATGAAGCAACTAATACTTCGGTTGATCAGTTGACCTATGTCAATCCGGCCGGTTTTAAGCTTCTTATTGATAAATTAAAATATCCAAATGCTCAGTATACTATTCAAACTGCGGCCTTGCCAGATATGACAATTGATGGTGCAGTATACAATACACCACAAAGAAACGTTTTCGAAGCACCAGACAAAGTAACTTATGGTGGATTTGAAGCTACGTTCCTTGTTGATGAATCACTGGTTAACTATACAGAGATCCATGATTGGATGCTTGGTATGGTTACACAAAAAGATGATGGTGTTCGTAAGATGCGTGATATGACATTGCAGATCCTATCATCACACAACAATGTTATCAAAGAGATTCAATTCGTTGATGCCTATCCAACATCATTGAGCTCTTTACCATTTGACACAACAATCACAGATATTCAGTACTTAGTTGCAAACGTTTCATTCAACTATAGCTATTTCAAAATCCTGTAAACTGTGATATAATATACACTGGATATATAGTGTATTAAGGATTATATTATGTTAGATATCGAAAAAATACTAGAAATGTGGAAGAAGGATTCAGAGATCGATGAGGTCAATCTGGATTCTGCTTCAAAAGATGCAGCTAAGTTGCATTCTAAATACCTTGACATTCTGTCAATCACCAAGCTCAAGCTGAAGAAGAAAGAAGCTGACTTCAATGTTCTATTGAAGGACAAATGGTTATACTATAACGGTAAACTATCACAAGCTGAAATCGACGCAAAGGGTTGGGAATACGATCCATTCAATGGTTTATCTAAACCTCTCAAAGGTGAAATGGATTTCTACTATGACTCTGATGATCATATCATTGCAGCGAAGGCTCACATTGATTATCTGAAGACAGTTATAGATACTCTAGAAGAAATAATGCAGAACATTAAGTGGAGACACCAGACGGTCAGAAATATGATCGAGTGGCGTAAGTTTACGTCTGGAGTATAATGGATATCATCAAGGTTAAAAAGAAGAATCACGCATTCTTACATGTTGATTGCGAACCATCAGTTGCAAATGAACTGTGTGACTTCTTTACGTTCTATGTCCCGGGTTATAAGTTCATGCCTGCATATCGTAATAAGATGTGGGATGGAAAGATCCGTTTGTATGATACTCGTAAGAAAGAGTTATATGCAGGACTATACAAATACCTTGAAGAATTTGCTGGCGTAGAAGGTCGTAATTATACTATTGAATTAGAGCATAACAACTTTTATGGAATGCCTAATACAAATACACCTATTGATATGTCTTACATTAATGATATGACATTGACAGTAAAAGGTGATAAGATCGAACCAAGAGATTATCAGCTTCAAGCTATTCACCATGGTTTATCACAAAAGAATGGTCTATTAGTATCGCCTACAGCATCTGGTAAATCACTAATCATCTATTCATTGTTAAGATACTTTCTACAGAATAGTGATAAGAAAGCAATTATCATTGTACCAACAACATCACTTGTTGAACAGATGTATTCTGACTTTGCTGATTATTCAGAGTTTGATGATACATTTGATGTGCAGAAAGAATGTCATAAGATCTATGCCGGCCGCGAAAAATTTACAAACCAACGTGTAGTCATTACAACATGGCAATCAATCTATAAGTTACCTGGTACATGGTTTAAAGATTATGGATTTGTGTGTGGTGATGAAGCTCACAACTTTAAAGCTAAATCATTGACTTCTATTCTAACTAAACTATGCGAAGCTGAATATAGATTTGGTACAACAGGTACTCTTGATGGTACACAAACACATAAGCTTGTATTAGAAGGTTTATTTGGTCCAGCATATTATGTGACCACAACTAAACAACTTATGGATAAAGGATCTCTTGCAGACCTAGACATTGATGTTATCCTTATGAAGTATGAAGATGAGATCTGTCGTGCCCTTGCAAAAGCTACATATCAAGAAGAGATAAATTATATTGTACAGTATGAACGTCGTAATAAGTTTATCACTAATTTAGCGTTGGATCAAGATGGTAATACACTTGTCTTGTTTCAATACGTAGAGAAACATGGAAAGCCGTTATATAATATGATAAAGGATGCGGCACATAAACGCCGTAAGATCTTCTACGTATCAGGTGAGACTGGTACTGATGTAAGAGAAGATGTGAGAAGGATTACAGAGAATGAAAAGAATGCTATCATTGTTGCTAGCCTTGGCACTTTTAGTACAGGGGTTAATATTAGGAATCTTCACAACATTATATTTGCTAGTCCAAGTAAATCCCAAATCAAAATTCTACAATCTATCGGACGAGGTCTGCGTAAGTCAGATGACGGGCGAGCAACTAAGTTGTACGACCTCGCGGATGATCTACACTGGAAATCGAGAAAGAATTTCACTCTCAATCACGCGGCTGAAAGAATAAAGATCTACAGTAAAGAGAAGTTTAAGTTTAAAATACATGAAATAAAAATATGATAAATACTAGTATGACTGATAAAATCTACGATGATCTAGACATTAGACAGTTCAAGCTTACCTCTGGTGAGAATGTACTTGGATTGATTACTGGTGTCGATAAGGTTACTTCCATGATCATGATGGAACGTCCAGTCACACTTATTTCTGAAACACTTAAAGACAGCAAACAACGTTTCTTTTTTGCTGATTGGATGCCTGTTGCACGTAAAGATGTTGTTGGTATTGCACCGAACCACGTCATATCTCAGGCTGAAGTGGATTCACGTATTAAAGAATCTTACATCAAATATTGTTTAACTTATGATCGTGAACTATATGATGATGAAGAAGATGATGATGACTATGATAATGAATTATTGCATGCAACCACGGGGTCAGATAAGATCCATTAACTGGGTATACTCCCTCACCCCCGGTGTACTCTAATATTATATCATAGAAATTTGATCTTGTACATCTTTTTTTGCAAATAATGCACACAAAAATAGTGTGTTTATTATCAATAAGATATGTACATTTCCTTAGAATCAGTGTATAATATACTGATAACATATACTAGGAGTTTGTTATAAATGAAAGCCAAAGATAAGCCTCATTACGTCAACAATAGAGAATTCTCTCTTGCTGTTGTAGAACACGTAAAATCATATAACGAGGCAAAAGACGCGGGTAGTAAGCTACCTAAAATCCCTGACTATATTGCATCTGCATTTCTTAAGATTGCTGAAGGTCTATCCCATAAGAGTAACTTCATTCGGTATACTTACCGTGAGGAAATGGTAATGGATGGCGTAGAGAACTGCCTTAAAGCCATTACAAATTATAATATTGAAGCTGCTACTCGAACCGGTAATCCTAACGCATTTGCATATTTCACACAGATCTGTTACTATGCTTTTCTGAGACGTATTGCCAAAGAGAAGAAGCAACAAGATATCAAGTTCCGATTCATTGAAAAGGCTGGTATTGAAGATCTTATTGCATACGGTGATGACAACCAAGATGGTTCGGCAGAACGAATGTTTGTCGACGAGTTGCGTAATCGTATTGGTAAGGTTAAAGCTACTGACCAAGTATTGAAGGACTTCGCAAAGGAAGAGAAGAAAGAAATCAAAGAGGCCAAGAAGAAAGGCCTTGAGTTATTCATGGGGTAATTGATGAAGATTGCTATATTGAATGATACCCATTGTGGTATCCGTAACTCTGCTGATATCTTTATTAACTATCAACGTAAGTTCTACGAAGATGTATTCTTTCCGTATCTACTTGAGAATGATATTAAGCAGATTATCCATCTAGGTGATTATTATGATCATCGTAAGTATGTTAACTTTAAAGCATTGAATGAGAATCGTGCTCACTTCTTAGATAAGCTACGTGAGTATGGTATTACTATGGACATCATTCCTGGTAACCACGATGTGTTTTATAAGAATACTAACGAGTTGTGTTCACTCAAAGAATTGATGGGACACTACATGAATGAAGTCAATATCATTATGGAACCAAAGGTCATGAACTATGACGGTTTGGATATTGCAATGATTCCATGGATCAATAATCAAAACTATCACGACTCAGTCAAATTCATTCAGAACTGTAATGCTCCTGTTGTTGGTGCTCACCTTGAACTGGTTGGTTTTGATATGATGAAAGGTGTCAAGAATACTCATGGTATGACTACTGAGTTATTTGATCGTTTCGAGTTAGTATTGTCTGGTCACTTCCATACAAGATCATCTCGTGGTAATATTCACTATCTAGGCTCTCAAATGGAATTCACTTGGGCAGATGCACATGATCCTAAGTACTTCCACGTGCTCGACACGGACACACGTGAGCTCACGCCAGTACGTAACACAGAATCTATCTTTGAAAAAGTTATGTACAATGACGAGAAAATAGATTATAATATTATACCTATAGATCATTTAAAAGATAAGTTCGTTAAGATTGTTGTTGAAAGCAAGACGAATCCTTTTATCTTTGACAGACTAATAGATAGAATCAATCAATTAGGTGTACATGATCTTAAGATTGCTGAAACGTTTGACGAGTTTACAGGTGCTAACGTAGATGATGAAGGTATCTCTGTTGAGGATACTACTGAACTGCTTGATGGTTATGTAGACAACGTTGAAACTGAATTGGACAAAGACAAGATTAAAGGCATTATGCGATCGCTTTATGTTGAAGCATCGAATATGGAAATAGTATGATTATATTCAAATCTGTTCGATGGAAGAACTTTCTATCGACTGGTGACAAGTTTACAGAAGTGCAACTAAACAGATCACCATCTACACTCATTGTTGGTCAGAATGGTGCAGGTAAGTCTACACTACTTGATGCATTGTCATTTGCATTATTTGGTAAAGCTCACCGTGATATTAAGAAGCCACAACTGATTAACTCAATCAATGGTAAAGCTTGTATTGTAGAAGCTGAGTTCGATATTGGTAATAACAAGTATAAAGTTGTACGTGGTATCAAACCTGGCAAGTTTGAGATCTATCAGAACGATAAGCTATTCAATCAAGACTCAAATGCTCGAGACTATCAGAAGTTACTAGAACAGAATATTCTTAAGTTGAATCATAAGTCATTCCACCAGATTGTGGTACTTGGTTCAAGTTCGTTTATTCCATTCATGCAACTAGCTGCTGGTCACCGACGTGAGGTTATTGAGGATCTATTGGATATTAATATCTTCTCAAAGATGAGTGGTATTCTAAAGGAACGTAACTCAATACTTAAAGAACAACTCAAAGACTTAGGTTATAACTTAGACTTGATTACCGAGAAGGTGAATCTTCAACGTAAGTATATTCGTGAAGTCACAGAGTTGAATGATGAGAACATCAAAGGAAAGCAAAATGAAATCTCAAAGCTTGATAAAGAGATCAAAGATCTCCAGGACCAGAATGCTAAGGACTCGGAGTTTATTGAAGCCAACGAAGCGGATCTACTCAAACGAAACGAAAAGCTCGACGCCAAAAGAGCAAAGCTCTTACAGTTCTCAACGCAATTCCAAACAGAGATCAAATCCTTGGTTAAAGAAGCGAAATTCTATGAAGATAATGACGCTTGTCCCACATGTTCCCAAGATATTAGTGAGGAACTTAAAACCTCAAAAATCGACGGAGCGAAAATTCGCGCGAGTGAGTTACAGGAAGGAGTGGATAATGTCTCTAAAGAGCAAGCTTCTTTGGAACAGGATCTTAACGGGATCGTTGATGAGCTTGCCAAAATACGAGAGAGGCAATCAAATATACATTCTAACAATCAGTCCATCGCACGGTATCAAAGACAAATATCATCTATCGAAAGCGACATCGCGGGTCTAGAAGGTAAAGAAGGTGATGTGTCAAAAGCTAATTCAGAGTTAAGTGATCTATTAGAACAAAAAGAAAGTCTAGTAGAGAAACGACTTGAGTATAGTGACACACGTTCATATTATGATGCATGTACTGAGATGTTACGTGATACAGGTATTAAGACTAAGATCGTAAAAGAGTATTTGCCTGTTATGAATAACCTTGTCAATAAGTATTTGCAAGTCCTAGACTTCTTTGTTCAATTTGATTTAGATGAGAACTTCAATGAAACGATACGATCGCGTCACAGAGACGCATTCAATTATGCTAGCTTTAGTGAAGGTGAAAAACAAAGAATTGATTTGGCTCTACTCTTCACGTGGCGGCAAATTGCCAGAATGAAAAACAGCGCAGCAACAAATCTATTGATTCTAGATGAAACATTTGACTCATCTCTCGATCATGATGGTGTGGACAATCTAATGAAGATACTTGATACATTGGACGAAGGAACTAATGTGTTTGTTATCTCTCACAAGGGTGATCTATTGGATGGCAAGTTCCGTTCTAAGATCGAATTTACAAAAGAGCATAACTTCTCTAAAATGGTAGCAGCATGATATTTTTCGACTACTTAAATAAAGTAGAGACGTCTCTCAAACCTATTGAAAAGGATTATTGGTTAAATTATCATAAGTGGCCAGCAGATGAGATCCTCAATGTGATCACGGAAGATCACTTAGTCGATCTTGGCTCAGGTTGTGGGCTCTTCGGTTTGTATGCATTGTATACTAATAAGGTTAATTCGGTCACCTTAGTTGAAGGTGATAAACTGAAGATGGACTATGCTCGTAAACTTGCTAATGAACTAGGTATAGCATCACGCGTTACATTCATTGAAGAGTTTGCAGAACCAGGACATCCAGACATTATAGGCCAGACCGTTGTATCGATACGAATGGGTAACTTAGTTAATTTTGAACGGTTCTTTATCCACAATCGATTGATTACGTTAAGACGAACAGCAGAGGTAGAACCATACTTCATTCGTAGACAGAACCTACCATGGAAACAGTCATTGATTAAACGTGATGACGGATTTGAGCTCGAGCTTCTGGAACACGACTTTACATGGTTAGAAGATGTCCTTACAAAAGAACGATGGATGGAAGATCTAAATCCAGTTCTACTAGAACTTACAAAAGTAAAAGAAACACAAAATATAGGAAACGATAAATGAACGTAAGACTGATCGGATTTACACAGCCAGTCCAAGGGGAGATAACTGGACTAGATGATGTACAAGATCTCATTGCATATTGTGCAAGAGTATCCAACCCATCAAATCAAATGAACAAAGAAACAGCCGAAAAGCTGCTAGGCTATTTAGCAACACATAAACATTGGTCGCCATTCGAAATGGCTTCTGCTACACTTGAGATTGAGACTACTCGAGATATTGCACGTCAGATGTTACGTCATAGATCATTCTCATTCCAAGAGTTCTCACAACGTTATGCTGATCCTGCAGCATTTGGTGATCAGTTTGTAATAAGAGAAGCACGATACCAAGATACAAAGAATCGTCAGAACTCTGTTGATATGGATGTAAGTAAGGATGAAGATAGATCTCTGATGTGGCAATGGGAACGTCAACAACAAATCGTTATTGATGCTGCTAAATCAGCTTATGAATGGGCGGTTGATCATGGTATTGCAAAAGAACAAGCACGTGCTGTCTTGCCTGAAGGTAATACTAAATCACGCCTCTATATGCAAGGTACGATTCGTTCATGGATCCACTTTATTGACTTGAGATCTGGTAATGGTACTCAGAAGGAACACATGGAAGTTGCTCGTGAAGTAGCATCTGCTATCGCAAAAATCTATCCTCAGGTCACCAGATACGTCCAACCTAATAAGAAAATCTTATAGTAATAATAAAAAAATATTATTAAAAAAGTGCAAAAAAGTATGTACAACCTCTCAAAGTCATAGTATAATATACATATATTGATGATTAAG
>Ga0255772_10002094_pt1 | contig 19606 bp, 21 predicted proteins | sample 071ome_34_FD_179970 | JGI IMG/M metagenome (GOLD analysis project Ga0255772, IMG submission 179970) | Coastal salt marsh microbial communities from the Groves Creek Marsh, Skidaway Island, Georgia - 071411BT metaG (version 2) | ecosystem: Environmental > Aquatic > Marine > Intertidal zone >...
TTAGCCCTTATCTGAAAAACAAGGGGTCGGCAGTTCGATTCTGCCTCTGGCCACAATGTTTTTTAAAAAGTTAATTAAAAAAATTGAAAAAGTTTTTGAAAGAACTTTAAATAATTTATTCCAGAATTTTAGGTATAACCAGCTTGATATGAAAACAAATTATATGAAAATTCAAATAGATAGATTCTTAAGTAAAGCTGCTGAGGATAATGCTATTTTTTATGAAAACAAATCTACTTATTATGAAAGCATTACAGAATTTGCGAATAAATTATCGACCAAAAATAAATGTGTTTTTTTAGAATTTGGAGTTTACAAAGGAGACTCTTTAAAAGTTCTCTCTGAGAATTGTCAGTATATAGACTTCTATGGCTTTGATAGTTTTGAGGGCTTTAAAGAGCCAAAAACAATATCATTTTTTTGGAAAAGATATCAAGATGAATTTTCCAAAGACTATAACTTACCTGAATTTAGCAGAAATGTAAAAATTTTAGAAGGTTTTGTAGAAGAAACTTTTAATTCTGACTTTATTAATGAATTAAAAAAATATGATATAGTTTTTATTCACTTTGATTTAGACATTTACGCTCCTACCTCAAATATTCTTAAAAAACTAGATTTAAACCAAAACAAGTATTTCTTTATGTTTGACGAGTTGTTAAATTATGAAGACTTTTTATTTAATGAGTTTCGTGCATTTCAAGAAGAAGTAATAGAAAAAAAAATACAATATAAAATCTTAAAACTTACACAACAGTTTGAAAGCTTTAATAGCTTAGGAAAAGTTTTTATTGAAATATTATCTTAAAGATGTCAACTTTTTATAGTTTAGTTTTTAACGATATTGACATCTGAGCTTATAATCTCATATAGTCTTATTGAGTATGTTTAGTTTATTGAATATTTTGAATATCTTTCCAAAAACTAAGCTAATTAATCTAATTTAGATTGTATTCAAGATATTTCTTATAATCTATTTTTTCAAACCAAGATTTAAATGATGAGAATTGGTCATCATTTATGGGCAACATTGGCAACCTTTCAGTTCTAGAAAAGTGCCCCGCTATTTCTAGAGCAGCTTTTATTGAAAGATGCCATCCGTATTTTTTTACAAGATTGGTAAAAAAAGGAACTTCTACATCATTAACTAAATTATCACAAAATTGTCTATCTTTATTTTCCCAAGCTTTCCAAAAATTCACGGCAAGTTTAGGTTCAAAAACACCTATTCCATTTAACCAATTCTGACATCCCTCCTCAGCAAATTGTATCCATTGTCTCTTACCCCCCCCAGAAATAACTATTGAGAGCCTATCTTTTATTGTAGAGATAACTTCTTTTGAATACTCATCTTCTTTAGCATCTTCTTTAATTGCTTGAATATTATCAAAATCAGCAAGCTGGTTGAGTAATTCAACAGGCCAGTTAACAGTATGGCCACCTAAACCACTTATAAATGGCATCTCGTGTATTAAAATTGGAGTACTTGAATTATCTGTTATGTACTTAAAATGGGATAATACTTGCTCATTACTGTAAAATTTTTCTCTAAAAATAAGCGAAATCATGTCTGCGCCATAGTCTTCTGCTTCTTGAGTAAATTCTAAAGAAACTGTTGTAGGACAGTGAAGGGGGTCAGCAACAATAATAAAATTATTGCTATTTAAATTTTTGATTGTTTTAGTAACAAATTTATTAAGATTTTTTATTTCATTCCAACTTAATTCACTAAAACGACTGTTGTAACCCATTACATAAAATTGTTCTGCACCAGCATTGTAGGCATAATTAATGTATTCTTCTAATTTTTCAAAATCTATTGATAAATCTTTTTGGAATGGAGTAACGATTGAAAAGACTGGTCCAGGTTTTAATTTACTCATGCATTCCTCCTTAATTTCTTTATCATAGGGATTTCACTTTCATATACAACTTTAACTCCATCTCCAATAGCTTTCTCAACAGATCTTATATGATTAATCAATGACCTTAAACCATTTGGAGCCAAAGACGCTGCATGATCAGAACCCCAAGATGCTCTGTCGAGAGTTATGTGTCTTTCAATTATTTTTGCGCCAAAAGCTACTGCTACAGAAGTTGTAACCAATCCCGTTTCATGTCCAGAATATCCAATAACATGTTTGTTATATTTACTCTTAAGTGTTTGAATCATTTTTAGATTTAGTTCCTCAACACGACATGGGTAAGAACTTGTTGTGTGAAGCAGTCCTATAATTCTATTACCAACAATCTCCATACAATTGTTTATCTCCTCATCAGAAGACATTCCCGTTGATAAAATTATAGGTATGTTATAACCAAGCATTTTATTTACTGTAGTTTGGTCCGTTAAACTTGCTGATGCAATCTTGAAACACTTAACATCTAAAGATGCCATCTCTTCAACTGCAAGTTCATCCCAACATGAAGCAAACCAAGTAATATTATTTTTTTTGCAATATTTGTCAATTTGCTTATATTGACTTACATCAAACTCCATTTTTCGTTTATAATCAATATAACTTAATACACCCCAAGGTGTTTCTTTTGGTACTTCCCATTGATTTTTAGGAACAGCTAGTTCAGGTGTTCTCTTTTGAAATTTCACTGCATCACACCCTGATTCTTTAGCTAAGTCAATCAGTTTGTATGCTTCATCAATGCTTCCATTGTGGTTAATTCCTATTTCTGCAATAATATAAACAGGATGGCCATCTCCTATTTTTTTGCCATCGATGACTATTTGGCTCATTTTAGAAACCATCCAAAAGGGTCTTTATTTTTATCATCGATATAGTAGTCTGCATTTGGTTTACCCATATATATTTTGTCATAGTTTACACCCCAGTCTGCTAGTTGTTTTGTTGTAAGTTCTAGGTAGTCTTTTTTGGAAACAAAACCTCTAGCAGTATAAAAAATTATAGTATTTCCATCTTTTTTTAATTTGTTTATCTTAACAATTCTTTCTTTTATAGGTTGTGAGTTAGCATAATCTGTCCCATGTGTCTTACAGATAGTGTCATCGATATCAAAACAATATATTTTACTCATTTTCTTTTTCTTTAATCAGTAGTTCAGCAATATCTAAATCAAATTTTGTATCAATATCTACTGAATCTAAAGTACTCATAATAAAATATTTAACATTTCCCTTCCAAAAATTTCGATTTTTTTTAAATGAATCCCACCTAGCTACATAAAAACCTCCATTAGGTCTAAATTTTGGCTCATGATTCTGAGAGCGAGTATTTCCTGTAATCAAGGGTGAATTATCATGCAAATTGATATAATCACCTTTGACTGGAACATTTAATTCTATTGGAAAACTATAAGTTGTTACGCTTATAACCCCGTCATCATGCTCCGAAATTAAGTCGAATGCTTGATCTAAATGCTCATGTGTTCTAAGAGGACAAGTTGGCAACATTAATGTAACAAAATCGTATCTCCTTGGTGAGTTAGTTACAATATGGTCAACAAGTTCAAGTGCAGTACTTGTATCTTTTGCAAGAGAGCTTTCCCTTTTATGTCTTGAAACTTTATCATGATTACAAGCAATATCTAAAATATCATCACTGTCAGAAGACACTAATACATCTGTAACATATTGTGACTTTAAAGCAGCTTCAACTGTATATAGCACTAGTGGTTTTCCAGAAAGTTTTAACTTATTCTTATTTTTTAATCTTTTAGACCCCCCTCTTGCGGGTATAATTGCTAAATTAGTAAGATTTATATTTTTTAACATCATTAATTAATAAGAATAACAACCATAAAAAGTAGCATATAAATAAATAAAGAAAAGAATTCTCCAAACCTAAGAGTTTTTGTGTACTTCATACAGTGTTCTTTATACAGGGGACGCGTCATCAGTATTTTTTCTGGAAGAAACTTTATCCAAAATTGATTTTTTGTGCAATTTCCAAATTCATTTAGATTATTACTTAACTCCAGATTTTGTTTATCTTGAATAGGTATTTACTAAGAGTAAAATTATGAATAAATTTATTTCAAATGAAGACATTGAGTGTTTTCATCCATAGTTCATAAGAATCTACAAAAAAAGACAATACGCTTCAATGCTTTTTGATGTTTCTGAAAACTTCTAAATGGAAATATAATTATTGAATTAGTATTAATATTAATTATGAGTAGCTCATCAAGTAAAAAAATTATCTTCGTTAGCCCTGATTTATATTTACATGGAAGTGTGGCGATAGTAGGTTCAAGTGCAAAGCTATTGGATACAAATTACGGATCACTTATTGATAGTTGTGACAATGTTGTAAGATTTAATCGTGCTGAAGTGTCTGAAAAATACAGTGAACAGGTAGGGAGTAAAACAACATTAAGAGTGGCAAATAATCATGTTTTTGACAATTTAGATGTTACTAAACAGGGATACACGAATTCACCAAAAAATTTTATAAAAAAATTACGAAATACTGATATTTTGTACGTCGCACCTTATGATGGGGCTTGGTCAAGGAGAAAAAAAAATGCACACAAATCTAATAATTTATTTAAGTTTGATTACTCCAACATTGATAAGTTAAAAAAAAATATTGGAATAGAAAATGAAAAAAATCTTCAAGTGGGAACGATTTTAGTAGCATTGTGTGTATTTTCTGGAATCACTCCTCAACTATTTGGATTTGATTTCGAAAAGGTCGAAAGAACACATTATTTCGAGCAAAGACCGCCCGAAGAAAATTATATCGTCCACAGTCCTGATGAAGAAAAAAAAGCACTAAAAGAACTTGCTAAAAACAAAGCTATAATAGTTTATTAATTGAGATTAATCTGAGCTACACAATAACAAAATAAACTGAAATATTAAGGACTAAGTCAGTCATAAGAGTTTCTATTAGGATCATTTATCTAGAGGTAAAATAAGTTATAATTAAGCATAGCTATATGGTTTTCCCTAATCTTACGAACAAGAGGTATGCAGTTTTATTCTGCCATTAGCCACAAATGAATAATCTAATTACTAAAGCACTAAGTTATTCTGATATAGATTCACTAGTGCATATTGGGGGACATATTGGTCAAGAAGTTGATTTTTATCAAACATTAAATTTAAAACAAGTTATTTTTTTTGAACCTGTTGAAGAGTTTGCTAAAGAAATTTTGGATAAGATTGATGGCAAAAAAAATTTTGTTTTGAATAAATATGCTTTGGGAAGTCAAGATTCTGAAAAATTAATATATATTGCAGATAAAGGAGTTAATGATGACTCTGGAAGCACATCATTGCTTCAACCTAGGGATTCTAAAATTTCATTTAGCAATAAAAAACTTATTGAAGTTAAAAAGTACACCAATTTTGAGTATTCAAATATTGATCTAGCTGTATTAGATACACAAGGATATGAATTGGAAGTTTTAAGAGGTTTTGAAGAAAAATTAAATTCTTTCAAATTTATAGTAACTGAATTTACGAATTTTGAGGGATATTTCAACCAGGTTTTATATAATAATTTAAATAAATTCTTAAATAAAAATAACTTTTCATTAATTTCTCAAAATAAAAAAATAATGAAGGTTTTCCCAAACAACTATGAGGGAAGTTATGGAGACGCTCTGTATATTAATAATGTTCTTATTTCAAAAAAAAAGGTGTTGTTAAACAGATTGAGATATAAATTTTTAAATAATTTCATTTATGATTTTTTAAGTCTTTATTTAAATTTAAAATTTTGGAAATCAAAATTAAGAATAATATTAAAATAAATTTTTATTTAAAAATTAAGGTTTATTGTGATTATTTTGAAATTAATTCAAAGAATTATCTAAATCATCAACTGAGTTAATTCTATTAAAAAATAAAATAAAGTCTTCTAAAGGATTTTTAAAATTTTTGAATAAGTTTTTGTTATCTTAAATACTTTAAAAAGAATAATATTAGATTATGAGTATGCTTATGAAACTTGTTTCTATTCTTTCACAATTTATTTACAGAAGAGTATTAAATAAAATATACGGTAAACAAACTAACTACTTACAAAAATTCGAATTTAAATATGTAAACATTGAAAATGATTTATTTAACGTAACTAATAGACTAATTCTGATTCAATGTTTTTAAAAATTTATTATTGGAGATTCAAAGATTTTTCATTATCTCGATTTTTCAAAAGAAAGTTCGATAATTTACAAATTAATATTCGCTTATTTGTTATCTATAGAATTAAATTTTTTAAAATGAATTTTTACTCACAGCAAAACGAAGATAAATATTTATATTCATTTTTTAATTTAGATAAGACTAAAAATGGTACTTATTTAGAACTTGGCGCTTGTGATGGAAAATTGTTTAGCAACACCTTGAGTTTGAATAAAATAAACAATTTTGTAGGTATTTTAATTGAACCTCAAAATGATTATTTTAAGGAATTAAAAATTAATAGGCCAAATGACTATTTATATAATTGCGTAATAACAAACAACACATCAAATGAAGTAATGTTTATTGGTGAAAATTTAGAAGCAGGAGTATTTAATAGTATTTCTACAGATCTAAATAGGTATCCAAACTGGAAAAAAATTAAATTAGAAAACAGAATGTTAAAAGATATAATAAAAGATTCTAAATTTCAATATCTTGATATTGTATCAATTGACACTGAAGGTTCTGAGCTAGAAGTATTAAAATCAATAGACTTCAACATACCAATTGTTTTATTAATCATCGAAGCTCACCAAAATCAAACTGAACGAGATAATGAACTAAAAAGATTATTAGATGTAAATGGATTTAAATTAGTTAGAAAAATAAGAGGAAATTACTGGTTTTTTAATGAAAAAAATAATAAAATAAATAATAGACTATTTCCAAGAAAATCCTTCAAAAAGTTGTTGTAGAATTTTATTATTATTTTTAATAAAATAAAAAATTCTAATGAGTTTTAAATTATCTATATGCACAAGCTATACAGATCCAGAATCTAGGATGGATCCTTGGAGGGAGGCTATAAATTGCTATCAAGAGTTAGCAGACGAAGTTGTTAGTAGCGGTGAGGACTGGCCGTATGAATTCAGCTGGGAATATATAGGTAAAGTTTTTAATGAAAGTTTTCAAAAAGCTACTGGAGATTGGGTCATTAGAATGGATTTAGATTATTTTTTCACGAAAAAGATTTTGTTAAATTAAGAAAATTTTTAGAAAAAAATTTTAATAAACCTGCTGTAGCATTTCCAAAAAATCAATTTTTTACTCCTGAAAGATATTCAGTAAAATCACATATAGTTCTTGCATATAATAAGAAATTTTTTCCTGAAATAAAATTGAATGGTGGTGGAGATCTATGCCTTCCAACACTAAATGGAATTGAAATCAAACCATCAGATGTACCAACTGCAAAAATTAAATTATGGAATTATGATTGCATGTTCAAGACCAAAGACGTAATCAAAGAAGATAGAGCACGTTTTGCAAGAGCTTGGTACCGTCATTTTAAAGACTGGGGGTTTGAAGATGGGGAAAACCCAGAAATTGCTTTCCATACTTGGTTTTCAATGGTCGAAGACAGGTATAAAAATCATAATAAAAAAATTAAAATCGAAAAACACCCAAAGTTTATATTAAACAAAATAAAAAACTTAGATGAATCTCAATTTGGATATAGTGCTTTTGGATTAAAAGAAAAATATTTTGGAAACAGTTAAATATATCAATAAATACTTACCAGTAAGCACCTTTTTCAATCAAATCTTTGTTTACAGGAGTCTCTTCTTGCAATGGTCTAATCCAATAATTTGTTCCGTACCATTCATAATTTTTGAAATTTTTATCCCACCTTTTACCCATTATTCCAAACAAAATTTGATTGGCTCCACCTAAATGTATTGCAGTTTTTCCCATTTTTTTAATTTCATCACATATAATTAGCGATAACCCCCCACATCCAACTGTTGCTACATCAAATGAACTTTTACGAATCTCATTTAAAATTATTTCTAGCTTCTCTTTCCAGGGAGTAGGATTGTTATTAGTTATGGCATCAGAATGTGGAGTCAAGACAGTTTTAATTTCAGATATTGAGGCATTTTTCCAAAGTTTGTCGAATATATTTGATTGTTTAATAACAGATTTACTAAATGGAGAAATGCAAAGTAATTTTTTATCTTTCAAACTGTAATGCCATCCATTAGTTCCTAGATCAAATGGCTCTAGTCCTTTAAAATTTTTAAATTTTTTTTGTTTTTGAATTAATTTTTTAAGCTTAGGTTTATCATCTAATTTCCAATCTAAAAGATAATTTTGATTCAATATACTTGATATAATTTTTTCACTCCAGTCTATAAAATCAGAATCATTTTTTACGAATATTCCTGCATTTACATATAATTCAATACCTTTTACTTTATAAATACCATTTAAAAAGTTTTCTAAATTCACCGCTTCTACATTTCCAATTTTTCCAATTGAAAATGGTGTACCGTCGTTTATTGATTTTTTTATTGCATTATTTATATAATTTGAGTTTTTAGTAAATAATTGAAACATTACTTTTTATTTTATATTCAATTGTAATACTATTTTTAACAATATAAATTAGTACAAATAGTTAATTATGAATTTTGTAGATATTATTATCTATAGTTATGAACTTTAAATTCCTAAGCAAATTATTTACATACTACAAAGATGTAGTTTATGTTTCTCGACTTACAGGCATTAGGCAAAAAAAATTCAGAGTTCTTATTTCGATAATTTTATTAAATATAGCAGTTGGTTTAGATATTTTAATTATTATTAGTTTCGCATCATTCTTTCAAGATGTTGATGTAAACTCAAATTTTTTGTTTATATTTCTTGAAAATAAACTATTTTTACTTCCAATATTTATTGTTATTAGATTTTTATCAAACTATCTCCAGCAGTTAAATATAACTAAATTGCAAATTGATATAGATAAAGGTTTAAAAGCCTACATGCTTCGTGAAGTCTTTACCAAGGGTAATATATCACGTGCTGATGCATTATTTTATGTAGAAAGAGTTGGTTTAAATGTTGCTAACGTTTATGGAAATTTAGCTAAAATTACTGTTACAGTTTTACAGGTAATTTACTATATTCTCTACTTATTTTTTACTAATTTGTCGATTTTGGGAATATTTGGATTAGGTTCGATTTTTATTTTAATACCAACTCGTTATTTTGTAATTAGAGGTAGGAAATATCAACACACTAATTTTGTAACTCAAAAAACCTACAATAATCACATTAACAATGTCCTTGATAACTTATTTTTAATTAAGTTAGTAAAAAAAATTGACTTTGAAGTAAATCAATTTAAAAAAATTCTAGATAAGTATGGTGAGGCTAATATAAATAATGTAAAAGTAGGAATATTAAATACAAGTATTCCTACATCATCAACCTATTTAATACTTTCTTTTTTGTTATTATTTTTTGGTTTAGCATCAAAAGTAACTCTTGATTTTATTGGCATTATGCTCAGAGCATTTCAAGAACTTTCAAATTTTAACAGCACTCTGATGCTGGTAGCTAATCAGCATGTAGTTTTTAACGAGTTGTTTAAAGTAATTACAGATAATGAAGAGAGTCAGTATTCTGAGAACTTTATAAACAGCAAACAATTAGATTCACAATTTAGTGTTACATTCGAAGATGTAAATTTTCAGTACTTTAAAAGTGAAGTGCCTATATTTGAAAATTTAAATTTTAAAGTAGAGAAAAATAAACATACTATAATCACAGGTCCAAATGGGTCGGGAAAAAGTACGTTGCTTGGTTTATCTGCTGGAATTTTATTTGCTCAAGAAGGAAAGGTAACGGTAAATACAAATAGTTTCGGATATGTTGGAGTTAACCCTCTCATAGTGAGTGGAAATATTAGAGAAAATCTTATGTATGGAAATAACTCAAAAGTTGATGATGAAACTATGTTGAATTATCTTTATGATTTTAATGTATTTAATGAAGAGGAAAATTATAATTTAGAAAAATTAATTTCAAGAGATTCTTTATCATCTGGGCAATTACAAAAAATTTCGTTTATTAGGTCTTTATTATCTAATGTGGAGTTTTTGCTTCTAGATGAATCAACATCAAATCTTGATTTAGCATCAAAAAAATTAATTTTTAATATACTAAAAAAATCAAATGTTACGATTTTGAATGCTACACATAATCCATTTGATTTTGACTACGATTCTCATTTAAAAATAGAGATTGAAAATGGAAAAAGAGTAGTTAATACTATTAAGTAACTTATTAATTATATAGTTTTTTTGGATAGCCTAGTAGATCAAAATCCTCTTCATAATATTTTAAAATCATTTTTTCACTCATTGTTGAGTAGTAGTTTTTATAGTTAGAATGTTTGGTTTGATTTATATGTTTCAATTCATTCTTTATATTTAGATTTTTGCAAACAAATTTAAAATCATTATTGATGTTTTCTAGTTTTCCCAAATAGCTAATCTTTAGATTTTTATTTTTATCAAAAACAAATTTGTTCTGTAAATCATGATCTTCATTGCATCTCCAATATATATATTCATCAAATGTAAAATTTTTTATGATATTATGCTGAGGATGATTGACCTGTTCTTTCATATAATGAAAAATTGAAACTTGCCAAGAAAAAGGATTTCTGCTGAAGGCAAAACTAAAGTAATTGTTATATCTTTTTCCAAGAAAATTAATATATTCTTCATAAGTTGAATGTTTAGGAGGTAATTCTTTAAAATATGATGAATTTAAATTTTTATTTATATTCCTTGTTATTTTTCTATATACTTTCTCGTTATATTGGTATTTTTCCAGGGCTTTAACAACACTTCTACTCCCTGACCTATATATCTCGATAAAAATAAATTTGTTACTCTTGCTAAACATTCGTTAGATTTTCTTTTAAAAATTAAATTTTCTTTCTATTATTACTTTAAATGAATCAACAAAATTTATTTAAAAATTTCCATTTAAATCTTGATATTGATGATTACATAACAAGTTATAATATTGCACGTAGATGCAATGTAGTTTTTGCTGAAGTTTTAACACACAAACAATTTGATGATTTAGGTATAAAAAATCTAGATCATAAAATAATTAAATGTACTAAAAATTATGTAATTTATCGTCTAAACTCATTTGATTTAAATGATGGTGATTTAATTTTTTGTAAAACAGATTTCATTTTAGATTTATTTGCAGTTCTACGAAAAGCAAAAAAATTCAAAAAAATTTCTATCCTTACCCATCAAAGTGCAAAACCTTCAATTGATAAAAGTTTGTTTTCATTGAAACCTTCATGTGTTATAAGTTGGTACTCAATTAATATTATTTACGAAACTGAAAACTTAATACCAATTCCTCTAGGTCTTGCTAATGACTATTCCAATTCAAACATTCTTCCTAAGGACTATAAGGATTACTTTAAAATTAATAATATTTCATCTGATAAAAATCTCGTTATGTTAAATTTCAATCCCGAAACAAATATTGATGCCAGAGAAAAACTTAAAAACTATTTTGAAAATATTGATTGGGTAAATAATTCTTCTAATCTATCTAAAGATAATTATATCAAACAATTAAGTCATTCAAATTTTGTATTTTCCCCACCAGGTTGGGGATTAGATACACATCGATTCTGGGAAGGTTTATATTTTGGAGCTGTACCTATTATCGACTCAACATATGATTACTCTAAACTACATATTAAGAATTACCTACAATATAAAAACTTTGAAGAAATTACAGAACAAAAATTAAATAACTTTCTAGATAAAAAAATAGATATGAATTTAGATTCATTGAGTGTTTTAACTATAGACTGGTGGTTTCAAAATGTTATTAAATCTCCCAACTTAGTATCCAACATTAAGAGTCTAAAATATACAAATATAGATAAACTATATAAAAGAATAATTAAAAAATAGTTTGTATAAGGATGAATATCAAAGAGAGAAAATATTGAATAACCATCTAAAAATTCTTGAAGATGAAGCAATAGCAATTATTCATGATACATATAGAGAATCTGACAACCCAGTAGTCTTGTATTCTATTGGCAAAGATTCATCTGTACTTCTTCATTTATTTAGAAAAGCTTTTTATCCTGCAAAAATACCTATCCCTTTTTTACATATAGATACTGGGTGGAAATTTAGGGAGATGATTTCTTTTAGGGATAATATCACCAAAAAATACAATATTGATCTTAAAGTCTTTAAAAATTTAGAAGGCGAAAGAAGGGGTGTTACTCCTTTTAACAATGAAAAATATACAGATATTATGAAAACAGATGCTTTAAAAGCAGCATTAGTAGAAGGAAATTATGATTTTGTTTACGGTGGAGCTAGGAGAGATGAGGAAGCGAGTCGTTCAAAGGAGAAAATTCTATCTCACAGAGACGTAAATAATAGATGGGACCCAAAGAATCAAAGAATAGAACCTTGGAATATTTTCAATACATATAAAAAAAAGGATGAGAGTTTCAGAGTGTTTCCAATAAGTAATTGGACAGAAATAAATGTTTGGGAATATATAAAAAGAGAGAATATAGAAATAGTCAATCTATATTTTGCTAATGATAGAAAAGTATTAATTAAAGATGAGCAAATAATTTTGGTTGATGACGAACGATTACCAATTGCTAAAAATGATATTGTAGAAACTAGGAAAGTAAGATTTAGAACTTTGGGATGCTATCCACTAACTGCTGGAACTATAAGCAATGCTACTACTTTAGATCAAATCATTGATGAAATAAAAACTACAAAGTATTCAGAAAGAAACGGCAGGCTTATTGATCATGATCAATTGGGCAGTATGGAATTAAAAAAAAGAGAAGGTTATTTTTAATGGAAATATTAAATTTAATGACATGTGGCAGCGTTGATGATGGCAAATCAACTTTGCTAGGTAGATTAATTTATGAAACAGACAACCTTCTTGTTGACCAATCTAGATATCTTGAAGAAATAAGTAAAAAATATGATAATGCAGAAACTCAATTAAATTATGCATTGCTATTAGATGGATTAATTGATGAAAAAGAACAAGGTATAACCATAGATATTGCTTTTAAATATATTATTTTAAAAAACAAAATAATTAGGCTTATTGATTCTCCTGGACATACAGAATTTACTAAAAATATGGCAAATGCTGCTACACATGCAACAGCAGCTTTAGTGTTAGTTGATGCAAGTAAGGGAATTACAAGTCAAACACAAAAACATATTGAGATTTTAAATCTTTTTAATAATATTTCGCACGTAATATTTTGTATAAACAAGATGGATTTAATACATTATTCAAGTGAGATATTTACTGAAATAAAAGATGATTTATCATTATTAATTAGTGAAGATAAAGAAATTGAATTTATACCTATCTCAGCATTAAAAGGTGAAAATATAACTTCAAATTCAAAGAATTTAACAAAATTTGATTCAAAAAATATCCTGGATGCTATTTCTAATATAAAAGTTAAAGATAATTTTTCAAAATCAAACTTATTGTTAGTAAAAAATTCAAAAATTATTGAATCTAAAAGACACTATTATGTTGAAAATTTTGGTCTTGATTTAGAGATTGGTGAGACAATTTACAATACTCACACTGGAGAAAAAAGTAACTTAATTAAAATGTTTACTGATCTAAATGAGGTGCAAAGTACAAAAAAATACAAAAATTTGGTAATTGTACTTGATAAAGAAATTTCAGTATCGAAAGGCGATTTTTTATCAAATAAAAATATCTTTTCTGAATTAACAGATTCAATAAAAGTTAAATTAATTTGGTGCTCAGATAGTAATCTGATAAAAACTAAAAGGTATATTTTTAAATTTCGAAATAAATCAATAAAAGGTTTTGTTTCAAAGATAGATGAAACTTTTGATGTAGTTAAAAATTCAATTGCGACTTTAACAGTAGAATTACAGGAAAAAAATATTCTAAAAAATTATAAAGATGATTATTTCCTGTCATCATTTCAAGTAATTGATGAGTATACTTTTGAATCACTTGCTTTTGGTTATGTTGATTATAAATTAGATAGAGGTTCATCAGTTTTACATGAAGATATAGAGCAATTCAATAAGAAATCTAAGCCCTGCGTTTGGTTAACAGGACTGCCTTCATCTGGTAAATCCACAATAGCCAAATCTCTTGGAGAATTACTTTCCTCAAAAAAGATTCCATTTTACATTTTGGATGGAGATAATCTTAGGTTAACTATTAATAAAGATCTTGGTTTTAGTGAAAGTGATCGACTAGAAAATAATAGAAGAATTGCTCATATATCTAAAATTCTTTCAAACTCAGGGGTTATTCCTATTGTTGCTACTGTTTCTCCGTTAAAAGAAAGTCGAGATTTTGCCAGATCTTTGTATGAATTTGATGAATTTAATGAAGTGTTTATAAACACTCCTTTAGAAGAATGTATAAATAGAGATAAGAAAAACTTATATGCTTCAAAAAATAAAGTTGTTAAAAACATAACTGGAATAGATGCAAAATTTGACATTCCAGAAAACCCTGAGTTAGAGATAGATACAACAAAGAACAATGCTCAGGAATGTGCTGAAAAAATATTTAATACTTTAAAAATTTATAATTAACTTATTAACTTTTTGTATATACTGAATTCTTTAATTACATAATTTTCAAGGCTGTTTTTAAAAATCTTTAAGTTGGCATTTTTTGAAATATAATCATAACTTTCTGGAGTTTGTAAAACTTTATTTAATAATTTCATATTTATTTGATCATACAAATAACCGTCATTTCCATCATCAATTAATTCATAATTATTTGGAATATTTTTTGCAAACACTACACAGCCACTGTTCATTGCTTCTATGGTTGATTTTGAATTACCTTCAAATAAAGAATTGTTTACATAAATAATAAATTCTTCGTAAGTCTTATCAAGTTCTAGATTGTCTATTAGTCCTTTAAAAGTAATTTTTACATTATTTTTTTTAGCATGATTAGAAATTTGAGTCTTTAAACTACCCTCGCCAAATATTACAATTTCTATTTTTGAGTCTTTTAATTGGGTAATCAGATCTAAATAATTTTTTTGATGCTCTAATCTACCCACCATCATAATTTTATTATTAAAACGATTTTCTAAATTTTTAAATTGTTTTTTATGATTTACCCAATTTGGCAAAATCTCTATGTCTTTATTAATAAACTTTTTAAAATTTTTATTAATATTTACATGGTCTCTAACACTTGAGACAGAATAAGTGTCTGAATACTTCAAAGCAAATATTGTAATTAATTTGATAAAGCTAATTTTCAAAATATTTTTTTTATTTAATATTTCAAAATCATAGTGGTTATAACCAGTTCGAACATACAGAGGTATTTTGTTTTTAAACTTTAAAATAATTCCAACCCATGATCCGTTCAGTTGATTAGTTTTAATTAAATCAAAGTCTTTAAAATCTTTTGAAATTTTTAAAGCTACAAAAAAAGATTTGATGAACTTAACTATTTTATTTTTAGGCATTTTGTAATTTTTATAAAAACTGTACGTGTTAAGATTTTTGTAGTCTGATATTAACTTAAGATTATTATGATTTGTAAATTCTAAGAAAGTAAATTCTATACCAAAATCTTTATTTAATTGTTCGTAGAGTTTTATTTCTCTACTTAAAATTCCAGATTCAAGCCATGTGTTTAAACTTGAATCAAATGTCAGAATAACTAAAACTTTCAAATTAAATTACTTTTCTTAATTAACATTAATTATATGAAAATATTGGTATTTCACAATAAGTATAGACAAACTAGTGGAGAGGATGTTGCAGTTGATAACGAAGTAAAAATTCTAGAAAAATATTTTACTGTAAAAACTTTTTATACTGAGAATTCTTCTTCTGCAAGCAGTTTAATTACACTTTCATTAAATAGAAACTTTAGTATAGAGTCGAAAATTGACAAATTAATAAATGAATTTAATCCAGATGTAGTATATTTTCACAATACATGGTTTAACCTTTCTAATTATCTGGTCAATATAGTTATTAAGAAAAACATTAAAGTATTAATTAAATTGCATAATTTTAGATTTGATTGTATCAATGGATTGCATTATCTCTCATCAAAACCTAATAAGGCATGTCATGGTTGTAATAAAAATGGGAGGATAGAGGGAATAAAAAATAAATGCTATGATGACTCAACTCTTAAATCTATTCTTGCCACAAATTACTCAAAATCTCTAAGTAGGTTACTTAAAAAAGATTTAACGGTTTTAACTTTATCAAATTTTCATGAAAATTATATAAAAAATAGTTTTAAAGGCAGGATAAGAACTAAAGTACTCTTCAATCCCACTCAAGATCTTAATAATGATGAATTTCAAGATGTTAATGAATCTGAATACGCTGTTTATGCTGGAAGACTCTCTGAAGAAAAAGGAGTATTAGATTTAGTAAACTGTTGGGTTGCGGTATCAGATGAAATCAATAATTTAAAGCTAAAAATAATTGGTGATGGTCCTTTAATAGAGTATTTTAAAAATGAAAGATTTAAAAATATTGAAATAGTTTCTAGAATTTCCCATAAAGAAACTGTTAAATATATTTCTAATGCTAAGTTTTTTGTTTCAGCAACTAAACTTTACGAAGGTCATCCAAATATTATTAATGAGTGTATTCAGAACCTAATACCTATAATAATGCCGCAGTATGGTGGAATTGATTCTTTTTTTCCTAAAGAGTACCCATTTTTATTTACTCAGTTTGATTACAAGAGTCTAAAAGATAAAATTATAGAAGTGTACAACAGTCAAAATATTGAAACAATTACACAAATAAATAAGTCATATTACAATAAAAATTTTTCAATAGAAAAATATATTACTGAATTTAGAAAAATTTTAAATGAATCATAAAAAAAAATTAATTTCAGTTGTTATGTCAACATTCAATAACGAAAATTCAGTTGAGAAAGCAATATCTAGTGTTTTAAATCAAACTTACAAAAATTTTGAATTTTTAATTATGGATGATTGTTCAACAGACGGTACTTTTAAAATTTGTACTGAGTATTCAAAAAAAGATCAAAGAATAAAACTTTTTAAGAATAAAAAAAATTTAGGATTAACAAAGTCTCTAAACTTATTGATTTCACAATCTGCAGGAGAGCTAATTGCTAGACAAGATGCTGATGATTCTAGTATGAATTTTCGGTTTCAAGATCAAGTTGAGCTTATGGAAAAATATAAATTAGATTTAATTGGAACTAGAGCAAAACTAAGTTCTAATCAAAGAAATATTCCCAAAATTTCCAACTACTTCTCTCCAAAACTAATTTATAAATTTAAGAACCCGTTTATTCATGGAACATTAATGTTTAAGAAGTCGGTATTTGATTCTATTGGTGGCTACAATGAAAATTTTTATTATTCACAAGACTATAAATTTATAACTGATGTTATAAATAAAAAATATAAAGTAAAAAATTATAGGAAGCCTACATATGTATTAAACGATTTAGGAAAAAGAATTTCAATAGTTTATTTAGATGAACAAAAATATTTTTCTGATTGTGTTAAAAAAGATATTTCGCCTAATGTTTTATCATTGAAAAATGAAAATTAAATTATTTATTAATAATCCCAAAGAAAATTGGGTGGTAGATAATTTTATAAACGAATTTAAACAGTACACAAGTTTAGAAATTGGAAACAACGTATTTACTTCAAATGTTGTGTGGATAATTTCACCATGGACTTGGAAAACAAAAAATAATTTTCTACTTAAAAATAAAAAGGTAGTCTGTACTGTACACCATATTGATTTAGATAAGTTTGATTCAATAAGTGAAGAAAAGTTTAAAAAGTTAGATAGATATATAGACATATATCATGTGATTTCTGATCAAACTGAAGATACACTAAAAAAATTTACAACAAAACCTACAATAAATATTCCTTTTTGGATTGATCAAAGTAAATTTTTTTACATTGAAAATAAGACTAATTTATTTAAAAAATTTGATTTAGATGAAAATAAATATTTTATAGGATCGTTTCAACGAGACAGTGAAGGTTTTGACACAAGCTTACCCAAATTATCTAAAGGTCCTGATAGGTTATTAAAAATCATAAATGAATTATCAAAAAAAAATAATAATATTCATGTGATACTTAGTGGTTACAGAAGAGATTTTTTAATTCATAACCTAAAAAAAATGAATATTGAATATAAATATTTTCAAAATGTAAATTTTGAGGAGTTAAATGAACTTTATAATATATTAGATTTGTATATTGTTTCATCTAGAGTTGAAGGTGGTCCAAGAGCTATTTTTGAATCCGCAATAACAAAAACACCCATTATCTCAACTAATGTTGGTTACGCTTCTAAAATATTAAGTAAGAACTCAATTTTTGATATGCAAAATTTTCATAGTGCAATCCCTGATGTCAGCTATGCATTCAATAAAGTTCAAGAACATACTTTACCTAACGGATTAATCAAGTTTGACAATATGTTGAAGAAATTATATGAAAGTTAGTATTGGAACAAAAATTAAAGACGGTCCATGGGGCGGTGGCAATCTTTTTGCTATTAATCTAAAAAATTACTTAGAGTCTCGAGGCCATGATGTGTACTTTGATCTGAAACAAGATGATTTAGACATAATCCTTATAACAGAGCCTAGAAAAACTTCTGAGTCTTCTGCCTTCACTCATATTGATGTATTTAACTACTTAAAACATATAAATTCTAATTCACTTGTTATACACAGGATAAATGAGTGTGATGAAAGAAAGCAGACAGATTATGTAAATGATTATTTAATATCTGCAAACCAAATTGCTGATGGGACTATTTTTGTAAGTAGTTGGTTGAAAGATTTATATATTAGTCATGGGTTGTCGAATAATAATTTAAATGTGATTATGGCTGGAGCAAATAAAGATATTTTTAACTCTGTTAACAATGTTCCTTGGAATGGAGTGAGTAAAATGAAAATTGTAACTCATCACTGGGGAGCTAACTGGAATAAAGGTTTTGATACTTACTCTCAATTAGATAGCTTATTGACACATGATGATTACAAAGAAAAATTTGAGTTCACTTACATTGGTAATTTGCCTGATAATTTCGAATTTAAAAATTCTAAACACATATTACCTATGAGTGGGTTAGATCTTGCAACTGAAATTAAAAAACACGATGTTTACCTAACAGGGTCTTTGAATGAACCATCAGGAAACCACCATATAGAGGCAGCACAATGTGGTTTACCACTATTATTTATAAACAGTGGTGGGATTCCTGAATACTGTATAAATTACGGGGTTGAATTTAATCCAGAAAATTTTCTAGAAAAATTAAATGAAATGTATGATAATTATTTTTATTATCTCAAAAAAATAAAAAGTTACCCTTACAATTCTTTTATTATGTGTGAAGAATATGAAAATTTATTTACATCTATGTTAGATTCAAAAAGTAGTTATAAAGACAAAAGAATTATTCCTCAAAATTTAAAATTATATAACAAATATTTTTTCGCTCTGAAGAGGTTATTTTAAAATGATTAAAAATAAATTTGATGCTTTTGTTATTTTTTTAGTATTTACAAATA
>Ga0255772_10002097_pt1 | contig 19592 bp, 15 predicted proteins | sample 071ome_34_FD_179970 | JGI IMG/M metagenome (GOLD analysis project Ga0255772, IMG submission 179970) | Coastal salt marsh microbial communities from the Groves Creek Marsh, Skidaway Island, Georgia - 071411BT metaG (version 2) | ecosystem: Environmental > Aquatic > Marine > Intertidal zone >...
TATTGGAGAAGCTGTTTTATATAGAGGTATGGATAAACTACACTGGCGTGAAAAGTTTGAAGGTGAGTGGCAAGCACAAGTCTTTTTACACTATGTCGATGCAGATGGACCACATGCTGAATGGAAGTATGATAAACGAGAACAGTTAGGTATACCCAAACCAGCAAATAATCAACAAACTCAACAACCAAAAACTTTAACTGATTGCGCTGTTTTTGAAAATCATTTATCTGATAGCTTTTGTGAAAATTTAATTAAAACTTATTCACAAGACTCAATAACTAAAGAACAACCTTATATAGGCAATGCAAACAATGTTAATAAAGATATTCGTGATACAGAACGAGTGTTATTACCTCAGAATCAAGGCATAGGATCTGCACTAACAGCAACTGGATTAAATGCTAATCATTATTGGTGGCAGTATGATATTACTCATTCTAATCAAACTGAGTTTTTAATATATAAACCAGAGGGGCATTATAACCCTCACGTAGATACATTTCATCAACGAGGAGAAGTTAGAAAATTAACCGCATTAGCTTTTCTTAACGATGACTTTGAAGGAGGTAAGTTTTTCTTAAATGCAACTGGGACACCCTATTATCCTCCACAAAAGAAAGGAACAGTATTAGTATTCCCTAGTTATATGGTACACGGTGTTGAACCTGTAATCAAAGGGGTGAGATATAGCTGTGTAACATGGATAATCGGACCATATTTTAAATAAGGATAATAATGGATAATTTTATAGAAGTTTATAAAAGCGTTTTTAATAATAAATTTTGTGACAGTTTAATACAGTATTTTAAAAATGCAGAAGAAGGGGGTATGACTTTAAATCGTCAAGATCATGATGGCTCTCCTAAAACGGAAAAAGAAGACTTAGCTACTTATATCCCATCATTCCCAATGCACCACACACAAAAAGAGTTTATGGTTGAGTTTAATAGTGTATTTTGGGGTGAATGTTATAAACAATATGCAGAAAAATACAATATATTGTCTACCTGTTCTGAACATAAGATTTACACAATTAAAATACAAAAAACTCAGCCAGGTCAAGGTTACCATCTTTGGCACGCAGAAAACACAAGTAGAGAAAATTCTAACAGAGTATTAGCTTGGACTGTATATCTTAATGATGATTTTGAAGCTGGTGAAACTGAGTTTCTTTATCAGCATTACAGATATAAACCAAGTAAAGGTGATGTAGTAATCTTCCCTGCGGCTTTTACTCATACACATCGTGGTAACCCACCTATTGGTGGAGACAAATATATTATTACAGGCTGGGTAGAATTTTAGTGATACCTAATATTATAGTAGATAATTTTTTCTCAAACCCCGATAAGATTAGAGATATAGCATTATCACTAGATTATAATATTGATAATCAAAACTACCCAGGACAAAGAGCTAAAGTGCCAGATTCAATTGCTCAACAAATACAAGAAAAAATATTAAGTTTGATTATAGATTTACAAGATCAAGCTATAAAATGGACCACTAATCTTCATTTTCAAAAAATATCTAAAGACTACAAAGGTGGTTGGATCCATAGAGATGACCATAGCTTAATTACATGTATTATTTATTTATCACCTGAATCACTCGCTTGTGAAGGAACCTCTTTATATAAGTTAAAAAATAATAGATTATTACATGATGATACTATAAGACTTAGATCATTTAAAAATAAATATAGTAGCGACGAAGATGAAATAGCTAGACATACATGGAATAGTCAGTTTGAAGAAGTATTAAAAGTTGATAATGTATACAATAGATTGTTTATGTTTTATGGAAAACAATGGCATGGGGTCCCTAAATATAATTCTGATCGTTTAACACTACTATATTTTGTTCATGGATTAGAATGCAAATCCCTACCAATACCACGTAAGGATAGTTATAATTTATAAAAATAATGTATAATATTGCCTATAAGTCAATACTTTTGGGGCAATTAGTTGAAAGATTTTATTTGGTATCTTAGCGTCGCTTTGGGCGTTGCTTTTGCTTTACTCGTAACAGAGTATGCTTTCGCTGGTGGAACGACCACCATAAAATATCAAGGCCAACCTGTCCCCTCAGCCATGGCACCGTCCATGTCTGCATTTTCACAAGATGTATGTGCTGTTCCTGTTAGCGGTGGAGCTAATACAGGAGTCTTCGCGATTTCAGGGGGGACTGTTATGACAGACGATAACTGTGTGAGACTAAAGAACGCGAAGGCTTTACATGACATGGGCCTCAAGGTAGCAGCAGTGTCGTTGCTCTGTAAAAACCCAGATGTCTGGGATGCTATGGAAATGTCGGGCAGCCCCTGCCCTGTTGGTGGTTCAGTAGGTGATGCAGCAAGATTGGCGTGGTGGGAATTAGAACCAGCACGATTTAAGAAACTATATGGTCAGAACTATGAGGTAAAAAACTCTCAGGTGAAAGATGAAGAAGCTACTACTTACCCTTATAATCCTGACGACGTGGAGTAATTATGGATATACATGGTATTGTTACTACGATCAAGACGAAAGTGGGTGGTATCTTGAAGGGTCTATGGTCTGCACTGACATTGAAGTTAGCGTGGCTTTGGAAGACCATTATTGCGTATGGCACAACCCTAGTGACCCTTATTGTTCAATATACCAAACAGCTAATGCATGTAGTGATTCAGTGGAGTATAGAACACTTGCATGTACTGAGCCTAACACTGTTGGTGTGGTTAACCAAGTTAGGGATTATTATTGTCAAACCAATACATACGGCGCTTGGGTCACTACTTCAGAAAATTGTAGCCCAGCACCAGCGACTTGTATTGATACTGCAGAGACAAGGGAAATAGCATGCGATTCAGGTTACGAGGGAACAATAACTCAGGTCAGAAGTTATCAATGTTCAGACCCTTATGGACAAGGACAGTGGACAGACTGGGTAGAATCAAACAGAAACTGCAACCTAAGCGTAACGAGCCCAACATCGCCGTTATCAACGACTATTCCCCAAGCAACTTCGGATGGTTCTTCAACAGACCCAGCAAACCCAGTCTCCACCAGTGTACAACCACCAGCAATAGACAATGTAACTGCACCGGAGAATGCCCAGACCTTAACGACTGTGATGCCGGATTTAGTGCCATCGAAGGAGGAGTCTACAGAGACCCAACCGAAGCAAGAAACAAAAAAAGAAGTAAATACGAACAGCTCAGAAGAGACGCAATCGCAGCAAGAATCAAAGCAAAGCGAAGAAGAGAAGGACGAGGAAGAAACGGAGCAAGCGCCTGACGTACCAAAAGGCAAAGAATTAGTTCCAGGGTTTGGTATTACCATGTCACTGGATGTTTTAAATAACGGCATTCAGCTGCAAGAAATACAGTTAAACGATGTTTTAACTCTTATACAGGAACAAGAATATGGACAACAACAAAACATTCTCCTTGACTTTATCTTCCCGGACGATGTTAACTCTGGTCTTAACAGCCTTGCCGATTATAGGTGGAGGAGCTTATTACGGGATAACCCTCTACAACAAGATGCTTTCGGTGATTAATAAGTTTGATTACACCAAGGTAGTTATGCTAGAAGAACAGTTAAATGACCAACGTGAGAGATATGTTGAGCTGATGCAAACTAATATTAGATTACAAGAAAAAGCAAGTGAGGCTATAGCTCTAGCCCGTGAAGCAAAGGCAGTAAGTTCAGGCACATCACGCGAAGTAGATGCGGCGTTGTCTAGTATTAGAAGTGAAGTGAAGTCGCAAATAGACGGCGTTAATGATAAAATGAAGGCATTACAAAAAGCTACAACTAACCCATTAGCTAAATAAGGAGTATAAATGTTAAGTATTATTTCAGGTATATTAGGTTTCGCAACGTCAGGTTTACCAAGTGTATTAGATTATTTTAAAAATAAAGGTGACCAAAAACATGAACAAGCGATGGCAAGACTGGAAATGGAAAGAACTATGGAAATGGCTAAGGCTGGCTATGCGTCTCAAGAACGCATCGAAGAGTTCCGAACGGACCAAGTCGAGATGGAAACCTATGCACAAGAAAGACTTGCCCTTTATAAGCATGATGAAAAACTCGCGGAAGGCGCGTCTCCTTGGGTTATTAATCTCCGTGCTAGTGTTCGCCCCGTTATCACCTATCTTATGCTTTTTGTTCTTTTATTTGTGGATGTAGTAGGTTTGATATGGGCTATGAAGTCAGGCGTAGATTTTGCTACTGCGATGGATATAGTTTTTAGTAACGAAGAGATGGCAATCTTTGCAAGTATTATAGGGTTCTGGTTTGGTAGTAGGAGATGGGATAAAAAATAGTGAAAACATCAGACACAGGGATACACCTCATCAAGTATTTCGAGGGGGTTCGGTATAAGCCATATATGTGCAGTGGGAATGTATGGACGGTCGGCTGTGGACATGCACTATATCCTAGACAACTAGTAATGAATTTAGCTGATAGAGCTAAGTTTGATTTAAAACCAGAAGATAATAGAAATTGGACGAAAGAAGAGGTAGATGGATTACTTAAATACGACTTACAACGCTTCGAGCTGGGAGTACTTCGTTTGTTGGGTACTTTGCAACCAACACAGTCTGAGTTTGACGCTCTTGTCAGCTTTAGCTTTAATCTTGGTTTGGGGACATTTCAAAGATCGACAGTTCGGTCGGCATTTATCCGTGGTGATAAAACGCGTGCTGGAGAAGTTCTTTTAAAGTATTGTCGTGCAGGTGGTCGAGTACTAAAAGGATTACAGAGACGAAGACTCGCAGAACATGCGATGTTTATGTCTGGAGCTTAATATGGCATTAAAGAAAATAACACTTAGACCAGGTATCAATCGTGATATAACTAACTATTCACAAGAAGGTGGGTGGTATGCTTGCGATAAGATTAGGTTTAGAAAAGGTTACCCTGAAAAAATAGGTGGTTGGACAGTTGTAAACTTCGACGCTTTTAAAGGTAACTGCCGTGCTATTTTAACTTATGGTACAACAGATAATGCGCAACTAATTAATTTTGGTACTAATGCTAAAGTATATGCAATGTCTGGTACAACTATCCATGACATAACCCCAATTAGAGCTACATTTACTACCACTGCCACAGACAATATGTTTGAAACTGTAAGTGGGTCTACTACATTAATTATTAATTTAACAGGACACGGAGCTTCAGCAGGAGACTTTGTTACTTTTAGTGGTTCAACAGATGTAGGTGGTATTCCAGCAGTTGAGATAAATACTGAACATGAAGTTACTCGTGTTGTATCAGGTTCTGAATTTGAAGTCACGGTAACTACGGCAGCAACATCAACTGTAGCGGCGGGCGGTGGAACTTCAATAACAGCAGAATTTCAAATATCTATCGGGTATGGTAGCTCTACTTATGGTTATGGTTTTGGTGCAGGTACTTGGGGACGTGGTACTTGGGGTTCAGGTGCATCAACTCCTGTATCACTACCAGAAAGACTTTTATTCCTAGAACAATTTAACAATGACATGATATGGAATATCCAAGATGGAGAAATATACTATTGGGACTATGATGCTCTTTTTACAAATAAGTCTGTTGCTTTAAGTTCGTTGACTGGTGCTAGAGCTGTACCACAACAAGTAGGCAAAACTATGTTTACCTCTAGTGGACACCTATTAGCCTTAGCTTGTACAGAATATGCAAGAGCAACAACAGCAGGACAAACTATATCAAGTATTACTAATGTAACTACGACTGCCACTGTAACAACAGCATCACCTCACGGTTTAGATGTAGGAGACTGGGTAGAATTTAGTGGTCAAACTCCAATAGCTTATCAAGGCGAGTTCCAAGTTACTGAAGTACCATCAACTACTACATTCAAAGTAATTTTATTGTCAGACCCAGGAGGCAGCGCTTCTGTAGTTGGAACTTATGTTTCTATAGACTATACAGGTACTTATGACCCACTATTAATTAGATGGGCTGATGTTAATGCAGATACAGGTCCTGTTCCAGAAGAATGGAAACCAACGGTTACTAATTCAGCAGGGTTCTTAAGAGTTAAAGGTGGTTCTAAAGTTATTACTGGGTATAACACTAGACAAGAAACGCTTATATTTACGGATACTTCTTTAAATTCTTTACAGTTTTTAGGTACAGATGAGGTGTTTGGTCTACAAAGTATTACAGAAAATATTAATATTACTGGACCTAATGTAATTACTGAAGCTAATAATATTGTTATGTGGATGGGTCATGACCAATTCTTCCTATATGATGGTCGGGTACAAACATTACCATGTACACTAAAACAGTATATCTTTGATGATATAAACTTAGGTCAAGCTAACTTATTCTTTGCTGGTAGTAACAGAGAGTTTGATGAAGTAATTTGGTTCTATTGTTCTGACAATGCAGTAAACATAGATAGATATGTTATATATAATTACCAAGAACAAATCTGGTATTATGGAACACTTAATAGAACTGCATGGTTTGATTCTCAAATTATTAATTACCCTATTGCTGCATCTAATGGATATATTTACAAACATGAAGATGGCATTGATGATGGTCAACCATTAAATGCTACACCACAACCTATTAATGCATACATTCAATCAGCAGATATGACATTAGAAGACGGTGAGAGATTTGTATTAACTAAGAGAGTTATACCTGATGTTAACTTTACTACATCTGATGCAACAACAACTCCTGAAGTAGAAATGACTGTTGGTGTACGGAACTTCCCAGGTGCATTAGTAAGCACTAACGATGTAGCAGGTAATACTTTAACTCGTGATGTTATTACAACAGCAACGATTGACCAATATACAAACCAAGTATTTGTAAGAGCTCGTGGTCGACAAATGAACTTTAAAATTGAGTCTAATAAAGTTGGAACTCAATGGGAGTTAGGTTCTGTAAGAATAGACTTTAAACCTGATGGTAGGAGAGGTTAATGTCCCATTCAATAAAACCTGTAACTCCTCCTAATTTGATTGCTGCTACTAACGAATATTCAAGAACAAGAAATGAACAGTTAAATAATGAACTTAGACTTTATTTTAATAGATTAAATGCTAACATTAATACAATATCAAATGTTGCAGGTGGGTCAGCAATTAGTTTTCCACATATTACAGCTTATTCAGACGCAGACCAGTATGCTGGTGGAGATGAAACTCCTACAATAGTTACTTTTAATAATGCCCCTGATAATGTAGGATTTACATTTAATACTGATGGCACAGCTAATGCTATTTATGATGGTACTTATAAAATTGAGTATAGATTACAAGCAGTTAACACAGAAAACGTAGCCCTAGATACTGTAGTTTGGCTACAAGTTAATGGACAAGATATTGCTGATTCAGCAACTAAATACACTATTCCTGCTAGAAAAAGTGCAGGAGTATATTCTTACAATATATTAGCAAGCTTTGTATCATGGGAGACTTTAGAAAATGATAACTTTGCATTATACTGGGCAACTGAACAAGCTTATGAATCAGGTGTACAAGACGGCATCTATTTAGAAGCAACAGCAGCACAAACAAGTCCTTATGCTCATCCAGAGATACCTTCATCTTATGGGGTTATACAGTATATAGGAAGGGAATAAAGGTTTATACATAACACAATTAATGGTATTATACAACTTAATAACAGGTTAAATTTATGGACAGTAAAAAACAAGCACAAGGCATAGCCTCATTAGGCAGATATGGTGATACTACGTTGATGCATATGCGTCCTGACGAGGTAGAACAACTTACGGCTATATCAAGAGCCAACGGTGGCGACATTACAATTAACCCTAAAACAGGAATGCCAGAAGCATTCTTAGGTGATTTTATAAGTGGATTACTTCCTACAGCTGCAGGTATTGGTGCAGGTGCATTGTTTGGTCCAGCAGGTGGTGCTATCGCTGGTGGTTTAACTTCATTTATGCAAGGTAAACGTGACCCATTAAGTATTGGTATGGGTGCATTAGGCGGTTATGGTGGTGCAAATATTGCAGGCACACTTAAGGGTATGGCAGGTGCAGCTCCTATTCCTGCTGGAGGCTCAACAACAGTTGATTTAGGAACGACAGCAGGTCAAAACGCTTATGGAACAACTGTAGCTGGCCAAGGATCATTTAATCCAGCGTTAACAACAGCTGGTGGACAAGGTATTCCTATGAGTGGATATTCCGGTCCTGGTAGTTCTGCTTTAACAGGTGCTGGAGGAAGAGGGATTCCTATGCCAAGACCAGCGGGTACTTTTGGAACAGTAGATCCTAAGTTTGCTCAAATGCAAAATTTATCTCCTTATACAGATGGAGCAGTAGATGCAGTGCAAAATTTACAGAATCCTCCAGCTGACTTAGGAGGGTTTACTACTGCTGAAGCAAACGCATATTCACCTAATTACAATCTAATACAAAAACCTTTAGGTTCAGACACTTATGCATTTAAACAGAGTCAATTAGAAGAAGGTATGAATTTAGGTCAACGTGCGGCTAGAGCTGGAGATAGTTTAAAACGAGGGTTTAGCGCAGCTGTAGACAATCCTACGGAATTCTTTGAGCGTATGGGCGGTAAAACTTATGGACCAACAGGCGAAGTAACTAAAGAAGGTAGCGCTCTTATAGGGGGTATTAAAACAGCAGCCCCTGTAGCAGCCGCTGGCGCTGAAGCATATATGAAAGATGCTTATGAAGATAGAATGGTGCGACCAGAAGAAGATACAAGAAGATATTATGACCCATCAAGAACACTCAATCTTGGTATGGATACAGGATTACGCTTATTAGCACAAGGTGGTGAAGTTAAAAAATATGCTGAAGGTGATAAAGTAGTAAGAGACCAAAGCTATTATGGCATTGAACCACAATATCAAACTGTACAACCCCAATTTGGTTCTGGAATGCCTTATGGTGGTCAATCCCGTCAAGTAAGAGTTCCAGTAATGGGCTTTGTAGACGTTGGTGGTAAGTTTGTTGCTGATCCTAAAGGTACAATGTCTGACATAGACTATGAAGAAAGATTTAAATATGTAACAGAAGGTGTTGCTAAACCTAAAGATAGTAGTGGTGATATGACTGACTTAAATGCAGCGGCAGCTGGCGCAGGCGGAATAAACCCAGCCGTAGCATTACAAGCAGCTCAAGGCTATGCAGATAGTCAACAATCTGATTTAAACCAACAAGGGTTAGGCGGGTTACGTAAAGGTGGTGCTATTAGATATCAACAAGGTGGTAAAACAACAGCTGAAATGAACACTGCAAAAGCAGCTACACCTCCACCAGCTACAACAATGGATTTAATGTTAGCTAAGAAAAATGAAGAAGAGATGGCTAAACAAGGTATTCCTGCAGGATTAAATATACAAGCTATTCAAGCTCAAGCTCAACAAGAAGGTATGGCAGAAGGTGGTATTGCAGGATTAACACCAGATGATGGTAAAATGTTAAACGGTAATGGAGATGGCGTAAGTGATGAAATTCCTGCTATGATAGAAGGTGAGCAAGAAGCTGCATTATCAGATGGTGAATTTATAGTGCCGGCAAGAATTGTATCTGAATTAGGTAATGGTTCATCAGATGCTGGTGCACAGAAATTATATACTATGATAGATAGAATACAGGCTGCTCGTAGTAAAACTATGGGTGATAATAAAGAATACGCGAAGGATACAAACGCAGAAAGGTATTTACCTGCTTGAGTAATGTACAAGTTGTAAGTCCAGATCATATACAAATAGTCTGGCCTAAAGTAAAAGATTATTTACAAAACGCTATGGACCATTCAGGTGGTGAGTATAAGTTAGACCACTTAAAAATGTTTCTAGTGCAAGGAACACAAAATTTACTGGTTGCTGTAGATGAAAACAACGAAATCTATACAGCTGCTACTATAGAATGGATAAATTTTCCTGATGATAGAGTGGCTTTTATCTCGGCAATAGGTGGCAAAACGTATAGAAAAGATTTAGAAGCATTGTGTGATTGGGCAAAAACAAACGGTGCTACGGTTGTAAGAGGTGCAGCTTTTGATTCAGTTGCAAGACTATGGAAAATTAAATACGGGTTTGAAAAGACCTATGTTATGGTGGAAAAACGATTATGATAAGCTTTCATAAAATATTAAGTACAATTATTGGTTTAAACCAAGACTTCTTTACGTTCTACAAAGGTGGAGGTGGAGGCGGTACAACTGAATCTAAATCGGTTACAACTAACCTACCTGAATATGCACAACCATTCTACGAAGAGTTACTAAAACAATCTGGTAAACAAATCTATGAGACTGATTCTTCAGGAGCAGTAACTGGAGTTAAACAATTTCAACCGTATACAGGACAACGTGTAGCTCCATTTAGTACAGAACAACAAGCAGTTCAACAAGAAGTTTCACAAATGACTACACCGGGTCAATTTGCTACTGCATCAGGTACATTAGGTACGGTAGGTCAACAAGCAGGTACAGCAGCTCAAACAGGACTTCAACAAGCATTAGCATATCAACCAGGTACTATCACTCCACAACAAGTACAAACAGGTCAGTTTACTCAGCCTGGCACTGCTCAAAGCTACATGGATCCATACACACAAGCTGTTGTTGACGTTCAAAAACGTGAAGCTCAAAGATTAGCTGATATACAAAAGAATAGAGCAGCTCAAGCATCTATAGGTCGTGGTACATTTGGTGGTGGTAGGCAGGCTTTATTGCAGTCAGAACAAGACCGTGCAACACAAGACTTATTAAATAAGATACAAGCTGAAGGCGGTTCAAGAGCTTTTCAACAAGCTCAACAAGCATTCCAAGCTGACCAAGCAAGAGCATTACAAGCGGCTCAAGCTAATCAACAAGCTGGTCTACAAGCTGCACAACTAGGACAACAAGCTCAACAGTTCCAAGCAGGTCTTGGTAAAGATGTAGGGCTAGCAGGATTAGGTACAGGGCTTGAGACTGCAAAAGCAACAGGTCAATTAGGTGCTACAGAGCAAATGGCAAATCTAGAAAGATTGAAGGCTCAAGCAGCATCAGGTGCAGAAAAACAAGCATTACAACAAGAGATTGATAACTTAGCTTACCAACAGTTCAAAGAACAACAAGACTATCAAAGAGGGCTGTTGGAGTATCAATCAAATATTCTACGTGGTACTGCAGGTGCTCTTGGATCTACTCAAGTAGCTTACGCTCCAGCGCCAAGTTTAGCATCACAACTAGGTGGTCTAGGTCTAGCAGGTCTAGGTTTATATAACATTCTAGGTAAACAATAAGGATAACATTATGGCAGGGATACCAGGATTAATAGCAGATCAAGACTTTACCCCTATATCAACTCCTTCTGAAGCGGAAAAACTTGAGAACTTCACCAACTACACTGACAAAACTCTTTTAGCAATGGCAGAAAACCCAAGAGATCCTAAAAGCCAAGTCTACGCATTAAGTGTGTTAAATAGTAGGCAAAAAGAAGATCAAAAGATGGGCAAGCCTCCTACAACTACTGTTAAAGACGATGTAACTCAAGGCGTACAAGAAGCATTACCTACTCAATATGCTAGAGCTGGCGGTCTAATGAACTTAGGTTATAACGTCGGTAACTACGCAGGTGGTGGCATTGTAGCTTTTGCAGGTGATCGAGGAAGTTACATTACTCCAGATGTGTTTGATCCAGAATATAGACCATTTACAGGGAAGTCAGTAGGTAAACCTGGGTTTGATTATAATATTCGTAACACTGACAAAGCTTTAGGCGAATTGAAACTACAACTAGCAGAATTACAAAATCAACCTGATTCTTTAGAAAAGTTTGAGATGGAAAAACAAATTCAAGCACAGATGAAAACTTTACAAGACTACAAAAATGCTCCTAAAACAGGTGGTGGTTACACACCGGGCGACCCAATAGATAAAAGTCCTACTACATTAGAGGCAATTGAGAAACAACAAGAGAAAGATAAGAAAGCTGCAGAAAAAGACGAAAAATTATTTGAAGCAGCTAACCTCGAAGACGCACCATATAAACCATCTGAGGCAGGTGAAGAAAGGCTAAATACTATTGATGTCAATAAAAATCCTTACGATCCATTCCCTCAAAATATCGAAGAAGTTTATGGTATGCCTCGAGGCGAATCTATTGAAGATTTTGCAGAAGAAGACCGTCGACTAAAAGAACAGTTTGGATTAAGTGATGACTTCTTTGATAAACGACGAGAAAGAGAAGCTAAATTAGAAGAAGCGGCTAAAGCTAATACATCGTTCGATAGAAACTTAAGACTAGCTCAAATGGGTGCTCGTATGGCCGCATCTAAATCTCCATTCTTCGCTCAAGCTGTTGGTGAAGCAGGTACTGCAACTATTAGTGATCTTATGATGGACGAAAAAGAAAGAAGGAAAAACGAACAGCTTATGAAGCAACGTAAAGATGCTATTGATATGGCAGAAAGAGCTGAAGCTCGTGGAGATGTAAAAGCCTTTAGAGAGAAATCTAAAGAGATTAGAGGTATTCAAAAAGATCTACTTATTCAAAACTCTAAGAACTTGGCAGATTTCTATACTCGCAAGAATAAATTAAGTAAAGACCAAGCAGACTTAATGGATAAAGCATTCACTCAAGCAAGAGAAGTAATGAAGACTCAGTATAAAGGTGAAGGCAACTTACTTACTTTATTTGAGACTGATCCTAATCGTTACCAGCAAGAACTAACAGGAATTGCTAAGAAAATATATGGCGATTATACTAAAGGTCAGTTTAGTGCTGGAGTCATTACACCTAAAGGTCAATACGGAGCAGATGGAGAAGTGAAGAGTGGCTCTGCTAACTCTTTAGCAGACGAATTAGGTCTTTAAATAACATAGGGTATTCTGATGGTTGATAAAGTACAAGCTTTTAAAGATGAAGCTAAAGCTCGAGGAATACCTGATTCCGAAATTAATAGAGTATTACAAGAAAGAGGGTATGTAGAAGATACTCCTACCTCAACACCTGAAGTTACTCCTGAACCTGTACCTGAGCCTACTACTGAACCCGTAGAACAAGATTCTAAAATAGAAGAGTTTAAAGCTAAAGCGAAAGAACAAGGAATATCTGACGAAGAAGTTAATCAGGTGCTACAAGAAAGAGGGTATGTATCGCAACCTATAGCTACAACAAAAGAACCTGAGCAACAAACTTCACCAGACAATAAAGCTGAATAGTTTTTGCAAACTGCTAAAGATCGAGGTATTTCTGAAGAAGAAGCACTAAGAGTATTAAAAGAAAGAGGGTATCAAGACCCTAGAAAAGCAGAAGACGTAGGTTTCATTGATAGAGTTGTAGAGTCTTTCAAAGAAGGTTTCGCATCTTTTGGAGACATTAAAGATGGGTATGATTTAGCTCTTGCTAATAACGACAAAGACAGAGCTATGGAGATGGCTAACATCAAAGCAGAAGCAGCCGCAGAAGCTATGAGTAAAGTGCCTACCTTAACTGCTAGAGACATTCAAAGAATTGCAGAAGAAAGTGGTATTATCTCTGCAGGTACAAAAGTCCCTTCATTTATTGTCGAACAAATACTTAAGTCTGGACCTCAGATGGCTGTACCTCTACTTGTAGCAGGAGCAGTGGGAGCAGTCTCAGGGCCTGCAGCCGTAATTACAGCTCCTCTAGCTGGTATTATCACTTACGGTGCCCAGCAGTTTGGTAACTTTATGAACACTCAAGGTCTTATGAAAGATGCACCTGAAGATTTAGAAGTGACAAAAGCATTAGTATCTGCTACCGTAACAGCTCCTATTGGGTTTGCGATGGATAGATTTGTTACTGGAATGGGCTCAATGAGCTATCGGCAAGTAGCCAAAGAAGCTGCTGAAGAACTTGCTAAGAGAGAAGTTGCTAAAAGGACTGGAAAAACTATAGCTAAAGAAGCTGGTCTAGGAGGAGTTAAAGGTTTTATAGCAGAAGCGCCTACTGAAGTATTAGAAACTTACGCAGAGCTATATCAAGCTGGCGCTGACCTAAATAGTGAAGAGACTAAAGAAGCTATATTTGAAGCATTCTGGTCAGCTGGTGCTGTAGGTGGTGGCATAAAAGCTAGCTTAGATGCTTATCAAGAGTATAAAGGGTTCAAAGAAGACAATCTTCTGTCTAAACAAGAAACTGATTTAGAAAATAAAAATACTGAAGAGACTGTAGAAGAAACTCGTAATAGTCAAATGAAAGCTATACTTGATAGTGAAGAACGAGCACAAGATACAAAAGAAATTAAAGCGAAAGAGCTCGGTACAGTAGACGATACTACTCTCAAACAGCTAGGCATTGGTAAAAATACTGTTGCAGGTAAGCAATTACTTGACCTAGATCTTACAAATCCTGATAATATAGAAGTAGCCAAGAACATTCTTAACAAAGAAAATCTTAAAATCAAAGTCAACGATACAGCTGTTAATAGCTTTAGAAGAAAACTAAACAAACAGCAAAAGAAATTAGCACAGGAGGCTGTTGATGATAAACCTAAGCGACGAGCACCTAGAACTAGCACTAAGGTACCTAAGCGACCCGACGTTAAACCTACCCCCACAGTTGAAGAATCTGTCGGAGACGGAGTGGTTAGTCCTGTCGCAGATGCTGGACAACCTGATGATACAACAGGAAAACTCGACACTCCACTAGAGTTCCAAGGTAAAAAAGTACCTAAGACTCTTATCAACCAATACAACACCTATAAACAAGCTGACGCTACTGCAGACACACCAGCTAAAAAGACGGCAGTTCAAAATAGGCAAAAGAAACTTCTTACAGCTGTCAATAACTTTTTAGGTAAAGACAGTAACCCAGAGACACAAGCTGAGCTAGTAAGAACATTAGAAGGGCTAGGAGTACAAGAAGCTCAACCTCAAACTGCCAAACAAAAAGTAATTCAAAAAGCACAACAGAAACGACGTATTGATAGGCAAACTGACGAAGAGGCAATCTCTGATTTAGAAGCAGAACAAATACGACAGTCTGAAACAGATGTAGACGTAGATGAGAAACCTGCAACTAGACCAGGTAAGATAGGTCAGCGTCAGATTATTCAAGCACTCAAACCATTCAAAACTTTAGGGCAAGTATTTAATAGTCTTGGGACAAAGTTTAGAGATGCGATGACTGAGCCACAAAAGATATTGTTAAGCAAACTCAGTGGGCTTCAGAATATAAACAAAACTAAGTTTCAAGTAGTAGAAAAACTAGAACAACGTAAAGACGCACAAACTAACGAACCTACAGGTAACTATGGTTTATATACTCCAACCATGGATACAGCTCAAGTATCAACTAGTGGCGATGTAGAAACAGTACTACACGAAGCAACTCACGCAGCAACAGCAAATCAAATAAGCAAACACGTAAGAAATAATAAAGGTGTTACGGCTCTTGGTAGACGCATAGTATCTTTATTTGATACTGCTAAACAAGCAGACACTAATGGTCAGTTTCAAAATGAGTTAAATACTGTAGATGAGTTTATTACAGAGGCTTTCAATAATCCCGCATTTCAAAAGTTCTTAGCTAGTATCCCAAGTCCTGAGTCAACTCCTTCTCGTATCGCAACGCTATGGTCAGACTTTGTTCAAGCAGTCTCTGACTTACTAGGATTAGGAGATATATCAGGTACTGTATTGAACGATGTGATTGCAGTTGCACCAGACTTATTCCAAGGTCCTAACCTACAAGAGCAACAACAAAGTCAAATGAGAGCTATGCCCCAACGTAGAGGTAGAAAAAATGTATCAGAAAAAGAAGTTAAAAAACAACTAAACGAAGCATCTACACCTAGAGAAAAAGAATTCAAAGCAGGTAAAGACCCTGATGAAAAATTTGTAAACAAAACACCAGTAAGTATTCCGTCTAAAATAGCTACTAGTATTTTCTCTTTTGATACTGCGCTAAACAAAGCTTTGAAAAAAGCTATGATTCTCAGAACGAAACTAGATAAAGATTTTAATTGGAATAACATAAAGAAAATATTAACAGAGACTTCTTTATCTCAAGCTTTACATGCAGAACAAGTTGCCCAACAATTTTTAAAGTTTGGCAAAATAATATATAACAATATAGCAGGTAAGTTTGAGGTAGTTAATGATCCTAATGCTCCAAGTTTTGAAAAAGTTATGGAGTCTGTTAGAGGTCTTGCTAAGGCTTCTGGGTTATCTTTGAAAACAATGCGAGAAGTGGCTACAAAAGCATTTACTGCTAGACGTGCTAGACAAATCTCTGATAACAATGCAACTTTAGAAGTTCAAGCAAGAAACTTGGTTAGACAGGGAAAACGCCAACAAGCAGAAAAATTACTGAATGATAATTATGTATTGGTAGGCATGTCAGAAGAACTAATTAACAAACGCTTAGCTTTCTTCGACCAATACCCAGAACTTGAAGCTATATTTGATATGTGGACAGAGACTAAAAACAATACTGTTCAGTTTATGGTAGACAATGAAATGATGTCTCAAGATCAAGCAGATCAGTTTATGAATGCCGTAGACGAAGAAGGAAATCCTAACGATACTTATATACCGTTTACCAGAGAAGGACTAACAGCATCAATAGAAAAAAATACTAGGGGTATAGGAGACAGCACTAAATTCTATAAAATGAAAGGTTCGTATAGACCTGTCAAAGATGTATTTACTAGTATGGAAACATGGTTAAGTAAGAGTATAGAAAAGGCCGTGCAAAACCGTGTAGCATTAAATAAGATAAGAGCTACTGAAGAATTTTTACCGAATGACATTAAGAAAGGTGGGACAGGTCCTAACTCAATAGTTGTGTCTGAGCTAAATAAAAGCGGAAACCGAGTAATTCAATCTTATGAGTTTTCTGATCCTTATTATGCATCTGCTATTGGCGGTATAGAAAATAATATGATCCAAGGTATTCAGTTCTTTACTTCTATATCTAACTTCTTGCGATCTAACGTTGTGTTATATCCTCTGTTTTCTATAGCTCAGCTTCCTCAAGATTCAGTATCAGCGATGTTCTCTGCAGGAGTTAGAAATCCATTTATGATACCTTTACGTGTGTTAAAAGAGTTTCCTTTGACTTTATTAGACATGAGTAAGACACATTCTGATCTGCAAAAATTTGGAGCCGTAGGTGGCTTTGGTTCTTACCTACAAGGAGACACAGAAGCAGACAGAAATATAAACAAAGCTTCAGCCTACAACACATTTAGAAAAGCTCTAGGTGTAATACCAGGACTTACTCAAGCTAGTGCTATTCGCGTAGGAGACAAAAACTTGTCTGTGTCTGGACTACTAAACAGAATAGCTATGGCTTCAGATAACGCCGTACGTCAAGCAGTCTACGAACAAACTATGTCAGAAACTGGTGACACTCAGTTAGCTATTGAAAGAGCGTTTGAAGTAATTAACTTTAGACGAGCTGGTAGCAGTGCTACAGTAACAACTTTACGACAGGTTGTTCCATTCTTTGGCGCAGCTTTACAAGCACTGTCAGTGCAAGGAAGAGTATTAACAGCTCAAGGCATAACACCTCAAACTAAAGTAGAAGCGGCCCAAAAATTAGCAACGTCCTTTGCAACTTTAACTGGAGTAACTTTACTCTACAATGCATTAATGGAAGGGGATGAAGAGTTTGAGAAAATGGATCCTAAGATGAGAGACCGACGAATTTTATTTGGTAATGGATTACATCTGACTTTACGTCCTGATCTATTTACATACTTAGGTAAAATTATGCCTGAGCATGTTCTTCAAAATATGGTGTATGAGTCTGAAGACAATATGAAAACTTGGGAAGCGCTATCAAGCAGTCTTAAAGATGTTTTTGCGATGTCTGTGGTTCCTCAAGCTGTAAGACCTATTCAAGAACTTTTCTATAATTACAGTGCTTCTATGGGACGCTCGATTACACCTCAGTCTTTAGAAGGATTAGATATTACTCAACAAAGAACTCCTAATACAACTCTGACTGCGCAATACTTAGGGGAAATGGCTGGCATCAATCCTACTAAAGTAGATTATTTCTTACGACAGTACTTTGGATATACGATAGGTATTTTTACAACCGTATTAGATAGCTACATTAATGATAAGCAAATATTCCCGTATGACCTTGCAACTAAATCAGATAGAGACCGAGCTGCATCAATACCAGGAATGTCAGCATTTATCTCAAGAAATTACGATAATAGATTAACTTCTGATTATTATGCAGTAAAAGCGGATGCGGAAGCTGCTGTAAAAGCATATAACGCTTTATCAGAAGAAGGATTTGATGTTGCTAGAACAAGAGAGTTCGCTAACTTAAATAAAGAATTAATAAAATACAAAAAAGATTTAAGTGTTATAGAAAAAGATATACGTAGAATTAAAAAAGATAAGCGTATAACTTTAAAACTACCGCGCAACAAAATAACTCCAGATGAAAGACAGAAAAGATTAGAAAGGCTTAATAAACAAGAAGCATCAGCTTTACGTAACATTAGACAAATTAGAAAGAATATCTACGGCATTAAACAGCCATTCAAGTATGCAACTGAAAGTTCTATAAAAAGACCTAAGCCACCAAGCCAAAGATAGTTAAGCTATCCGCCACGTTCTAACGCCCATCACATCATCCTTAGTAGTAGCATAACATTTGACTCGTATGCCTGCACGCTTAGCACCTGATTCGATAGCATAAATCATCTGGGCTGTTTTGAGAGTAGGCACAAAGAAACTACTACCTATTGCCATACCCTCAAACGGAAACAACCATACTACTTCTTCATACAGGCTCAGAGATAAATTCCTTTACAAGTTCTTCAGGTAGTGTACTTAAGTCCATGATATAAGCATTGACATTGAATTGGTCAAGACCAGGCTTCCAACCTGATGCCATTTTCTTACGTTTTTCCTCTACAATAATCCCTGCTTCTTTCATTTGAAACAAAAATTGTTTTGGAGAGGCGCTGTGCTCTTCAATTAAAAACTTTCTAAACACAGATTTACTTAAAGCTAACTCTTTGTTATCTACGTCAATCCTAGCATGAATACCATTACGAGGCTCTAATGTAGCGTTGTCTTCTTTTAACACTAACAAAGAACTACTATTTTGTATTAAGAATGAACCTATCAGTTCTACATAGTTTATCTCTTCGTTCTTAATGACGTTATCTCTAATGTCTATCATTTCGCTGATGACTTTCTTATATATCTTCTCTACATCAAAGTTTAGTATCTTTGTTTGATATGCAATAACTCCTGCAGTCAAGGCAGTAGCAACTAAATTCTCATAGAAGCGGTATGCAGTGTCATCACCAAAGTCTTTCTTAAATCTATTTACCCATTTATCTAACTCAGCTTCTACTGTCTCTTTACCTAGCTTACACACAGCTTTGATAAACTCAGGACCAGCCCAACCGTAATTAGATAGTAGAGGATTAAATATTTTTCTACCTGTTGATGGATCATCAGCTAAAGGTTTTGGTTTGTGTAGATAAAACTCTATTAACCTAGCCATCTCACCACTAGCTTGTGCCTTAGTAGAATATATCTTATCAACCAAAGAGTGATTAGTTGTGAAGATACCCACTAAGGACGCTGAGTGTTCATACGCTCGTTCAGCATTGATAGAAGCTTGCAT
>Ga0255772_10002100_pt1 | contig 19582 bp, 14 predicted proteins | sample 071ome_34_FD_179970 | JGI IMG/M metagenome (GOLD analysis project Ga0255772, IMG submission 179970) | Coastal salt marsh microbial communities from the Groves Creek Marsh, Skidaway Island, Georgia - 071411BT metaG (version 2) | ecosystem: Environmental > Aquatic > Marine > Intertidal zone >...
AGGATTGAACGCTGTAAACGTTAAACAGCTCTAAGTTTATACCAGATTATTCCAAAGGCCTCCAGAAATGGGGGCCTTTTTTTTGCTTTAATCAACGTCTCGAATAACATATCTTGTCCGGAGCAAGGTTTCATTTCTCAGTTTGATTCTACTTAAAAACTTTATGATTTACATTCTAAAAATTAATAGGTAGGCGTATTCTCGGCTGGTGATGGACATGCGTCAAATTTCTCTCATACTAGCCTAGTTCAATATGAGATTTTTGAAATGCTCCAATAAGGTGGAGATAAATAATAGCATTCTGTGCGTTGACTAATTCTTGAAGTGGTTCATTTGGCTGGTCGTTGATTAACCCATCTTTATCCAAATAATACTCAAAGTTAAGCTCATGCACATCCTTAGACATTGCGCCAAATCGGACAGAATAATCATCCTTGATGTAAACATTTGATTTAGCTTCAGCGAAGACGAAGTCGATGGCCTCTTGCAGTTTATCAGAAGTCACAGTTTTATGAATTCGAAGAGTAATCACGTCTGGGGCTAAGTCGGCCTCTGTTTTATTTTCAATAGGTTCGGTAATGAACAACTTATTGGGTAATGAAGTCACCTTGCCACTAAGGTCACGGATTCTAATATCACTTATCCCGAGTTTAACCACTTGTCCTTCATATCCACTAATAGCAATACTATCTCCAACTTTAAATGAATCTTTAACGTATAGGAGAATTCCGCCAATGAGGTTACCTATAAAATCTTGAGCAGCTAAAGCTATCGCCATTCCTCCCAGACCAATACCAGCTAGAATAGTATTCGAATCATATCCTGCTTTTTCAAAAGCAATTATTAAACCTAGAGCCCATATACCAATTTGGGAAAGTGCACTTATTATAGACTCGACAGCTTCATTAATCTGCGTTTTATCACTTTGTAAGTGTGGCTGGACGCGAGACTCGTGAAGCACTGTATAAAGTCTCGAAATCAACCAGGTTATACCGACGATAATCGCACTCGGATAAAATTTATGGTACACTAGGATCCAATCAGCGGTAACATCGAATATCTCCAATAAAAGATTTGAGGACGCGACTGCCAGTATTAGGTAAACAGGGAATTTAACCTTTAAGAAAATCTTAGAAGGGTTATTGTGGGTGTATTTAACAATTCTGAGTGTTCTAAGGACCCTTGTCAATCTGAAGACCCTAGCAATTCTAAAAACACCTACCCAACCATATTCAAAGCTTATATCGTATAAGAAAGGCTCTATCAAAACCGGTATACTAGCAATGACGATGAATAGGTCAAATTTATTCCAATGATCTTTAAGGAATACCTTGAATGAATCTCTTGAGATTTTAATTCCCGCTTCAACAACGAAAAAGACAACACAGGCAAAATCTATCCATTCTACCCAACTTCCTATCTCCTTGACAAGCCCTGGGTTTATGTCCAATGCAATGAAAAGTGTTGCATTTAATAGGATGATGAACATGACGACTCTTTCATCAACCATAACATTAATAAACCTCTTCATAGAATTTGGTTTGTTCACTTTTTGTAAAGAGTCCTTGGTCATATGACGCGCAGAATAAGTGTATTAAACTTTACCGACGAATTCTATTGAAGCCTTGCAGTAATGGGTACGGTATACTGCATGCGTACTGGCTTACCTTGAATCAATGCAGGGGTCAGGTTAGGCAAAAGCTTTATGACCCTCATAGCTTCATCGTCTATGAGTTCGTGGACACCACGTGCTATAGTTACAGTACTGATTTCCCCATTCTTTTCTATAATGAAGTTCACATAAACCTTTCCTTCTATACCATTTTCGATTGCCCTGTATGGAAATTCGAAATTTTCACCCACATGCTTCATGATGCTTTGGTTAAAACACATGAATCGTTCATCTTCTGTTGAATGTTCTTCACAGCCAGGGAATACAGGCTTTACTTCTACGTTGGCGAAATTCATTAATTCGTCACTTTCTTCTAGCGGTGTTGTTTCAACTACATTTGATAGAGGAGGAGGGTCCTGCACGGGATCTTCAAGTCTTTCAGTGGATGTATCGTCAAGCTCCATGATTTTACCGGTACGTTCGTCTAGTTTCATTACCCCTTCTATCAGGTACCTTCGAGTATCTTCGGGTTCAGATTTAGATTGAATCACATAAATCTTGTTATAGGTAAATTCATATTTACTATTGCTAGTTGGCGCTACACTGAAAACGCTATCCTGAAGTACGATCCATTTATTGAAATATCTACTTTTTGAATTTGCTATGATGGTGGACAATGGGGTATCTCTATACTTATGGTAGATACTCATCGTACTCGAAAAGATATCCGTAAACCGATCGATATCTTCATTTTCAATTAATGATGAGAATTGGCCCAATTGGCCACTTGCATAATTCTTGATATCCCTATCAGACATTCCGTCAAAAAAACTTGTCTTTTCTATGGTAACATCGAATCTACTACTAGGTGATGTATTCGAGACTAAAACACCATAAGCTGAACTTTGGAGTTTTTTTGTTTTTCTTAAGGCCGCTTTACATTCAGACTCAGTTGCGAATTTTCCACTAAATACAGCATACATCTGTGTACCACTCAAAGAGCTGTAGTTTGGTATAAATAAAAAGTCTCCAGAAATCCCTCTTCGCTCCAGCGACTTGATGTGGTTAATGGCGTCTGACTCCTTATTGAAGGCCGCTAACATTTGGGTATAAAACTCTTCAGTTAATATATCCACCCTTGAATCATGGACGTAACCTATGGTTGAGTCGGCCAATTGTATCATCAACCAACCCGATGCATCGCTGTTAATGACAAAAAAAGAATCCAAGGTGGTGAGCTTGCGATCCACAGGATAATCCGTCCCAGGACCTTGTCGCATGTTGCTGTAATCCTCAAAATCACTGACGATACCCATTTCTTTACCAGATTCTAAAAACGTTATGGGAATAGGCTCTGACGTTTCACCGGGACCAAAATCTATTTCTGAAATTTTGAATATCGCAAACGATACGAGAAGCGCTACCAGAGTAAATACAATGGCTTTGCGCTTGAATTTCTTCTTCTTAGAAAGACTCGCCATTAATAATCCTTCCTCTTTGGCGAAAGAATACTTGTCATGGCTGAGGCGCATTTTGTATAGAGCCTTTAATTCATCAAAGTCTGCACGACTGAACTTAGTGATGTTATTGAGTATATAGTTAGATAGTAGCGTTCGGTATTCTACATCAAGTTTTTTAAAGGACTCATTTTGATTCTTTAGCAGGTTAACCTTTGTTTCCAATTCAGTAAAGGTCTGTGCTTTGGAAATTTGGTCGACGGTAGAAGTTATTTTTTGATATAGTTCATTGTACACCCCCTTACCGTCCATGGTAAGGCTGGACTGTTGAATCTCATCTATCTGCTCTAAACTGGCCGCAACCGATAAAAACAATAAGTTGAACTTACTCAACAATATCTCTCTTGCTGCTTCTTCAGACTGTCGGATCACTTCCATGAAATTCATGAATGCCGAATGGAAACTCGGAAAATCCTCAATTTCCCCATCACATAAGTAAGCATGATGAGTATCATAATATTCTGGTAGACTTAACTCACCAATATTTCTTAAATACTCTACACTGTCTAGTGCTGTATCTTTTCTAATTCTGTTGTTGAATTGCTCAAGAAATGCCTCATAAGCAGCATCAAATAGATGCTCTTGACGGGAAAAAATCTCCTTATTCTGAAAGACGATTGATAATCTGTCAATATTCATTGGAAAGCCATTGATGGCTTCTTGCGCAAAGGCGGCAGTTTCTTGAGAAAGGATGAGTTGCAATAACAAGAAATCTTGTGTCGCATCATCCAACGTTTGAACATTTTTAAACTCAAGTAGAATACTCGCCGAAGCCTTAAAATACCCCTGCTTAAAGGCAATGAAAGCAAGTTGTTTGTAGTTGCCACTATTTTTCTTAGGCTGCTGTCTCAATGAGTCTAACAACAACCTAATGCCTTCCTCTTGCTCACCGCTATTAAGCATCAAGAATGCATTACACACCTGTTGCAAAAAAATGGCTCCCCGATGACTGGGTTTTGCTTTAGTGATTAAAGCTGCTGCTCCAGATTTATCTCCCTCATAAAGAAGTTTTAACGCATCCTCCAAGGTGTAAAAATCTTCGAACTGCTTGGCCCTATCGTAGAGCGCTTGCTTTAATTTTTTAATGGCTTTTGATCCACCTGTCCCTATGACATCATCAGTTGCACCTGCAGCCTCAATGAGTGTCTCCCGTTTATTTACTTTGAGAAAGACACTGACATCTACTCTCTGAAATATATAAGTATAGGTGCCATGAAAAAAACCATTGTAATCATCGTATGATTTGAACGTACCAATTTCTCTTAGCGCATCTTTGATGCAATCCGCACAATACTCAGGAGGTATCCTAAGATTGAATCTTTCTGTTTTAACTGCCATGCTCTAGAAAAAATTGGATAGATTATCTAAAATATCTCCAGCGTTTTCGAGCATATTGGAGTCTCCCGTTTGAAAACCACTCGCATTACTAGCAATATATCTTCCTTCAAGTGGATCCATTACTAATAATGAAGATTTCAGCGGAGTATAAAAGGCCTCTACTACTTTACTGTTGTGAAGAACTTGATTCTGAATATTTTCTGCGCCACCTGGGAACAGTGGAGATAAGGTATTCACTGTCACAGATTCAACGTTATGCGGGAAATTTCGTTGGAAACTCTCCAAAGGGTTGGGAAGGTTTTGCTTTTTCGTCTCTGTATTTTGGTTACTTAAAGCTCTTAAGTTGGTTATGGTTTTGGTAGTTCTCATTAGTTCATAATAATGTCTAGGACATGATTGAGTGGATCTCTTTTCATCTGAATTTTCTTAAAACGACTAGTGTACTCGTCCATTCTATCCATTTGCCGTTGACTTAATTCGATATTATTCTCTTCTGGATAGACTTTAAAGTTTTCGTACTCCGAAAGCGCCTCGGCCCACTCTTTATCCGAATAATCTTCATATTCTGCTTCTACGTTATTTATAAAGATTCCGTAGTCTTCGATAAGTTGATCTGCCTCATTTACACAAGCGCACATTACAAGTCCAATGCAGATGATAGTGAGTGTTTTCAGTTTCATACCATGAGAAATTTGATGGATACAATGATAAAGGCAGCACCTAAAATGAAGTAAATAATTGCCTTTGTATTTGTTTTCATTTTAACACCTTTCTTATATCGTTTATCTCGTTTTTGAAATGAGGAGAATGACATTAGAGAAAGGATAACACCAATGGATAAGAGTACAATTCCAGGAATAAGCATAGTATTGGTTTTGTTTGATTTAAATATAAAAAAAAGGTTGGAGTTTAAGCTCCAACCTTTTTTGACAGTCAAATGATGTCCTGCTATCCGTTTATACTAGAATATATAGAATTCAAGAATTCTGAAACGGTCGTTGCAAACTCCCATTCCATACTTCTGCCCACTATGTATAGCGTAAATACAGCATATACAGTTAGCAATAGATAAGCTTTAAGTTTCCCCATAGACTTGCCAAAGAGATAAATCATCACCGCTATGGAAGTCAGGATAAACAATAATATTCTCAATTCCGAAGAATATACCACTATCTCTTTCTCCATGTTGATATCCCCATATACTAGCGTGTATAGGAAAAGTGGTAATCCAAGTGCAAAGCAGACATCAAAGATGTTACTACCAATGGCATTTGACACTGCATCGTCATAGTTACCAGCCTTCGCGTCTCTGATAGACAGAATAGTATCTGGGACACTAGTCGCAGCAGATGCGATCACCACAGAGACAAAAATTATAGGTATGCCAAATCCACTAAATTCCCCTAAGAAGGGTACTTTAAACGTATCAGCTCCCATCCATTGACAAGCGACAACAAGCAATAAACAAGCTGCGCCAATGACAATCATCGAAATAATGAGCTGAACCCAAGCACGACCTTTGGTTAACTCTTCATCCCTGTATAATGCATATTGAATATCCAAGGTTAATAAAGCCATTAGTCTTGATGAAGATCCGCCCTCATCATCTTCTTCCTCATCTTCATCCTCATCTTCCTCTCCCTCTTCAGATGGAGCACTCATGGTAGAGAACATAATGACAATATAGGCGACATACATCAGCATCAATATTAGACCGTGGTACCATTTTAAGGTGGCACCGCCAATAAGGAAAATGAGCACCGCTTCAGCGACTAACAAAGAAATGCCATCTCTGACTAAAACTTTCTTACTTACCTGAATGGATCTAACTACGCCAGCACCTATAACCGCAAGTATTACAACGGCAGGAATAATCATCCCATTGAAAATAGCACTACCTGCTGTGGTACCAAGACCTCCCGAAAAACTTTCTGTATCCTTTAATACTAAAAGGAAAAAAATTGTGGTAAAAAGCTCCGGCATCGAACTACCTATGGCGTTGATAGTAGCCCCTCTTACACCATCACTCAGGTTTTCACCAATGAGTTCAGATGATTCTTCGAATGCATCACTAGCCCTCCAAATAATAAGACAACAAATGAGAACTACAATGAGGCTGATAACTATACCCATAGTTTATTCGTATTTAAGCTCAACACGTCTGTTTTGCGCGCGGCCAGATTCTGTAGAATTATCTGCTACTGGATATTTAGATCCTTGTGCAACAACTTTAATTCTATCCGCATCCACTCCGCCACGAACTAACTCATCTTTCACTGCTTGAGCACGTCTTCTTGAAAGTCCAATGTTGTAAAATCTATCACCTTCTGAACTTGCGTGTCCTTCGATAACAAGATTGCTGTTTGGATTTTCGGATAAGTAGGTGCGTATTGCGTCAATCTGAGAGTTTGCAACATTAACTCTGGTGGAGTTCTTTGCAAAAGAAATGTTCCCATCAGATGTTGATGAACTATTAGTAACAGGTTGCGATTCTGTGGCTGAACCTTCATCAGCAGTTTCATCCGCAGTATTGGATGATTCTGCTTCATCTGATGAGGCCACATCGCCCATACTATTATCCTCTGAGGAGGCTCCATCTGAGGAGGCTTCTTCACCTGTTGCAGCCAGATCTGATCCATCATCAGAATCCGAAGATTCTGAAGTTGAAGACGACCCTTCTGAACCACTTTCATCCATATCATCTCCTGCCACAGAGGTATTCAAACCATCATTAGAGCTAGATTCCGAACCGTTTACCGGATCTTCGTTAGATTCCCCATCCATTCCAGAAACTTCGTTCCCGCCTTGAATTTCAGTTGGGGTAGCGGCATCTCCCAAGTCGGCCTCAATATCATTTCCGCCATCACCTCCTGGGATCAAGAAGTATGCAGCGGCTAGTAGAAGGGCTAAGCCCAACATTAACATTGGAGCCTTCGACTTCTTCTCAGCTGGGGCCTCTTTTGGAGCAGAGGCAGCTTTCCCTTGAGGAGCTGCCTTTGCTGGTTCCGCTTTCTTATCGGCTGCGGCCGGTTTTGGAGCAGCTGCTTCTTTTTCTTTGGCAGATGCTTTAGTTTCTGCTTTTGGAGCTGCCTTAGCCGGTTTTGCTTTCTTCTCCGCTGCGGCCTTTTTTGGAGCGGCAGCTTCTTTTTCCTTCGCAGGTGCTTTGGCCTCTGCTTTTGGCGCATCCTTTACTGGTTCCGCTTGCTTTTCGGCTGCGGCTTCTTTCTTAGGAGCACTAGATGGCGCTGCTTCTGCATCTCCTTTACCTAAGTCGAAAGCAGAGGGAGCTTCCTTATCTCCTTTACCTAGTGCAAATCCTTTCGAAGGCTCTGGTTGAGCACTCTCAGCGGATTCTTTATTCAAATTAAACCCTGGCGCTTCATCCCCTGACTTTCCTAGGTCGAATCCTTTTTTTGGTTCAGGTTGTGCGCTCGCTTCTTTGTTGAGGTCAAACCCAGGTGCCGAGTCTCCCGACTTACCTAGGTCAAACCCTTTTTTCTTTTCATCAGCCATACGCTTACATATTGCTGGCGAATGCGCCAATGAAATACATTAGACCGCCATTATGACCTTCACCCGTTGCATTGAAGTTCCATTCTCCGCTAGCGTTTCTTTTAAATCTACCGAATTCAACAGCATCTTTATCTGCAAAATCATTGCTTAGCACATAACGACACAATTCTTCATCGTTATCTTCATTCCAAACTCGGATATAACATCCGTCTACTTGACCGAAGAATAAATCTAACGTTCTACGATCTTTTTCTTCATCATTAGGATATTTTGTGATCGTTACTACAATGACAATCTCTGAAACATCTTCAGCCACTCGGTCGAAGAATATTCTCATATCTTCTTCATCGCCATCTTCGTCGTCATCATCGTCTTCACCGCCGCCTATTTCATCAATAGCACCTAGAACTGAACCGTCAGCAGAATAAGGACGAGCATCTTCTTCATCACCATAGACAGTTGTAGAAGAACTACCGTAGTATACGAAGTTACGTGGGTCATGAATTTGTCCGTCTTCGCCGATAAGGAATGCAGAAACGTCAAGATCAAAGATTGGTCCATCTGGACTTTCGTTGGCGTCCCATCCTAGGCCGACTCCGGCTACAGTCATTGTAGGTGCAGCTTTTGCTAAGTTGAAGCTACTTCCTTTTGATAAATTGAAACTCATAGTGTTTGGTTTTATTAGTGTTACTGAATATACTCTTTTTAAAGGAATTAGCCATGGTATAATTCAACAAGAGTTCCGAGTCCTCCGGAGAATGGAGCAGCCATCGCTTCGAACGCCCAAGTAGCACCATCTCTATACAAACGTCCTATTTGAACAGAATCGTAACCGTTGAAATCATCCTCTAAGCTGTACATACAGATTTCTTCGTTATTGTCCTGATTGTACACGCGTATGAATGCGTTTTCCAAATTGCCAAAGTGTTGGCCGTGTTTATCTGCTTCGTGAATGGTGACGACAAAGATTAATTGGTTAACTCTTGCATCAACTTCTGATAGCTTGATAAAAATACTCTCATCATCTCCTTCACCCTCTCCAGTGAGATTATCTCCTTGGTGTTCGACAGATCCACATGCACTAGTTAGATTGTTAAAGAACACAAAATGACCTTCTGTTGGGATTTTGTGATTTTCGTTTAGCATGAAGACAGATACGTCACAATCAATTGTTTGTTCATCATTCACATCCCATCCTAATCCGACGAAAATATGATTTAGGCCTGCTACCTCTTTGGTTAGATTGATAGACTGGTTCTTTTGTAGATTAATTGCCATAACATTAAGTATTAAAATTATTTTCTTTTAGGTGGCGGCGGGGGTGGCGGTGCCATTTTATTTTTTCCCGAAGCCGCTACTTTTTTCTTTGCACTCGTCGGTCCTTTTGGAGGAGCTGGTGGAGGCGGCGGCGGTGCTTTCTTTTTCCCCGGAGCCGCTACTTTTTTCTTTGCACTCGTCGGTCCTTTTGGAGGAGCTGGCGGTGGCGGTGGCGGGGCTTTCTTTTTACCCGAAGCGGCTACATTTTTCTTTGCACTCGTCGGTCCTTTTGGAGGAGCTGGCGGCGGCGGTGGCGGTGCTTTCTTTTTTGTAGTAGTCGTTGTTTTTGGTTTTGTCTTACCAATTGGCGGAGGTGGTAAAGGTGCGGGAGACAGAGTAATCTCTACTTGTTTTGGAGATGGAGATGGAGGTGGAGAAGTCAACGATGTATTTTCTACAACGGGTGGCTTAGACGGGGAGCTTTGACTTAGTTCTACGTCCTGGTATTTTTCATGTTTAGATAGCGGAGGTGTCTCTTTAATCGTAGGCTTAACCCTGTTCTCAGTTAACATTGAGTTGATACTTGCTAACTTTTTCCGGGCACTTTCCAACAAAGCTTCAAGACTGTATTCCTCCTTTAAAAGGGTCACCTTATTGTAGGTATTTGTCAATAATCCTTTGAAGTATTCGTTGTCAATGTTTTCTCCGGTGTAATAAATCGAAGCTAGTTCGTGACGCACAGAACTTTCCTTTATTATAGAGTCTACTGCCTTGATTATTAAACCGCTTTGTGTCATTTGATTCGCCTTGCGCCTACATTGTACAAGTTCAACTTCATAATCAAAAGTTCTTCCACTGCTAAGCCGGATACTCTGTAATACAGTTGGGTGATGCCAATTAAGTACCCTTTTCGCCTCAGAAATTAAAATCTTGATTTCTTTTTCGAGGTCAAAAAATAAGTGAGAATTGGCTCTATTGATATGATTAAAAATTTCTCTAGCAATGATCTCAACTTCAGGATTGATTGCAACACCAGGCAGGTTATCTACTTCAATTTTTGTTTTTCTATAGAAGAGGTATAAGTCTCGATCCACACTTTTTAAAAGAATAGTATTTTCATCCCTGTTAGGTAAAGAATTAAAATATTCTTCTGTAGCGGAAAAGGATACAAACTCAGCAAAAGACTCCGAACTCAGCTGATTGTCAATGAATTTTATCTGTTGAGGAGTTACTCCGGTTTCATAAATTGCACAAAGCTGTGTTCTTGCGATAATTGAAGCATAGTTTTTATTCGCGTCAAGCTGGCTAAAATGTGCTCCTAAAATTTTGTTTACCCCTTCAATTAATAGATCAATATTCTTAACTATTGAACCATTTCTAAAGTGCGTTTCTGCCTGAAGATCTGATAGAGGATTACAATAATTCGCGTGATTGTTTTCATTTCTTTCTGATCCAAGTAATACGTCAATATCAGTGACGTCGAATTCTAAGTCAATAACATTTTGCCCTTTGTATAGTATATCAATAAAAGAGTGATGAGATTGCCCCTTGTGGAACAATCTCATACTATCAGGCCTTACCGCTATTACTATTTGATCAGCAGACATTTATTCTATTTAGAAATATTTGCAATTAAATGGTCCTCGTAAAATTTAATTGCCTCAAGAATGATGATAGGTGCAACAAAGTCGAAACTATTTTGCGGTTCTTGTCCTTTTCTAAAATCTGGCAAACTACGGATATATGATTCAATATTCATATCATCTACGGCCTTAATGAATTCCTGTGGCGCCATATTGAAGCCAAAGAATTGTGAAGCGTACTTTTGGAAAATTTTACAAAAGGCCATAAATCGTGGACACTTTGCAGCGTTAATATCCTGACTCAATTGACCACCTATTGTTTCAAGCATGGCGGGGGTAATATCTGAGTTGGACATTAAATCTATGCTACTACCATCAGCATTTTGGAAAGTAAAGCCGTCTTCACCAAGAATTTCAGTCGCAACGTTGTTGCTGGGCACCCAGAGTTTTTGAGCGCGACTGGCAAGCCCTTTAGCCACTTCACATTTAACTTCGGCGGCATGAGCTTTCGTTTTAGCATGGTTAAACTTAATTCTCTCAGGACCAGTTAAATACTTTTGGGCATTTTGCACACCACCCATTCCACTTAGGAACAACTCCATATAATATTTATTAGCATCTGATTCGGAAATACTTCCAAACCAATCAAATATTCTGGCTCCTTTACCTGCAAATACAACTTGGACAGTAGGGAACCAATCTGACCCCTTAAATTTAAGTTCCGGTGAGGATCGAATCTCATCTATCATCTTAACCGCCAACTGCCCAGAATAATAAGCTATTAACCCTGTTACATAGAGATTGACCGACATCAACTCAGGGCACTTAGTGGCTAAAAGCTTATAAAATTCCTCTAGTCCAGAAGGATCTAATCGGTCAATTATTTGTTCAAAGTAATAAGCGGATGTAGCCGCAGAATATTTCTTCGGCTCAATATTGAGTCCCTGAATAGATATACTATTTCTTTGGCAGGTAGTTAACAAGACAGATTCAAAGTTTTTTGAATGTCTAATTGCTTGTGATATTCTCTGCGCAGCAAACCTTATAGAATGTTGCTTAACCAGACAAAAGTTTTGATTTGATAAAATCAATGCCGAAATGTCTGACGTGCTACCCCCGATATCAAAGCTAAGTGTAAGGGTCTCTTTTTTTATATCAGAGTCTGGATGGTTCGCCCAATAATTGGCAACGGCAGTAGATTCAGTTAAACATTTATCTGGGTCAACAGGTATGAAATTATATTCTTTCACTCCTGAAGGAACCTCTATATTTAGATTACTTGATTCCAAACTATCCTTCTTTGATGGGTTGCCCCAGCCAGAATTTCCTCCAGTTGATGAACCCCAAGAATCATCATTAGAGCTTGAACTGCCCCAGCCTGAAGCACCAACATCACTCAAACTATCTGTTTGGTTCAATTCTACATTCCATCCTTCATCGTCGCTTGTTTGGTTGTCGAGAGGCATTTCGCGAACTACCAAAGTTTTACTTCCAGCTACAGGATTGATATTTTGGATCTCCCTCCACATATCATTATACTTAATCCTAATACCGTTCCCCATTGCTGAGGGAAGGGACCACTTTAGTTTAACTGGAATGTGATCATTGCTGAAAAGTTCAGCATATACCTGCAACAATAATGAAGAAATAAAAGCTGCCTTGTGCGCTTGTTCAATATCGTTATCGGCCCATTTCAAATTATAAACCACGTCAACAGCACCAGCTTTCGGATAGACTAGATTGTAACGATTAGATGTAGCCGAATTAATAGGAAGATTTCTCTCAAAATTCGGAAATCCACCAACAATCGCGTTATTAATAATTCGATGAATTTCAATTCCTGATTCATAGGGAGGAATTCTCAATTGATCGTGAAGTGTTAGTATACTCTTTATTTGGTTACTGTTAATTTCATCGTTTTGGAAAAAGAAAATCTCGTTTTCACAAGCCACATCAAAACTATTATCACGATTGTCGTTTCCGAGTAATGAGACTCGTCTATTTTTAAACTTTATGAGATCACCTCTAGGGTCAGTATGAATCGAAGAAAAGGCTATTGAAGTGTTCGTACTACCAAAATCAACACCTAGATCTGCATCAACTAGATTTTTTTGTCGAGCAAGATCATTACTAGGTATATTTGGCAAGTTTTGCCCTGAATACCTAATCAAAACATACCCCGAAGGTTTTCCGCCTGATTTAAATTGGAGACCTTTGAACGGTATCGAGCTCTCAAAGATTTCGTATTGATATTGATTTCCTGCAACACGATTATCACTCAAGACTTGAATTTTAGTGCTAATTCTGTCTTTATATTCATCTGGAACAGAAGTGGCTAGCACGAGACTTCCTTTCGCATCCACAAGTGCACGATAATATATATCGTCTACATCAATGAGAAACGGTGTTGCAGATATAGTGGTTTGATTATGAGGAATTTCAGAGTATAAAAAATATCTATTCCATTGCTTGGAAATAAAATCAGGCCAAATTAGGATGTCTTCACCTAAAACGACAGATTTACTAACTGTGTATGTTTCAGTAATTGGTGCCAATTGTTGACCCTGAGCAGAAATCACCTTGAGAGTCACATCCAGATTATCCTTCAACTTATTTGAATCATACACGGCTGTCAAACTAGATTCAGTGCCTGACTTATTGTCTTTTAACAATTCATCTATAGTATCACCGAAAACATTGAGACCTTGAATACTGAGTGGAAGTGCAAAATAATTAAAGACCCCAGGCATTCCTTTCGTCTCTGCTTTCAAAACGTGAACCGGTTGAGTGTTGAGGAAACTGTTGTTCTGCGCCGCTTTGTTTCCGAAATTGAACCTCGTGATTTCCGATTCCCTTGGTAGGAGTAAATCTTTTGAGTTAAAAGCTATTGAACCTGGGCCAAGATTATTTTCATTAGAAATTTTCCCCTCAACCCCGTAAAGTTTATCGGAACAGTTAAAGGCTCTTGAAAATGGTTCTTTGAAGAATTCTATTGGCTGTGCGCCTGCATTCTCCAGATCAATACCTTTTTCCTGCGCTTTACTCTTTATGGAATTAATCCATTTAGATAGCGTTGAATTAAGTAAAGTTTTACTTGGGCGTAAATCGTTAGGTAATTCATGATAATAATCAACAAAATTACCTAAACCGCTCTCAATGACCTTTAAGTATCCATATAGGTTTCGTAAATCTTCTGGTTTGATATCAGATTTTAAAGGATCAGTAAATCGACCTTCCTTAAAGAATGGCTGATTTTCATTATCTAATCTGTAGGAGGCTGAAGTAAAGAATAAACTCTCTGGAGAAGTAGCACCTACTACTTGTTTCTTGTATAAAATAATATCTAAGAACGGCGTTGGATCCTCTTTTTCATTATGGCTGAGGCCTTGTTCGCTCCAAAGGCTTTTACGTTCGAATAACACGTTACCGAAAGCCCCTTTGGGCTCATAAATATTCTCTGTAGTTCTGATGTCACCATCTGAGTATTGTAACTTTATTCTTTTTATATCGATATGATTTGGTTCTAATGCAATACAAGCTATCAGTCCACGCCATTCATCAATCAGCATTTGATAAAAGCGCAACAATCCATCTGCTTCAGTAGAATCATCAACAGCATATTTCATTGCAAGGTTAAAAAGATTTGCCCTTGAGAAAACGCTTGGCATCCCTGAAACAATTTGACCGATATTTGCATTTAAATCAAAGGGAGGAATCTCTATCGCAGCCGTAAAAGTTTCCATTTGGCTGGAAAAGTCTGTCCATTGTCCAGGGGTACCAGAAGGAATAGATCTATCCTCAACCGAAATAATTAGTGGTTTATTTTGAATATCTGACATCACTAAAATTTTTATAGTTTTTAATTCTGCTGCTGTTGCGAAATCATAATACCATCATGCAAGAGTGCAATGAATTTTTCTTTATCATGTGTTAATTGATGCTCTTCAGTATTTACTTCGATATTAACCAAGCGTTTTAACCAAGGCTGATAAGTGTCTCTGCCACTTAACGTCAACGCTGATTCCCAATGATAGTTGGGATCTTCAAAAAGCTTACCGACATCGAGGCCTTTTAATTCTTTAATTGACATTGCAAAAGCTTCGTTAGTAAAGATGAATTTACCAGGTGCAATAGAGTTCCGAATTTGATAAATCCAGCCACTCTTGAATGCTCCATCATCTGTAAAGGAATAACCAAAACTCCTCATATACTTGTCCAATTCATCAAGATCTGCTTCAGTAATACTGGTTTTGAATGAATCGATATTCTGGTTTTCTAAATGTCTTTTCAATCCAAGAAACCCTTTTTCGCCAAAACCAGCATGATTCTTTGATAATGATATGTGCGCAAGACTTAAAAAGCCACCTAATTTACTGATTAGCTTTTGATCTTTGTTTTGTTCGACCCCTACCAAATCTGAGGCACTGAAATTAAATGCTCCGTTTTCGTATTGACCAGTACGGAAAACATATTTAGCCGTCCCGGTTGTTTCTACGCTTGAAGCGGTGAAAAAGTCTAGTGCTGCACAAGCAGCTATTAATTCAACAAAATGGCATTTATTTTTTTGATCCGCTCCTCCAGTGATGGTCTCAGTTTTTTTAGAATCGTCTAACTTTTTAGCCGGAAGTGGCCATCCGATGTGGTAAAGTTTATTGTAAACACTTTGGACAGTTGGATCTCCTTGATAAAATTGGAGTGCAGCCTGAGAGTTCAATGGAAAAAACGTAGCAGAAGCAATTACAGACTCTTTTGAGTTCTCTTTCTGAGTGGAGTTTGGCCTGTTAAAATCAAAATAGGAAGTTAATAGAGTGCTTCCAAATTTTACATCACTTATGTCTAAATTACTTCCTTCATTTTTAATTTTAATTGCCTCTTTTAGGGCACTTGGTAATACTGGAATAGAACTTGCGCCAGTTCCTCCGAAGACACTACCAAAAACAAATACTCGAGAGTTTTTTCCTGACTGTTCTAGTTTGTCTATGAACTCGCCAAGACTTTTTTCTTCATCTGTAATGTTCGTCCCTTTTGCAAGTTTTTTGGCAGCTTCCACCAAGCCATGAAACATAAGTTGAGACCCTAAATGAGTCTGTGCCCTGTAGCCATGCTTTAGATCAAATACCTGAACAGTATCCTTGTCGAGGAATAAATCAGCGAGCATTTGATTTTCATCCTCTACACTTGACTGACCACTCAGATTCGACAGGTTTCTGTAATTATCACGCTTACCTTGCTTCATATAATTCGTGTGGTAATGATAATAGTTGAGTTTTGAAGAGAAAAAGGTGTTGCGATTAGGAGTTCCTCCATCATTTACAGTGCCTGATTTAATTCGACGATATGAAGTAATCAAGTCTTTAACTCGTTTAAGATTACCATTATTTGCGTCCGTATCGAGAGTCAATACATTTATCTCCTTGCCATCAAGCATGCCAATAGCACATAGGTGTACAAATGATTCTAAACAGCGCATTCCTGTTCCACCGACACCAATAACATAAAGCTGATCATCCATAATAATTCCTTGTTTTAATTTGGTTGCATTAGAATTAGAACCAGTTACCCACTTTCGAGGTTTTCATAGCTTTACTCATCGCAAATCCTAATAAAAAGTATACTGCAACGCCTATACCCAAACCTACCGGAAGCGATTGCATGTGTTGGGTTTTTGCGATACCTGCATCAGGACTCATCGCGAGTCCAACAGAATAGGCAATCAGTGGATTTAACACGAAAAACAACCAGAAAACAATTTTTCTTTTTCTAGGATCTTTTGGATTCGCACCACCTTCGTATTTAATCATGTTGGAGATAAGAGCAGCAACAAGTAAAACACCGAGTCCAATGATTGGAAGTAAAATATAGTTATTCATGATTCTTTAGATTAATTTATTCTTTTGTTAAATAGTAAGTGTAAATTCTAGATTCGTTTTCAAGTAACTGCTTTTCCCAATACAAAGCCACGTTCTTCAGTGACTCAGACAAGCTCTTGTTGACGTTGCCCTTTGGATCAGTAAAAATGTATGACTCAAAGTGATTTAAATTCAGTTCTATATCATCCACATCAAGTAATATGGCCCAGCCGAATGGGTCGCCGTTGGCTCTGTAGTTAGGAATCTTATCCTTATTTAGATCTAGATGAACTTTAACTTTCGAGGGGTCATTTTTCATCCAATCATCAAATAAATCTTGATCTAACTCAATTGCTAGTTGAAGATCTTTGACATTATTAGAGAAAGATGGATTATCATAAATGTCTTTTAAATTCTTAGTGTTCTCTTCAAACACTTCGGATAAATATGGATAATTCATGGTGTCTGTTTCGCTCCAAACAATATTTCCGCCTTCATCTTTTGCTAATTCAATCTCACTTTGAACATTGCTAAAATAATTGACCTCACTATTGAGTGCTAAAGCTGATGTGATATCAAGTACTGAAATATCCAACTTTTTAATGGTTAAAAAGTTGCTAGCAACCGAGTTGAGTAATAAGCCTTCGGTAAACTTACCGTTAGATATGTCATAAAAACCAGGATCTAAATAGTAGTCAAAGTCCGCGGGCATTGAATGAACCTCATATCCTAAAGAAGAATTCCAATTTTTCCAATTGTCGTGCCCAACGGTTTCATAGTCGATTAAATTAGGGTCGTAAAGAATAGTTCCCTCTAAATCTTGCAAAATGGATTCTTGATAATCAATTTTAAACGGGTTGTGTGTAAAAGACACATCTGGCAATACACCGCTCTCCTCTTTAATTGTCTGCATTAGACTGTTGACAATTGAATTTGTAGATTCAGACGAAGAAAACATAGCTATGACTAAATTTTTTGATTTTTCTCCATCCGAATAAGGCAGTCTATAAAGGTGTAGGTTATGCCCTTTGTCTAGCCATTTCTGAAAGGCCCCACTGTAAATAGCAGCTTTCGCTACAGTGAGCGACTTAGAATCCTTATACTCCTCGAAATCTGAAATAAATATTGCTTCTCTATTTTTTGTATTAATACTATCCAGATTGTCTTGAATCTGAGCGTATATCAATTGCGAGGCAGACTCAGGGTTCATCAATAATTCAATTTGAGCCCCTTGAGACATCCCTTCAGAAAGTCCAATATCCTCTTTTGGCGCATTTTTACTACGTCGACCCATGGGAATTATTGTTGAACTATTGGTCATTCTGTTAATGATAGTTTTGAATAAACTTCTATTGCTATCGTCATCCCATGCCGGAGCAATACCATCAGATAGGTCAACATAAATATCAACCTTAGCGCCATCTAATTCTATAACCTCCAGGCTTGTGTAGGTTTTCGAGTGATAGTCCTCTACATTCTCGGCTGTAAATTGATTTTCATGTGCCTCCTCAAGGGCCGCTTCAAATGGATCCGAATCGCATGATACAAATGCCGTAGACAAAACAGCTAGAACCGCGATTAATTTGATACTCTTCATTTTCATTTTGAATTTGCCTCTGTTTTACTCATTTCATTAATCAGGCTTCCCGCACGGCGAAATGCATCTGATATATTGTTTCCTATATCTTCCATCCACTCTTTAGCCTCCGTGGCAGAGTATCTACCTACTAAGTCATTGATCCGGTCAATTTCCTCTTGAGATAAACGCTCTCTCTGTGTGCTGAGAATTTCTTGGTAATGTTCAGAGGTAGAAGATAATCTTTTTTTCAGGGAATCTTTAGCGGGTGCTTCTAATGAAGGGTTCGAAAGGTATTCTTCAAGTTCTTGTTCCCAAATATCAAGCTCATTCATCATGGCGCGATAAGAATTGTGAGCTTTAAATTCAATCAAACTGTCATTTAACCTCAGATAAATGCCGTTCTCATCGCTAGTCTTCGCCATGGACCCCAGTTCGTTCAGTGAAATCTCGACATCATGAATTCTTCCTTTTTCAATAGTAGCAGAATCGCTCAGAATTGCTTTGAAATCAGCAAGTTCCGTTCGAATGGATTTAATTTTCTGCTGAACTTCAGATGTGCAACTTGAAAATGCCAGTATTATCCCTAGCACAAGGGGTTTGACAACAAACGATAGATTAACTCGTGAAGAGGTAGCGTGCATCTTGAGCATAATTGGTTTTGAGGGTTGAATATAAAAATAAATTGTTCACCATCAATGTTTGAATGTGTAATCTAAAGAGATGAGCATTCTTCTTGTAGATTGTTGTATTCCCTAACCCTATCATTGTAGCTATCAATGGAATCATTATAAGAACCAATTAGCTGTTGATTCCCATTTTGAATAGATAGAGTCATCTCGTCTATGTCCTTCTTCAGTACCATGAGATCATCTGCCATTTGTTTGAGAGAAATTAGACAAATTTTATCCTCGATTGAAGCAGTAGTGTAGCCATTTCCATATCTGTCATTCAAACGTTGATAGTCGTTTTGTAACTCCTCAAACCCATTAAAGGTTAATGAACCATTGTATTTTGGTACAGCTACCCAAGGCTCTTCTGACAATAAGTTCAAAGTTTGCCCAGGAGCGCCCGTTGGCACCTCTCCAATATCAAAAGATCCCGTGGTCTCAATGTATTCATACCCACTGCCGGCGAAGCCAGGAGTATTTGTTTTAATTCCGAGAGCCATGTGATTGTTTTCCGGGAACATGAAGAAGCAAATCTTGTAATCTAAATAGACGAGAATTTTTGCTAGGAGTAAACTTTGATCAGAGCAAACTCCTTTTTTCCATATGAGCGTTTCCATGGGATAATACACATCCCAGTTACCTACCCTATCAAGTTTTTTATGGTCA
>Ga0255772_10002108_pt1 | contig 19551 bp, 18 predicted proteins | sample 071ome_34_FD_179970 | JGI IMG/M metagenome (GOLD analysis project Ga0255772, IMG submission 179970) | Coastal salt marsh microbial communities from the Groves Creek Marsh, Skidaway Island, Georgia - 071411BT metaG (version 2) | ecosystem: Environmental > Aquatic > Marine > Intertidal zone >...
TAATATTGAAGCTGATGATACAATAGGATATATTTGTAGACAGGTTCTTACAGATTCTAAAATCACTATTATGTCTACTGATAAAGATTTTCTACAACTAGCAAATGGTAGAATAAAGATTTGGAGTCCAACTAAAAAGAAAATGTATGATGAGGATAAAGTACTTGATGAGTATGGTATATCATCCCATAATTACATTTGGTATAGAGTTTTGGATGGTGACAAGTCAGATAATATTAGTGGTGTTCGTGGGTTTGGGTTAAAAACAATTCAGAAGAAGCTACCATTTCTAAGTGAAAATAGAATAGTAAAACTAGATGAAGTAGTAGATGAATTACCAGAACACAAAGATACTATAGAACTAAACTACAAGTTAATGCAATTATCTGATGTAGACATTTCAGGTTCTACAAAGACAAAAATAATCGATGCAGTAAACTCACCAATCAATAGATTGATTAAGTTCAAGTTCGAGAAAATGTTTTTAGAAGATAAATTGTTTACAGCATTACCAAATGTAACAAGTTGGTTACTAAATAACTTTAATCAATTAAATAGTTACGCAGAGAAGACACATAACAAATGAGTGTAAATTACGAAGTATTAAATAAATATCTAGATATAGATTCCTTAGAGTTGGAGTTTCATAAAGTCACGAATGATATAAGAAACATAGACATGGAATATGGTATGGAAGTGATATTTAATTACTATCGTAAATTTGGATTCCCACATTATACTATCAGAGATGAGGAAAAGTATGAACACATGAGAAAACTAAAAAAGTTTGATGTTGATACTATATTAGATGGAGATAAAATAGTTCAGACTATGCATTGTTTAAGATTGGCTTGGACATACTTTCCTCATTTTTGGGAAGTCCGATGTGGTAATGCAAAGTATTCACCGATGGAAATATTTAACGATGATGAAAAGTTAAAGTCTACCATTAAGAAAACTTGGAAATTCGAGCTAAAACATTACAAGGGTGAAGAGGGTAGAGAGAAGAATAAGTTTCACGAAAATAGATTCAGACAATCATTGAAAATATACACAGGCACACAATCTGTCAGTAACTTTCGACCAACTGCTGCTAAACTAATATACGAGAAGTTTGGTGGTGATGTTGTTTGGGATATGTCATGTGGATGGGGTGGAAGATTATTAGGTTTTCTAGCTGCATCAAATACTAAACATTACATTGGTACAGAACCATCATCTAAAACTTACGATGGACTTCAGAAGATGGTGAAAGATTTTTCGTATTTTGAAAAACAAGTTGATATTTATAAACTCGGTAGTGAAGAATACAAACCTAAAAAAGAGTCACTCGACTTATGTTTTACTTCACCACCATACTTTGATACTGAAAAATATTCAGACGAAGACACACAAAGTTATAAAAAGTTTCCAACTGAAGATGGTTGGGTAAACGGGTTTTTAAGAAAAACAATTCAAAACTGCTATGATGGTTTAAAAGATAATAAGTATATGTTAATGAATATTGCTAACACACCTAAATATAATTTCATCGAAGAAGAAACAATTCGTATATCTAAAGAGTTGGGATTTGTTCAAGAGGATACATTACAATTAACTTTATCAAGTGTTATGGGAGCAGGTTACAAATACGAACCTGTTTTTGTTTTTAGAAAGGAGAGTAAATGAGTGAAACACTAACACAATTTGGAACATCGTTTCAATCTAAAATTATTGCTTCATTAATGAGTGATGTAAAGTTCATCCAAACTATTAGTGATATACTAGAACCAGATATGTTTGATTCTGATTCTGATAAATGGTTGGTAAAAAATATTAGAGAATACTTTTACGAGTATAAAAAACAACCTACACTAGAAGTAGTAAAATTTAAGATAGATGAAATAGATAACGATGTATTAAAATCTGGTGTTGTAGAAAAATTAAGAGATGTTTGGAAAAACATAGAAGCAACAGATTTAGAGTTTGTACAATCAGAAACTTTGGATTTCTGTAAGAATCAGACACTAAAGAATGCAATACTAGAATCAGTTGAATTATTAGAAAATAAAAATTATGATGGTATAAAGTCAATTATAGATGATGCAATGAAAGCAGGTACAACAAGAGATTTAGGTCATGACTATGTTCCATCTTTAGAAGCAAGGTTAGAGGAATCATCTAGAATTACTGTTAAAACACCTTGGGATGTTATAAATGATATTACGGATGGTGGACTTGGAGCAGGTGAACTTGGTGTGATTGTTGCTCCTGCTGGTATTGGTAAGTCTTGGACATTACAAGCTCTTGGTTCTGAAGTAATTAAAAAGGGTAAAACAGTTGTACATTACTCTTTAGAGTTAAATGAAAATTATGTAGGTCTTAGATATGATTCTATATTTAGTGGTGTTACTACTGCTAATATAAAGTATCATAAGGAAGAAGTACAGAAACAAATATCAAAGTTACCAGGTAAGTTATTAATTAAATACTTTCCAACCAAAGCTGCATCTGTACAAACATTAGGTTCACACTTAAAACAAATAGAATTAAGTGGTGTTGATATTGACATGGTTATTGTAGACTATGCAGACATCCTAATGCCTACGGGTAACTTCAAAGAAAAAAGACATGCCATAGGTAACATCTATGAAGATTTACGAGGTCTAGCTGGTGAGTTAGAGATTCCTATTTGGACTGCTTCACAAGCAAATCGTTCTGCTCTTGAAGAAGATGTGATTGGTGCTGATAAGGTAGCTGAAGATTATAGTAAAGTAATGACTGCTGATTTTGTTATGAGTATGAGTCGAAAGGTAGAAGACAAGATAGCAAATACAGGTAGGTTTCATGTAATTAAAAATAGGTTTGGTATTGATGGTGTTACTTATCCATCTACTATTAATACAAATATTGGTGTCGTAAAGATACACGAGGGTAGTAGTCAGTTCGGAAAAGAAACTCAAGACAAGATGAATAATAGTTCTGAGTTCTTAAGAAAAGAATTAGCAAACAAATATAATGACATGGAAAAAAAAGTTGAGGGATTTGAATAAAATAGTAACTATGATTTAATATATATTATATTTATCTATGTTACTAGGAAAGAATAATTAAGGATACAGAATGGAAAAATTTACGTTATCGGAAAAGTTTATAAATAAGTACAAAAGAAAAAAGCCACCATTTGGTTTCAACGGACTAGGTGAGTTAGTTTACATGAGAACATATTCAAGAATAAAAGACGATGGAAAAAATGAAAGATGGTGGGAAACTGTTCAACGAGTAGTTGAGGGTACTTACACCATGCAAAAGAATTGGATAGACTCACATCAATTAGGATGGAATCCATGGCAAGCACAAAAGTCAGCTCAAGACATGTACGAGAGGATTTTCACGATGAAGTTTCTACCACCAGGTCGTGGTTTGTGGGCTATGGGTACACCAGTTACAGAAGAAAAAGGATTGTATGCGGCTTTGAATAATTGTGCTTTCGTCTCTACAAGTACAATTAAGGAAGATTACTCGAAACCATTCTGTTTCCTTATGGATGCTAGTATGTTAGGTGTTGGTGTAGGATTCGACACTAAAGGTGCTGGTGAAATAGTAGTAAAGGGTATCGATGACTCTAGAGGTGAAACTGAGTATGTAATACCAGACACTCGTGAGGGATGGGTTGAGTCTCTAAAGTTATTATTAGAAAGTTACTTTCATGGAACTTCACCGATAAAATTTGATTACTCAGAAATAAGACCAGCAGGAGTTCCAATTAAAGGTTTTGGTGGAGTAAGTTCAGGACCTGAACCTTTAATAGAAGTACATGATGATATTAGAGAAGTATTAGAAAAGAATAGTGGAGAACCAATTTCAGTAACAACAATCGTAGACATAATGAATCTAATCGGTAAATGTGTTGTAGCAGGTAATGTTAGAAGAACTGCTGAGATTGTATTTGGAGATCCTTATGATGAAGAATATTTAGATTTAAAAAACTATGAAGTAAACCCACACAGAGATCAATATGGATGGACAAGTAATAATAGTATATTTGCAGAACTTGGTATGGATTATACTGAAGCTTCCAAACGAATAGTAGATAATGGAGAACCAGGTTTTGCTTGGTTAGAGAATATGCAGAAGTATTCTCGTATGAAAAATGGTGGTGATGATAAAGACCATAGAGCAATGGGTGGTAATCCTTGTCTAGAACAAACATTAGAATCTTATGAGTTATGTTGTCTTGTAGAAACCTTTCCAAACAATCATGATTCGTTAGAAGATTATCAAAGAACTTTAAAATATGCTTATCTATATGCTAAGACAGTTACATTAGGAAGAACTCATTGGTCAGAAACCAACAGAGTTATGTTAAGAAACAGAAGAATAGGATGTTCTGTAAGTGGTGTTGCTCAGTTTATTACTAAACATGGCTTACATGAATTTAGAAATTGGTTGGAGAAAGGATATGATACAATCCAAGAGTGGGATAATCAATATTCTGATTGGTTTGCTGTACCAAACTCAATCAAGACTACTTCAGTTAAACCTAGTGGTACAGTTTCATTATTGGCTGGTGCTACTCCAGGTTTACATTATCCCGAAAGTAGATTTTACATAAGAAGAATAAGGTTATCAAAACATTCAGAATTATTAGAACCATTGAAAAAGGCAGGATATAAAGTAGAACCTGCTTTTGGTTCAGAAGATACAACAATGGTTGTTGAAGTGCCTGTAGATGTAGGAGAAGGGATACGGACAGCGGCTGAACTTTCGATTTGGGAACAATTCAGTTTAGCTGCTTTCTTACAAAGACATTGGGCAGACAATCAAGTAAGTTGTACGGTTACATTCGATCCAGAAAAAGAGGGTGACCAAATCCCTCATGTATTGAACTATTATCAATATCATCTAAAAGGTATTAGTTTACTACCACGACATGATTATGGAGCTTATCCACAAATGCCGTATGAAGCAATAGAAGAGAAAGAGTATGATAAACAAGTTAAGAAACTTGGTAAACTTTCTTTTGGTGTGATTCATAAGGAAGAAGCAAATGTAGAAAAGTTCTGTGATGGAGACTTTTGTGATGTCGAGGTAGTATCTACTACTGGTGATAACGATGACCAAGAGTATGCAAATTAATCAAATGCGGACAGGCAGACGACACACCTGTGAAAAAATGTGTCTTAACAATAAAAAACACAAGGAGACGTTTTATGAATAAACGTAATCTATTATCTGCTCTGTTAGTGTTCTTAACACCGATTGTTATTTTTGGACAATCGATTAGTGGAACTATTAGTGGAGATGGTAAACCTTTGGTTGGAGCTAACATTGTAGTCGAGGGAAGCCAGTTAGGAACTGTATCAGCTGTTGATGGTTCTTTTTCTGTTGCTGTACCTGCTGGTGAACATAGTGTAGTTGCTTCATTCATTGGGTATTCACCTGTAACTCAAGTAGTTGTGGTGGATTCAAGTGATGTGGTAGTTGATTTCTCATTAGAGATTGATGCTATCGCTATGACAGCATTGGAAGTTCTTGCTTCTCGTGCTGATGAAACAACACCTGTGGCTTACACTAACGTTAGTAAAGAAGAGATGGAAATTAGACTTGGTTCACAAGACATTCCAATGATTCTAAATACTACACCAAGTGTATATGCTACTCAACAAGGTGGTGGTGCTGGTGATGCTCGTATTAATGTACGAGGATTCAACCAAAGAAACGTTGCTGTTATGATAAACGGTGTTCCTCAAAACGATATGGAAAACGGTTGGGTTTATTGGTCCAATTGGGATGGTGTAGGTGATGCTACATCCTCTATCCAAATGCAGAGAGGACTATCAGCAGTTAACTTGGCAACTCCATCAATCGGTGGAACAATGAACATTATCACAGATCCTGCAGCACAGGAGAAAGGTGGTAAGTTCAAACAAGAAGTAGGAGAGGGTGGATTTTTAAAGTCTACTATCAACTACAATTCAGGTCTGATTAATGATAAGTTGGCAATAAGTGGAACGATTGTTCGTAAAACTGGTGATGGTTTTATTGATGGAACATGGACAGACGCTTGGGCTTATTATTTAGGAACATCATATGCTATTAGTGATGACCAAAGGGTTGAACTATATGCTATTGGTGCTCCACAAAGACATGGACAGAACCTATACAAACAGAACATAGCTACTTACTCTCAAGAGTTGGCTGGTAGTATCGATGGATACAATGATTCAGCTTACGTTGCTGGTGAGAAGTTTGAAACTGAAGCTGGTAGGTTCTATAACCAAAATTGGGCTCCTGTTAGTTCCGACTATAAAGGAAAACAATATTGGTACATGTATGGTGCGAAGACTACCGATAGGTATAGTTCTGATTTCTTAAACGAAAGAGAGAACTTCTTCCATAAACCACTTGTAAACCTAAATCATTTCTATGATATCAACGATGACATTAGATTATCATCTGTTGCTTATTGGAGTGGTGGTTCTGGTGGTGGTACAGGAACCTATGGTAGTGTTAGTAGAACACCTGCAGTAGAGGGAGAAAGATGGTATGCATCTTCACCTTGGATGTGGGATTGGAATGCTGAGATTGCTGAGAACTCTGCTAATGTAGATTCTGCTTTCTCTGATTCTGAAAATCGTTCTACTGGTATCCTAAGAAACTCAATCAATAGACAAAATACATATGGTTTGATTTCTAAATTAAACTATGATGTATCAGACGAACTTGAAGTTCAAGTTGGTATTGATTGGAGAACTGCTGGTATTGAACACGCTAGAGAAGTTCGTGATTTACTTGGTGGAGACTACTATGTAGACTTTGCTGATGACAATGCTCCTGATGGTAAAGTTGTTAGGTTAGGTGATATCATTGCTTACCACAACGAAACCACAGTAGATTGGTTCGGTACTTTCTTACAAGGTCAGTACGATACAGAGAAATTTAATCTTTATGGTATGGGTGGTATTTCAACTATTGCTTATACTTATCAAGACCACTTCTCTGTAGAAAAAGAAGTTGTTGAGGCTGATGCTATTACAACCTTTCAAGTTAAAGGTGGTGGTAGATATAATCTTGACGATAGACTATCAGCATTTGCTAATCTCGGATATGTTCAAAAACCACCAATCTTAGACAATGTGATTGACTATGATGGAAACGTTTCACAGAATCCAGACAATGAGAAATTCACATCTTTTGAAATCGGTGGAGAATATGGAAGTGAGTTAGTTGCTATCAAAGGTAGTTACTACAATACACAATGGCAAGATAGAAACCTTACTAAATCTGTTTCAACAGGTCAAGGTTCATCAGGTGATACTGATATCATCTATCTTACAGGTGTAAATCAATCACACTCGGGTGTAGAGATTGAATCTAAAGTCGCTCTACACGAAATGGTTGACTTAGATGTCTCCGTTAGTGTTGGTGATTGGTACTTTGATGGTGATGCTAAAGGTGATTATACAGAGATGGAATACAATGAAGAAGGTCAGATTATCGGTCAGACTTCTACAGAGTATCAGTATGCTCTTAATAATCTAAAAGTTGGAGACATGCCACAGACTGCTTATGTTGGTGGTTTAACCATTAAACCTATCGATGGGTTAAGGGTACAAGGTCTTTATAGATGGTATGATAACCACTATTCAGATTGGTCTCCTGATTCTCGTGAGGTTGATGGTGATGCTGACAGAGCACAAGTATGGAAGACTCCATCTTACGGTAAGTTAGATATGCATCTATCTTACAAATTACCAGAAATAGTTGCTGGTATAGATATGACTCTTAGTGGTCATATATTTAATGTTCTTGATGAAGTTTACATTCAAGACGCTGTTGACAATAGTCAGTACAATGGGTATGGTGACAAAGTTCACGCTGCTCATAACGCTGAAGTATTTCTTGGTACACCAAGAAGTTTCAACGTAGGACTATCTGTCAATTTCTAAAAGGTAAAATTTGGGGGGAAAATTTCCCCCCATTTTTTCCAAAAAATGCTTGACACATATAGTGTTTTGTTGTTATATTTACATATCGAAAATGGGGATTTTACAATCTAAATGTATCAAAATATATTCTACGATAGAAGATTAAATACTATGCATGTTTGGGATGACAAGTTCGGTCATCAAACATTCAGATATAAAAAGTATGCTTATAAGAAAAGTCCAGCTGGAACATATCTTTCTTTATATGGGGATAGATTAAAACGTGTAACTAGTTGGGAAAAAGATGAAGTTGATTTATTTGAATCTGATGTTAATCCTGAGATTAGAGTCTTGGTGGATAATTACACCACTTCAGATGAAGTATCAACTAACCACAGAGTTATGATATTTGATATCGAGGTAGAAGTTACAGATGGATTTCCTAGTATTAAGAAAGCCGAGAATACGATTACTTCGATTGGATTTAACGATCCTGTTACAGACGAATATTTCTGTTATGTTTTAGATGTAAACGATAAATTAAATTTAGGTGAATCTAGAACCACAATAAATGGTGACGAAACCATTGTATCTTTTCCAGATGAGTATGATTTATTAAATGCTTTCTTTAGAAAGTATATGGAAATAAGACCAACGATATTAACAGGTTGGAACGTAGAATTTTTTGATATACCATATCTTTACAATCGAGCTTGTAATGTTGTTGGACAGAATGTTGCAAACGTATTGTCACCAATTCTTAATGTTCAATGGAGTGACTTTGGTACTGGTAAATATAAGATAGCTGGAGTGAGTACATTAGATTACTTACAATTATATAAAAAGTTTACATTTAGTCAACGTTCATCTTATAGACTTGATGCTATTGGTGAGTTTGAAGTTGGTGAAAAGAAGGTAGAGTATGAGGGTACACTCAATGATTTGTATGAAAATGATTTAAAAAAGTTTGTTCAGTATAACATTCAAGACGTTAAGTTAGTCAAGAAGTTAGATGATAAATTAGACTTCATAGAAATAGCTCGTGGTATAGCACATCTAGGACATTGTTCGTATGAAGATGTGTTTATGAGTTCAAGATATCTTGAGGGTGCAATACTAACTTATTTAAAAAAGAAAGAGATTGTAGCACCAAACAAACCAAAAAGACCAAAGGTATTATCAGAAGACAAATTTGTTGGTGCTTATGTACAGGACCCACAGAAAGGAAAACATGATTGGGTATATGACTTAGATATTACTTCTATGTATCCATCGTGTATTATGTCATTGAATATATCACCAGAGACAAAGATAGGTAAAATTGTTGGGTGGAATCCTGAAGAGTTTCTATCTAAGAATAATAAAAAAACTTATACGATTGAACAAGATGGTAAAGAGATGGGTAGGTTTACAGAAACAGAGTTAGGTAATTTTTTAGATGGTCGTGATGTTGGAGTTGCTTCTAATGGTGTGATGTATAGAACAGATAAAGATGGATTACTACCAGCTCTACTTAGAAAGTGGTTTGATGAAAGAGTTGAGTATAGAAAGTTATCAAAGAAGTTTCATGAACAAGGCGACAAAGAACAATCTGGTTATTTTGACAGAAGACAATACCTACAAAAGATTTTATTAAACTCGTTATATGGTGTATTGGGGTTATCAGTATTTAGATTTTATGATTTGGACAATGCTGAAGCAGTAACGAAGACAGGTCAATCCCTAATTAAATTTACTAAGAAGATTGCAAATAACTTCTATAATAAAGAACTTGGTGACCAAAAAGATTATTGTATTTATATCGATACTGATTCTGTATTTTATTCTGCAACACCAATTGTTCAGAAAAGATTTCCTGGTTTTGATATCAAAGACGAAGACAAGATGTCAAAAGCAATATTAAGTATAGCTGATGAAGTTCAAACATATTTAAATACTGGTTATGATTACTTTGCAAAGAAGTTCTGTAATATAACAAAACATAGATTTGATATTAAACAAGAGGTTATTGCAAAGAGTGGATTGTTTGTAACAAAGAAAAGATACGGACTAAAGATTATCAATGACAATGGTAAGAAAGTAAATAAGATGATGGTAAAAGGATTGGATACAGTTCGTTCTAGTTTCCCTACAGCAATGAGAGATATGTTAAGTAAATTGTTAGAAGACATTCTAATGGATGTACCAAAAGATAAACTAGATAAGTTTATATTAAATTTTAAGAATAGTATGAGACTAATGGATGTGGATAAGATAGCGATACCAACTGGTGTTAAGAACATAAAGAAGTATATTGAAAAGGGTAGAAGACCATTTACACCATATCAAAAAGGAACACCAGTTCATGTAAAGTCTGCTATTGCATATAATGATTTACTACAACATTACAATCAAGATAAAAGATATGAAAAGATATCTGATGGTAGTAAAGTGAAGTGGGTGTATCTAAAAAACAATAGTCTAGGATTAGACACCGTTGCATACAAGGGATATGAAGACCCGTTAGAAATACTTAACTTTATTAGAGATAATATAAATCCAAGTAAACTTTATAAACAAGCATTGGAGAAAAAAATAATGATGTTTTATGAAGCGTTGGGTTGGGATGAACCAACTGATGCTACAAAAACAATAGAAAGATTTTTTTGATTTTGAACAAACTAACTTATATATATATGTATATATGGTTATTAAATTAAGGAGTTATAATGAATAAAAAGAGAATAGTTCGTTTTATAGACAAATACTATCTAAGTGGAACTGTCAATTCTGTAATATTAAAAAGTGAGTCAGACAAACTAACCACTAGATTCATATCTGGTGATAAGACTTTGTTAGGTGAGCTTGTTATGGATAAATCACAGATGGAAGATTGTGAAATAGGTGTTTATAATACAGAACAATTAACAAAACTATTATCAGTTTTAGATGATGATATTAACGTATCTGTTAATAAGGCTGGTGGTAAATCTATTTCACTAAAAGTGTCTGATGCACATTCTACAATTAATTATATGTTGAGTGATGTTTCAGTAATAAATAAACCACCACAACTAAAACAAATACCAGAATTTCATTTAGAAATTGATGTGACACCACAATTTATTAGTAAGTTCATTGCTGGTAAAGGTGCTTTATCTGATACAGATAACTTCACAGTAATTACAGATGGAACTGATACTAAGTTGGTTATTGGACATTCTTCAGTAAATACAAACAGAGTAACAATACCAGTTACCACTACAAAATCTAGTAGTATCGAAAACGTATCTTTCAATGCAAACATCTTCAAAGAAGTATTGAGTGCAAACAAAGAATGTGAGAGTGCTAAGTTTGAAGTTAGTGGTGATGGACTATCTCGTATATCTTTTAAGGTAGATGATTATGTTTCAACTTATTATTTAGTACCAGTACAAGACGTTGATTAATGTATCTTTCGTATTTTGACAAGTTCTATAATATGAAACCTTATCTCTCAATCGATGAAAAAGAATGGGAGTATATAAAAGATACATTTGATAAGGAAGATGTGAAGGAGAGTCTAGCTAAAGTAGCGATGACTTATGAAATTCCTTATGCTGAGATGTCTGTAAAAGATGCTCATCGAGATTATCTTAAACTAAAGGGTATGAACCACAACGATGTCTTGGTGGATGGAGAATGGTTTGCTCGTGAAGGTACAGAGTATAGGTATGATTTAACTTTTGAAGGTAAACAACAATACTTCAAAAGAATCAATACTGGTAATAAAGCAAGTAACTACTTTCAACAAGTAAACCGATGGTCAGTAGATGGTTCGGTATCACCAGGTCCTCAGAGAACTTGGGAGTCTGAAAAATTCATGACATCGTTAATGGGTTCAGCGTATTCATTAAAGTTACCTAAGATAAATCGTAATGTTTTAAGAACTATGATAGGTTTACGAAAGTATATATGTGCTCAGTTTAAACCTAATGTTGCAAAAGTATTATATGATAAGTTAGGTAGTGAAAACATATTAGACTTTAGTGCTGGTTGGGGAGATAGATTGGCTGGGTTCTATGCAAGTGAAACATCAGAGTATTATCTTGGTATCGATCCTAGAAAAGAAAATCATCCAATTTACGAAGAACAAGCAGAGTTTTATCATAAACATATGACTGTATTTGAAGTTCAAAAGAAATGTGATTTCATAGAATCACCTGCAGAAGAAGTTGACTTTATGGGATATAAAGATTTTTTTGATACTGTATTTACATCACCACCATATTTTAATGTGGAAAGATATAGTTATGACGAAACACAAAGTTGGGTTAGACATAAAGAGATAAATGAATGGAACGAGAACTTTCTACAGAAGACTTTGAAAAATTTATGGTGTTCTGTAAAAAGTGGTGGATACTTATTAGTGAACATTTCAGATGTTTATTCTAACTCGAAATGGTCAACTGATAGAGGTTGGTTAGAGATTTGTAACCCTATGAATGATTTCTTATCAACATTTACTGATTCAGAATATCAAGGTTGTATTGGAATGGAACTAGCAAAACGACCAAATAGTGGTGGAGCTGGTACAGCAAAGTCAGATGATTACACAGAAGAAGCTTTGAAGAAAGCAGAAGAAACTAAAGATAAAACATTTTGTGAGCCAATTTGGATATGGAAAAAGTTGTAGATTATTTTAAAAAGTTTTATGGTATGAAACCTTACCTTTCAATTGATGAAAAGGAATGGCAGTATATCATCACCACATATGAAAAAGATGAGTTGGTGGATGAGTTGGCAAAATGTCTACATACATATCCATGTCCGATACCAGAGATTACAGAAAAAGAAACATTGAGAAGTTTGAATAAACTAAAAAGTGTTCAATGGATGGATATATTAGAGTACAAAAGTTGGTTTCCACGAAATGAAAGAAGGTCAAAATACGAACTAACGAATAGTTATTTTAAACGAGATAATTCAGGTAATAATGCTTCTAATCCATTTCATATAGAAACAAGATGGAAAGTTGATTGGACAAGGACACCTAGTGGTTGGAAGACTTGGCAAACAGTAGATGGTATCAAAACTATAGTTAGAGCATTTTGGAGTTTGGAACAAGTATTGACTAAGGTAGATATTCAGAGTATTAGAATGGCTACAACTTTAAGAAAATATGTTGCATCTCAATTTAAACCAAGTATAGCAAAGGCATTTTATGACTATTTTAGAAGTGTTAATGTACTTGACTTTAGTGCTGGTTGGGGTGATAGGTTGGCTGGGTTTTATTGTGGAGAGACAACAAAATCATATGTTGGGATTGACCCGAACACCCTTAATCATCCAAATTATCAGAGACAAGTTGAGTTCTATAAAAAACATCAAACATTCTTTGAGGAAGAAAAGAAAGTAGATTTTATCTGTGAACCAGCTGAAGATGTAGATTATTCTAAATATGAAAATTATTTTGATACAATATTTACCTCACCACCATATTTTAATGTTGAGAAGTATTCTGATGAAGATACACAAAGTTATGTTAGATATAAAAATATTGATATTTGGAATAAAAACTTTTTACATAAAGCTATAGGTAAGATGATTCCAACTTTGAAGAAAGATGGTATCCTTGCTGTGAACATTGCAGATGTATATTCTTCAAAAGATAAAGACTACTTTGATATTTGTAATCCGATGAATGATTTTATTAAATCACAAGGATTACATTATTTTGGTTGTATAGGAATGGAGATGACTAAGAGATTTAATAGTGGTGGAGCTGGAAATGCTAAAAGTGAGTATTTTCAAGAGTATTTAAAAGACAAAACAAAACATACAAAAGATATAGCTTTTGGAGAACCTATTTGGATTTGGAGGAAAATTTGAGTAATACATTATGGGTAGAGAAGTATCGGCCTAGTAACTTAGATACTTACATTGGGAACGAACATCTCAAAGATAAAGTATCTGTTTATCTTGAGAGTGGTGACTTACCACATCTTTTATTATATGGTAAGGCTGGTACAGGTAAGACCACTCTCGCAAAGATTCTTGTAAAGAATATAGAATGTGATTATCTTTACATTAATGCATCAGATGAAAACAATGTAGATACCGTTAGAAACAAAGTAAAGAACTTTGCTTCTACGATGGGATTTAAAGATTACAAAATTATTATTTTAGATGAGTGTGATTACATCACACCAAATGCACAAGCTGCTCTTCGTAATCTTATGGAAACATTTTCTAAACATTGTAGATTCATATTGACTTGTAACTTTGTAGAAAGAATAATTGACCCGATACAATCTCGTTGTCAATCATTTCAGATAATCCCCCCATCAAAAAAAGAAGTTGCAAAACATATTCATGACATCTTACTAAAAGAAAATGTTATGTCAAATATGGAAGACTTAAAAGTTCTAATTGATAGTGGTTATCCTGATATTCGTAGAGTTATCAATGTAGCACAACGAAATGTTGTCAAGAATAAACTAAAGTTAGACACTACAAGTATCATACAGAATGATTACAAGTTAAAGTTGTTAAAGATATTAAAGACACAAGATAAAAAGACAGCTTTCAAAGATATCAGACAACTATTGTTAGACAATAAGATTACAGACTTTGCTGACCTATTCAGATTATTATATGATAAGGTAGATGATTGGGGTAAAGGTCATGTAGCAGAATGTATTTTGATTATAGCAAGATATGAGTTATCAGATAGTCAAGTAGTTGATAAAGAGATAAATGCAATGGCAATGTTAATAGAATTATTAGGAGTAATAAAATGAGTACGAAACCAGTAAAACCAATAAAGACACCACCAAAACAATTAAACATTGAAGATACCGAATCACTAAAATGTGATGCATGTGGTAATTATTCTTTTATAAAATCTTATTTTATAAGAAGAGTATCACCACTAATGTCACCAACTGGTCAAGAAGCATTGATACCAATTGAAGTATTTAGTTGTGGTAATTGTGGTAAAGTACCAGACAAAATGATACCAAAAGGCGATGAGTAAAGATACAGGTGCTGGTAAAGGTGATAAATTACGAAGGGGTATAACTCAAGATGAGTGGGAAAAGAAGTGGGAAAAAATCTTTGGTAAAAAGAAAAAGTCTGTTCGACCACATAAATCAGATAACAGCAACTCAGAATCCTAACTATTGGGATGAGATATCTGATGAAGACAAGAAGTCTTGGTCAAATTATATGGTAAACAGATTTCTATCCATGAACTCTGATTGGATGGAATTAGTAAATGAACTACAAAAATATAACTTACAACCAAAAGAGTTATATAAACTATATACAAACATCTTACCAAAAGGTAAAAGATGGTTAAGGTATATGAAAGGAAAAAATGATATGGATTATCCAGAATGGTTAATTAACATTGTCAGAAACAATGACGAGTCTAGTAGAAAAGAAGCTATACAAGCAATAGATATGTTGATGCTTACAGAAGGTGGTATGATGGAATTAGGTGAGTTAGGTAGAAAATGGGGTATAGAAGAACGTAAGATTAAAGCTGCAGGACTCAATGTTGTTGGTAGTATTAATGATGGAAATATGTAAAAAAACTCTTGACTCGTATACACTTTTCTGTGTATATTTAGATGTAATTTGGAGAGATATATGAAAGTTATAAACGATACACCTAAAGGAACACCTAAAGAAAATAAAGATGTTATATCTTATATGGAAGATAAATATCCTGGTATGACATCGGAGTTTCAAAAAATACAACGAGAACAATACGAACTCTTTCTACATAAACAACATGACTATGGCCCACAGAATATAGCAGTTGGTCAGATGTTGGTAAATGAAGAAGAGAAAAGATTATCTCTTATGGGTATTTGGTTTAGGATAAACGATAAGGTTGAAAGAATAAAAACTCTTATTATGAGAGGTGACAATGGTTCGTTAAAGAACGAAGGTTTAGTAGATAGTTATTCAGACATATCTAACTATGGAGTTATGGCACAAGTTGTAGCAAGAGGAAAGTGGGCAAAGTGAAAAAAGTAAGTTATAGTCAGTATAGTCAATGGGATAAATGCCCATACAAATGGAAGTTAAACTACATTGACAACCTAAGACAATTCACAGATAGTATTCATACCATGTTCGGAACTTCAATGCATGAGGTTCTTCAAACTTATCTAACGGTAATGTATAACGATACTGTAAAGATGGCAGATGCTCTACCTTTAGAAAAGATGTTGTTGACAAGAATGAAAAGAAATTATCAACAGATAATGGAGAAGAATGGTGGAGAAGTATTTTGTGAACAAAGTGATATGGAAGAGTTTTACAAACATGGTTTACTAATATTAGATTGGTTTAAGAAGAGACGAGGTAGTTACTTTAGTAAGAAAGGTTATGAGTTGGTTGGTATAGAAGTTCCAATTAATTACGATTTACCGAATGATGTAAAGTTTATTGGTTACATTGATGTGTTACTATATAATACAGTAACTCAGAAATATAAAATAATAGATATTAAGACATCTACTATGGGTTGGAATAAATATCAGAAAGCTGATAAGAATAAGACAGACCAACTTTTATTGTACAAACAATTCTATGGTGCTCAACATGATATACCATTAGATAAAATAGATGTAGAATATTTTATTGTCAAGAGAAAATTATATGAGGGATTAGACTTTCCACAAAAACGTGTTCAGAAGTTTAGTCCAGCTAATGGTAAACCAAGTATCAACAAAGTGGTAAATAATCTAAATCAATTTCTACAAGAATCTTTTATTGATGGTGAATATAATACAGACCATACTTATATACAAAGACCAAGTAAAAAGAATTGTAAGTATTGTGAATTTAATCAAACGGAACATTGTGATGTGGGGGTAAAGTAATGAAGATAAGCTTAAGGATGGATTTATCAAGTTTTATTGATACAGATTATGAAAAAAATATAGTGGATAAATTAAGTGAGATACATGGAGATGGTATAAAATACTATACAACTTTGTGGTATAGAGAAGGTAGTATAACATCTGATGCTATACAAAAGTTTTTAGTTAAGTATGAAAAAGATTTACATATAAAAACAAAGATAGTGGTTGACAATAAATTACATGTAAATGATTTTGTGTGGTTTGATATCACAAAATTAGAAGATGTAAATCATAAACAACAGATAAGATTTCAGTATATCTTTAATGGTAAAGAACAATTGTTTGATGGATTAAATCAGTTTCATCAAACTGCAAGATTCTGTTTGTCAGATAAACAAATAAAAAAACAAAAAAGGAATGACTACGAAGATTAAAATAGGTATTGTCGGTAGTAGAGAATATACCGATAATAGAAAAATAAAAGATTTAATATTTGATATAAAAAATAAATATGGAGATGAAGTTGAGATAGTAAGTGGTGGACAAAGAGATGGTGCCGATGGTTATGCTAAGAAGTATGCTTTACAATTTAACATGGATTATGTAGAGTTTCCACCATCACATTATAGTCACAATATGCATTGTAAATTACCTGCTAGTAATTATAACAAACCTTACTACGTATCAAACTATTTTAAAAGAAACAAACAGATAGCAGAGTATTCAAATATTATAGTTGCATTCATGCCAGAGGGTATTGAATCTAGAGGAACAATGGATACAATTAAACATGCTGAGAAGCTAAAAAAATTGGTAAAAATAATTAATTAGTATATATTTATATATGTATATACAAGAGGTTCTATATGAATTATAAACTAACGTCTGTAAAGATATTAAAAGACTTATATAAAAAGTTCAAGTACAATACAATTTCCGATGAATTTACATTACAAAAATTAGTAAACAGGTCTATGGATTTGTATTTAATGGATGATAACTTTAAACAACAAGTTAACGAATGGGACAATTTAAAACCAAGTGGGAGTAGGTTATGAGGAAAGATATAATTGAAGCTAGTAAACTTCACTTTAAAGCTCACATTGAAAAACATAGAATTAATGTTGAGAACCTTTTAGAAAAAGGTGTAGGTGTTGCTGAACATCCTGATATCATGGATACAATAGAAAAAGAGTTGGAAATTATTGCTGAGTACGATGATAAATTGGAAATTATCAAAAAGTATTTTCCATTGAAAAATAGTGGTAAAGAGGTTATAAATGGCTAAGAAAAAGATTTTACTACTATCAGATGATTTAAGAATGTCATCTGGTATAGGAGTTATGTCAAAGGAGTTTGTATTAGGTACGTTACAACACTATGATTGGGTACAGATTGGTGGTGCTATTAAACATCCTGATGAGGGTAAAATAATTAATATGAACGATAGTGTCCGAAGTGAATTAAATATACCTGATGCTAATCTAACAATATATCCTGTTAGTGGTTATGGTAGTCAACCTGTGTTGAGAGAAATAATGGCAAGAGAAAAACCTGATGCTGTTTTACATTATACAGATCCTAGATTTTGGGGATGGTTGTATGAAATGGAACATGAAATTAGACAAAATATTCCAATATATTATTATAACATTTGGGATGATTGGCCAGCTCCACAATACAATGAAAACTTTTATGAGTCATGTGATTTAATTATGAATATCAGTAAACAAACGGTAGCTATTGTAAAAGAAGTTGCAAAGAAAAAACCAAGAACAGATTGGGATTGTACATACATACCACATGGTATTCATGAAGATTATTACAAACCAGTAACCAACGAAAAAGAAATTACTGAGATGAATGCAATGAGAAAACAACTCACAGATGACAATATAGAGTTCATTGTATTTTATAATAACAGAAACATTAGACGTAAATTACCTGGTGATATTATAATGGCTTATAAACATTTCTGTGACCAACTTCCAAAAGAACAAGCAGATAAGTGTTGTTTATTAATGCATACTCAACCTCGTGACCAAAATGGTACAGATTTACCAGTAGTAGCAAAAACAATTGCACCAGATTATAAAGTGTATTTTAGTGAAAACAAACTATCCGTACAACAATTAAATTATCTTTATAATATTGCAGACGTTACAATCAACATGGCATCTAATGAGGGATTTGGTTTAGGAACTTGTGAATCATTAATGGCAGGGACACCAATTATCGTAAACGTTACAGGTGGGTTACAAGACCAATGTGGATTTAAATTAAATGGTGAGTTCGTTACTTACAAAGATTATGATGAAATTAAATCATTTCATGATGATAGAAAGTGGAAGGACAATCCTGATTTAACTTGGGGTAGTTGGGTTAAACCAATTTGGCCATCTAATCGTTCTCTTCAAGGTTCAATACCAACACCATATATTTTTGATGACAGATGTAGGTGGGATGATGCAGGTGATGCAATAAAAGAATGGTATGATGTACCTAAAGAAGAACGTAAGAAGTGTGGTTTAGCTGGGAGAGAATTTGTTACTAGTGATGAATCAATGATGAGTTCAAAATGGATGTGTAAAAATTTTATAGACCACATGGATACAGCATTCGAAAAATGGACACCACGAAAACGTTATAGTATTTATAAAGCTTAGGAGTTATAATGAGTAAACCAGTATGTTTAGTTACAGCACCAGTTACTACGAGAAGTGGATATGGAGCACATAGTAGAGATATAGTCAGAGCGTTAATAAAACTTGATAAATATGATGTCAAGATTTGGTCTGTGC
>Ga0255772_10002112_pt1 | contig 19534 bp, 12 predicted proteins | sample 071ome_34_FD_179970 | JGI IMG/M metagenome (GOLD analysis project Ga0255772, IMG submission 179970) | Coastal salt marsh microbial communities from the Groves Creek Marsh, Skidaway Island, Georgia - 071411BT metaG (version 2) | ecosystem: Environmental > Aquatic > Marine > Intertidal zone >...
CATTTGTAGTGCGTTAAGTTATTTTTAATAACTTTATAAAAGATCAATTATTATTTAGAAGACTATGATCTTATGAACATTAGTTTTATAATTATTTGAATGTAAATGATTGTAAAACTAATAACGGAACATTAAGATAATATTTTTTGCGTATGTGTTTTTGGAAGTGCTTTATAAAATTTAGATTTTTTAACAGCTTGTTTAGCTAATTCATCAGCAATAGCATTACCTTGAGAATGAATATCATTTAGACCGGTATGTGCTCTAATATGTTGAATTAGTATATTATTAATATTTAATTGATAAAGATAAAATAAATAATATACTAATTCTTTATTAGGTATTTCATCTTTCCAATTTTTATTATGTTGTTTATTTCCATATGTATTAGCACATTTAATAGCATATTCAGAATCAGTAAATATTATAAATTTTAATTCATTATTTTGTTTAATTAATGGAATAATATATTGTAATGCAATAATTATTGCCATTAATTCAGCACTGTTATTTGTTTGATTATAATCATCAATAGGTGATGATATATCATTATATAAATTATGACTAAAATGAATACCAATTCCTGCAACTGCATTGTGCTTTCCATTATTAATAGCGGCTCCATCAGTATATATAAAATATGAAGCATTAGATAATGATATATTACCACTTATTATATTTTGTTCTTTAAAAGTTGATTTCATAACATCTTTTATAATAGATTTATTAGGATTTTTATAATAATTAGTTGTAAATGTTTGATAAAGTTTGTCCATATGTAAATATAACTTAAAAAATATTATATCTTAAATAATTTCTTATTATAATATAATAATTCATTTTTTTTATATTAATTTGTTAATACCAATAAGGCCAATAATACTAATAATACTAATAATACAAATAATACTAATAATACTAATAATACTAATAATATCAATATAAACAATACTAACAATATCAATAATAATGAGTGCTGTAAATAGTATGTTTAGTTTAACAAACGAATTATCAATAGGAGAAATTTTAAAGAATATTAGAATATCAAATATATCATATGAAAAATTAGAGAAACTATATTTATATTGCATGCTTCAAAAATACTATAAATCTAACCCGCAAAAAATAAATATGCGTCAAATAATAAATGATAATTATGTGCCATCAGATTTAAATAAGACTATAAATAATTTAAGGAAAGTTCATAAGAAATTTGAAGAGAAAAATACCGATAAGATAAATTTATACAGTGATAGTTCGTCAAAAGGGAAAGCTGAAAGAATTTTAAAATTATTAAATAAAAATGTTAAAGGATATAATAAGAATACACCAAAATCAATATTAGATTTTGGCGGGGGTAATGGTAAAATATTAGAATATTTAGGTAAAATATTCAATATAGATAATAAAAACTTGTATTTATCAGATATAGATGAGTGGTCAGGGAAAGAATGGAGTAAAGATAGAAATAAAGATATAAATTTTATTCCATCAAAAGAATTACAAAAAAGTAAAGTTAAAGTTGATTTAATAGTTGTATCACATACATTGCATCATATAAAAGACGAAGATTTACATGAATATATAAAGTCATTTGAAAGAATATTAAATAAAGATGGTATATTAGTATTAGTTGAGCATGATATTGATATGGATATAAAGCGTCGATTAGTAGATTTAAAACATTATATATATGATTTAATAATAGACCAAATAGATACATATTCAAAGTATATGAAAAAGTATTATTCAAATTATAAAAGTTTAAATGAATGGTCTAAATTATTGGGAAAACTTAAATTCGTAAGATATGAAAAGATACATACGTCGGTTGATTGGACTTATTTTGCATTTTATAAGAAACAATAATAAATACTTGCAAATAATTTATAATAAAATATTATATTTTTATAATATAATAAAAATAATAATTTATAATATATATGGAAAATCAATTTAAAAATATTGAAAAAAAAATACCATTTAGAGTAAATTATTTAAATGTAGCGAGAAATATAAATAGGAAGACATTTATAATTATTATATTGTCATTAATATTTCAAATATTTATTCATATTAATACATATATTTATTATCAAAGTATGATAGAATTAAAATGTGATTGTGCGATATATAATAATAGAATGAACTATATATATTATTATTCAATAGCAAAGATATGTTTAATGATACTATTAATAATATTATTTAGTATTATATATATGAAGAAATACAAATATATTAGAGGTTATGAGACATTTATTAAAACATTATTAATAACTGATTTAGCTTTATTAATATACTGGACTTATAATGTATTTATGTATAATAATGAGTCAATTGATAATAAGTGTGGATGTTATATTGATAATAATCAAATGATAATTTATTACTATGCATTATTAATTATAAGCGCTATAACATTGGGTATTTTAAGTTTTATACATAGCAGTTTATTAAATTTTGCAACATTAATGATAGACAAATTAATAACAAAACTTAGTTAGATAGTATTTGATAACAAAAAAAAGTAAAAATTAAATTATTTTTATAATATAATATAATAAGAATAATAATATTATTTATTATGGATACACAAAAAAATATAGATTTAATAACATCAATATTAAATGAGAAAAAGAAAGATTATAAATCTAAAACCTTATCTAATATAAAAAAAGAAACAAATAAATATTTAAAGAAAGAGATGTCTATAATTTTAGCGGAATCTTGTTCTAATAATTTTAAAGAATATAAATATTTACGATTATTGCCACAAAAAGAGCATGGTGTTATTGGTTTACCAGTAAATATATTATTAAATAATAATACACATATATATTTAAAAGTAAGTTTTTATTCAGATATTATTAAATATACAATAAATGATATTAAGAATCCGGGATTTATTGAATATATTATTACGAAAAAACTATATAAATTAGTAGAATCTAATATTACTCCACATTTAATTAGGCCAATTAAGTTATATAATTGCAAAAAGAAAATTTTTTTAAATTATTTAAAAAATTTACAAATAGACAAATCAGATGATAAAATCAAAGATTTAAGATATATATATAGTATTAGTAATTATAAATCTGTAGATACAGGTTTATCAGTTTATAAAAAGATGAGAGAAAAAATTAATGAAGATAATGAAAAAGAAAACATTATTAATTATTATGATGCAAAAATGCATAGGTGGCTTGTGAGTGAATATTTATCTTTTATTGAATTAGAATGGTTAGACGGTGATACATTATATAGTTATTTATGTAAATTATTAGATAGTAATAAAATATTATCAAATGGTAATGTATTGAATAAGATAATGGTAATATATTTTCAAATATTATATAGTTTAATTAGTATAAATAAACATTATAATAAATTTCAACATAATGATTTGCATTTTAAGAATATAATGATAACAGCAATAGATAATATGAATAAATTAAAATATGATAAGTATATATTAAATAATATTGATTATTATATTCCACAGAAATATAATATAAATGTTAAAATATTTGATTTTGATAAAAGTAATATAAATAATATTGAAAATACAAGAGTTATACATAAATTTAAGAATACAATATATAATTATGTAGATAATAATTATGATGTAATTTATATAATAGCTGGATTATATAGATTAATATTTCAGAAATATTTTTATTTAATAAATAAAATAATAGAAAATACAAATGGGAAATCTTTGAAATTTTCGATATTAAATTTGGAAAATAAGGTAAAACAAGATTTTTCGAATGATGACTCATATTTAGAAATATATAATTTAAATAAGAATTTTGATATAATTGTTATTAAAATAGTATATATAATTAAAGATATAAATAAAAAATATACAAAAGATGATTTATATGATTTAATAAAGTTTATGGATGGTAATAAATCAAAATTAAAGAATATTTCTGAAATATTGAAAATAATTAATATATATAGAGATATTATTAAAGAATTATCGAAAACTATTAATTATATACCATTTGTATATTTATATTTAAATGGTAAATTAAGTCAATTATTAAAAAATCATTTTGAAGATCAAGAATCTCGTATAAATTATACAAGCATTATATATATACAAAAAATATTAGAACAATTAGGAAATATTCAATTAAATATTAAAAATAATAGAACATTATATATTGATACATTAAAAGAGTATTTAAGTATATTATCATATGATTTAAATGATAAATTTAAAAATCAATTAGATTATATATTTAATAATTCATATAGAGATATTTTAAAATTTGATAAATTAATATTAAAAGATTTAAAAAATACAAAGATATTTATAGAAGAACATATGGATAGTATTTTTAAAAAATTTAAAAATAAAAAAGATAATATAAAAAATATATATAATAGTAATAATAAATTAATTTAAAAAAAATAAATAATAAATAATAATGCTTGCAATATCACAAGCGCCAACAACTGCTGTAACTAACAAAAGAGCGTCGTTAGTAAATAAATATAAAAATCCATTTACCATCCCATCTAAATTTACAAAATTAATAAAGAATGCAAATCAGCAGAAAACACTTAATTTATCAAAAACGATATTACCGGAAAATTATTTTAGTTCATATAATACATTAAAGTTTTTAGGGAATGATAAATTGGGTGTGGTAGGATTTCCAATAATTGTTAAAAATAAAAATGGTTCATCTTTTATTAAATTTTTCTTAGATGATAAAAATGCGAATAATAATAGCAACACACATTCATTTTATGAATATAATATATTAAAAAAGATTACAGATATAAATAGAAATAATAATTATAAATTGCCATTTGTTAAAACACATGATTATAAAAGAGCCCCAAAGCAAAAGATTTTAGATTTAATTAGGGAATCAAACTTATTAAAGGAAAAAGATAAAGAAGAGATATTAGAAAAATTAACATCGATATTTGGAAAGACAAGTAGTGAAAAGATAGGATTTTATAAAATGGATAATATAGAAGATTCAATTACATTTGAAAAAATATTAATGAAAATAGATATATCTAATATAAAGTCCTTAATATTTCAAAGTTATAATGGATTATTAAAAGTAAAAGAGGTATATCCTAAATTTGTGCATAATGATTTACATTTATTTAATATAATCGTAGTTAAAAATCCAAATCCAAATGAATCATTAGAGACAAATTATGATGGTAGGGTATATAAATTAGATTTAATGATATATAAAGCGTATATTATTGATTTTGACCAATCATTAATAGATGATGAAGATAATAAATCGATACATAATACATTTAAATATAAAGATCAAAATTATGATGAATTATATATGATATTATATATGTTAATAATATATTTTAATAATATTATTCCTAAATTAAATTTAGGTATAGATATTGGGATTATTAAAAGGAGATATCTTGAATTAAAAAATAAAAATAAATATAATAATAAATATAATGTGGCATTTAAAGGTAAAGAAATGATGATGTATTTAGTATTATTTTATATATTTGATGAGTATTTATATGATAGTAATAATGATAAATTTATGAATAAGAAATATATTGATATTCCTAAAGTTGTATTTGATGTCTTTAATATGTATAACAAAGTATTTAATATAGCAACATTATTAACATTTAGTTTATTTCATAAGCATCAAGGGGAAATATTCAGAGAAGAATTATCGAAGGGAACATTAGATATATTATTGGCAAGTCAAGATAAAGCAATTCAAAAATATGAGTTGATATATGAAATGAAAGCGAAATATTTGGAGAAAAGTGTATTAACTATGAAATATGCGTATGACCCGGAATTTAAGACAAAACCAATGATGAGAGAAGACGATGTAATAAGAGTATTATTTGGTGATCTATTAAAATTTAATTAGACACTTTATGTAAAATTTGAATTTGCATAATAACTGATGGCATTTAGTCTTAAATAATATAAAAAAAAAATGAATATTCTTTTATTAATAATAAATACCATTACTATAATTACTCAACTATAAGATGAAAATTACAGATAGTGATATTCCTTATATTCATGAAATATTAGAAAAACATCATAAAAAGGATATAGATAAAACAAAAGATAAAGATTATTTTGATTTAGAAAAATATTATTATAATATTTTCTATACTATTTTATTTTATTTAAATAATGATAATGAAATGTATTTTAATAGTGAAACTTCTCAAATTATTTACAATATTGATAATTTAAGAAATAATGAAAATAATAATATAAAGGGAAACTTATATAAAAAAATTCAATCAAATATATTAAGTATTCAAATGATAGAAAATAATAGAGAAGAATATTATAAAATGTTATTATATTTGGGAAATAGCGAGATATTAACAGAAATGTATAATAATAATGAAACAAATAAAACTTTAAATTTACAATGTATAGAAATAGAAGATTTATATATAAAATATGGGATAAAACCAAATAATCGTAAAGTAAATATGGTGATATTATATTATTCACATAATTTAAGTAAGTGGACAAGAATAATAGAAAAAACATTCCCAGATGCTTTATTAGATCAGCGTATTCAAATTATAACACAAAGTACATATAACATTAATGAAAATACTGAAATTTTATTAATTCCATTTGATAAAGAAGCAATATTAAAGAGAATAATAAATTCTACAATTATAGTATTTGATGATAATTTATTTGATATAGAATCTTCAATACTTCACCAAGATTTTAAAATATCTCTAAATTTTAATATGGATATTCAATTATATATATTATTAAAAAATACAGAAATTAGTTTATCATATAATAATCTTTTTACTAAATTATTAAGCAATGATACAAAAAAGAAATTAGATACTCTGGATACTGAAAAAAGAATGGAAATAATGTATAAAATATATAATATAAATTTGATTGAAGCAGTTCAATTATAAATGTAATATAAATGTTGATATTCATATAAATAAAAAAAAAATGATTTTTTTAAGAAATATAATATATATCATTTAATATATATCATTTAATATATATATAAACGATTTATTTAAGGCTATGAATGCGATTTTATTGACTGATAAATCGCCAAAAGTTCATCAACCTGAAGATGTAAATATTGAGTTAAAACCACATCAGTTAGCGAGTATATATGGAATGTTAAGAATGACTAAATCATATTATATAATTCCAGATGGAAATAACTATAAGTTTATCGATAGTATGCAAACAGATATAAATTCACTTAAATATATTAATTCTATTTTTGGTATATTATCAGATAATGTTGGGGTGGGTAAAACATATATTATCTTAGGGTATATATCATTAAAGTTATCTAATTTTCATATAAATTCATATGATATAGTATCTGAATATAATAAACAAGAAACACAACAACATAATAAATTATCTTCACTATTACCAAAGAATAATAATTTTAAAGAGTTAAAACAATATTCTTCTATTACTTTTCAAAATCCTAAAATATATCAAAATACCTACAATGTATCTTTAATTGATACTATATCAACAGATAAAGAAGAACCGAATAAAATAATGCCTTCATCTATAGATAGAGATAAATTTAATATATTAAAATTAGATAAAAATGTAGTAAAGAAAAATAAATATTTAATTATTGTTCCTTTTAAATTATATGGACAATGGAAAGATAGTTTAGATAATACAATGTTAAATTATTATAGTATTAATAAGAGAGTTCATATTCATAATTTAAATAATAATATAGATGATTATGATGTTATTTTAATAACAAATACAATGATGCAAACTTATATAGAAAATATAAATAATGTGTTCTATGAAAATATTATTATTGATGAATATAATAGTATTATTATAAAAGCTGAAATACCGAAATCTTCATTTTATTGGTTTATATCGGCGACCCCGACAACTAAAATTATAAGACATTATTTAAATTCTAATGATATATTTTTATATTTTTCTTATCTATCATATACATTTAATTTATCTAATTTTATTATAAAAAATAAGCAAGAATTTTTGGATTCATCTATTACATTACCACCAATTAAGAATTATTTATATGAGTGTATTACACCAAAAGAATATAAGATAATAAAAGAATATGTGAATAAAGATATTTTAGATAAATTATTGGCAAATGATATAAATGGTGCAATTGAATTGTTAGGTTGCAATGCGGACACATGTAATAATTTATTTGATGCATTAACTATTAATATAAATAAAAATATTAATTATTATTATAATGACATTAAATGTAGATTAAATACAAATAAACATTATATTAAGAATATAGAAATAACTAAGCAATTAATGAATGATTTAGAAGATATTTTTGCAGCTTATAAATACACAAAATTTGATGATATAATATTAAATTTAATTGAAACAAAAAGAGTATCATTAATGCATACTATATCATTTGATAAAAATGAAGAAAGAGAAGAATATTTGAAAATTTTAATGAAACATTATGATGATGATCATTATAATATTAATACATATGTAATTGATAAAGATAAAGAAAAAGAATTAGAAAAATATTTTAAAAGCTATAGTTATAAAGTTAATCAAACATTATTAGATAATAATATAGCTATTCTAAATAAATATAAAAACTATTATTGTTATAATGATATAATAAATAAGATTCAACCATTATCACAAATAGTTAATTCTATTAAAGAAAATGAAATAATAATTAAAAACAATTTAACTAAATTAGAAAGTGAAAGAGTAAAATTAGATTCATTAAGTGAGCGTATTATGAATTTTTCAAAAGAGAATTGTATTATTTGTTTTGATGATTTAACTTATGATAATTACCCAAGTATTATGCCATGTTGTAATCAATTATTATGTATGAGATGTATAGCATATATTCAACCAAATAGTGGTAAAATTAGTTGTCCTTATTGTAGGGAAAAAGTTGAAGTTGATAAAGTTAAAATTATTAAAGAAACAAATGATGATACTACAAACATTGAAACGGAAGATAAAAAAAATGAAAAAACTGAATATAGTAAAAATGATATAGTATTAAATATCATTACTTCAAATAAGGAAGGTAGATATTTAATGTTTAGTGAGCATGACGCGACATTTGATAAATTATATAATGAATTTGATAAACTTAATATTAAATATCGTCATTTAACAGGTAATTCTACAACAATTAATAAAATTTTAAATGATTATAAAAATAATGATATTCAAGTATTATTATTGAATACGATGAATTCGGGTGCTGGTTTAAATTTACAATCAACAACAGATATTATATTATATCATAGACATAATGAGAATCAAGAAACTCAATTAATTGGCAGAGGTCAAAGATTGGGAAGAACTGAATCATTACGAGTTCATTATGTGGTATTTGATAAAAATACAGAGCAACATATTAGTAATTATGAAGAGAAATCCTTATATACATATAAGGAAGAAAATGTAATTATTGAGAAAACAGAATAATCAAATGATATAGTTACTATTGATAATGCCAATTAATTAAGAATATAATTGCTATTAAATAATAATTTTTTTTTATTTTAATGAAATTAGTTTATGGTTAGTATTATCAAATTCATTATTGTGTGTAATAATAATAACAGTTTTATTTTTGGATAGTTCATTAATAATTTTAATAATTTTTGCTTTAGTAATTGGGTCTAAACCATTTAATGGTTCATCAAATATAATAATTTTAGATTTTCTAAATATTCCTCTAAGTAATAGAATAATTTTTTGCATACCATAAGAGAATTTTGGATTAGATGATGAGAATTCAGTATGTAGTTTATCAGGTAATTTGTCAAATAATATATCTAATTGTGTATCTTGTAAATATTTAATAATTTCGTTTGATGTTTTATTATTACCATATTGTATATTATCTATAACAGATAAGTCATAAAGAATATTATTTTGAGAAACATAAGTAATATTGTTTCTTATATATTCAATATCTATATTTTGTAAGTCATGATTATCTATATATATTTTACCAGTATAATTATTAAATAATCTGACTAAGATTTTAGCGAAAGTGCTTTTACCTATTCCAGATTGTCCTTTAATTAATACGATGTCTTTTTCATTTATTTGATATGAAAAATTATCAAATATATATTTAGTATCAATATTATATCTAAAAGATAATTTATCAATAGTAATATTCCAATTATCAATATTTTTAATTAAATTATTATTATTATTTTGTTGTGTTGTATATTGTAATATATCATCTTCAAATAAGAATACAAGAGTATCATAGAAATTGAATAATGTTCCGATAGGTGTTAAAAATACATGTGGTATAGAATTAATATTTTCGGAGAAGAATATAATATAAGTATTAAGAATAATTATAATATTAACAAATTGTTCGCTGGTGATTTGTTTATTTTTATAAAGATAGAAAGAAGTCATAATAAGAATTGAATATACAATAGTAAAAAATACATTAACTACATTACTAAAGTTATCAATAGAATGTAATTGATGTTGATATGCATTATTAAATTTATTTTCTAATATTCTGGTATATTTCATTTCGTCATTAATTTTATTATTAACATAAATATTGAGTAAGTTTTCAAAATTATTATAAATATTTTTATTAATATTATTGGTAATTTTAGATCTAATAGAGCTTGCTTCAATAATTTCTTTAGAATAGTAATATATAATAAACAATGATATAAATATAGATATTAAAGTGATATAGAATAGTTTAATATGTATATTATACATATAAGATAATTTAATAATAACAGCAATAACTATAACTAAGAAATCATTAAGAAAGTAAAGTAATACATGTCTAAGATGGTAACATAAATCAAATAATATTTGTAGAAAAGTTGTATATGATATTGATAAATTAAAGTTATCATTAAATTTATAATAAATTTTTTCAATGATTAATGTGCGTAAATAAGTGTTATAGTTAGGAACAATATTTGATGTTATATATTCAGAAATATATTGAAAGAAATCTAATAAAAATTTGATAGCAATAATAATTCCGATAATATATAATATAACAACTGGTTGGGTTCCTTTAGTAACATTCATAGTTAATTCAGTGATTGCATTATCGAATATATAAATTTTAGATGCCCAAATAGTTATAATAATAATTAACAAGAATATAAATATAAATTTTTGTTGTTTTGCATAGTTAAGAAATAGAACATGAAAAATGTAAGATGATGCTTCTGAATCTTTAATATTTGGATTAATATATTTAATAAATTCAGCTTGAATTTCAGTAGAATTATTATTCAATCCATCATCATCATCCATTTTTATTTATTTTATATTATTTTATATTATTTTATTTTTTTAATTTATAAATATGTATATAGATATAATTACTATATAAGGATATAAAAATAATTATGAATTTATATTATTTACATTAAACAAAAAAAAATAATATGAGAAATATTATAATACGAAATTGTATGTAAAAAAATAGTTAAAGATGTAATAGAGAATGATATATATGTAATAATTTGTAAATTATAAGAGATAATCCGAAGCGATTCGGATTTTCAGAAATTCTGAAAATCCGAATTTGGTATAAAGAAATAGTTAATAATAATATATAAAATATAATTAAAATAAAAATAAAAATGTCTAATATTGATAATAAAGAAATAGAAAATAGAGAGGATTTATCATGTGCTATTATTAATACGAATGTTTCAGAAGATATGAATTCTATTTTATCAACAGAACCTAAGAATATTATAATGGATTCTCAAACTGCGCCTATCTTATTACCAACAACAACTCATATATCAGAAATTTTACTTGATAAAGAAAAATTGCAAGAATTATCACATAGAGAATGTAATTCTGTAGAAAATATAGTGGAAGAAATGGTGGATAATAGTATAAAAACAAAAGAAACTAATAAAGAATTGCAAGAACTATCTACAGAAGACCTCGCGAGAGCTCCCGCAGATGAATTTGCAGATGAGCGTGCGAAGAACTTATCCGGAAATAAAGAAGAAGAATCGACAGAAGGGAAAATGGAGAAACTGGCTGAAGACCCTGCAGAAGACCTTGCAGAAGACCTTGCAGAAGAAGCAGCAGAAGACCCCGCAGAAGACCCTGCAGAAGAAGCAGCGGAAGAAGAAATTCTAACTCCAGAGGAAGAAATAGAAAAATTAAAAAAGGAAATAAAAGAATTAAAAGATAAGAATATTGTATTATTAGCTGAAAATAAGATGATATCAGATACATTAAATGAGTATTTAGAGAAAGCAACAAAACATAATAATCACCCTGCAAAGAAGAGATATTATAAGAAACATCAAAAAGAGATTACAGAAAATAATAAGAAGACTGTAAATAAGAAAAAAGAAGAAGATCCAGAAGAATTTGCACGGAAACATCGTGAATATAATCGTAGATATTATGAAAGGACAAAGACATTAAAGATATAAAAAAAAAATTTAATATTATTACTTAATATTTTCTACTCGCATACGCAGACTGTTCATATTTGGATAACAACTACTAATAACATCATATAAACGAGTATGATTTTTTTTATTATTATTTTGAACCTTAATATAAGGTGTTGGAAAATAATTCTGTTCACTTCTTTGAATAAATACAATATTGTTATAGTTATGTGAAAGTTCATAATAGTTTTGGTCTTGATCTTGTTCTTGATCTTGACATTGAATAATAAAAGTAAATACTTGTAAATTTAATCTGATAAAATTCTTTTGACGATAATATTGCATAATTTCAAATAAATAACGCGAAGATGAAGAACAAGTATAATGAATTTCTTGCAATTTAGGTGCATTTGATTCAGTTAATCTTGTAATATCCAATTCATTAGTTCGAAATGACCGTAATTGTGGAAAAGATAAAGATTCGAACACATGTTTCATATCTCTTTCTATATCACAAGGAGTAAGATTATAATATCTAATTTTTGTAAATTCAATTACTAATATTTTTAAATTAGTAAAAGATAGATGTGGGACGACTTGAGATATTTCGATAGTATGTGATAATGTTAATTGTCCGGTTAATTGACTTAATATCTTTAATAACATGGTAGAGATACCTACTTCGTTCCACCTATGTTGTACTGTTTCTTTTTTTTTAACTTGTGTAATAATTAATTTTGGAAAAAATTTTGGAAAACAAGTGTCAATATCGGTAATAGGTTGATAATAATAGCCACCATTTAGCAAACTATCAACATCTTCACGATCTGGTCTATCTAATATTAAATGTGTTAAATTAGGCATTTGTATATTTGACAAATAAAATTCATAAATAATATCTATGAATAAATCTCGTGTAATATATATTTGTGTTAATGATTTTGACAATTCTACAAGAGGTGTTATAAATTTAAACAAAGAAAAGGTGTTATTATATCGGTCTAATCTAGACAGATAAACAAAAATGCTCCAAAAATTATCAAAAGGTTCTGTATGGTCTAATCCAAAAGTCATTTCTATACATTTTTTTTGATTGCTTAATATATTATCAATATCACTACCATTATTTGTATTAATAATGTCTTGGTCGAGTGCATTTGTAAATTGTTCGAATGTAGTTAATTTTGGAATATTTAATGTATATGAAATGTTTTGTTCTATATCTGAATTAATTCTATTACGATAATAATATGTTTGTTGTTTGAAGTAATTAAATTCTAACATCATATATGATAATATATGGTATTTATGTAAGAATCTAAAATAGAACTCATTATCATAATTTAAAAGATTTCCTTTACTATCATAAATTATATACATACTACGTTTAATATTGTCATAAGATTCATATATGACTACTTGTTTATATTTATGAAATTCAAAGTGTCCCGAAACATTGGATAATTGATTTATGCGAGAAACTATGCGAGAAAAATTATGTTGTTGTATCAATTCTCTATATGCATTAAAAGTTTCAACAAAAGTTTTAGGATTATCATCTGATTGCAAGGATGTATTTGTTGGTTGTGCATATACATCATTTAAAATTTGTGAAAATTTTGCTTCATCAAACATTCTTCCCATAAGTGGTTTCTTCTTAATACGAAATACAGGTGTATTCTTTTTTCGCTGTTGTAAATGAAAATAATGATGAGGGATAATATGTAGTTTTAATTGCATTTGTAAGATTTTAATTAAATCATTATATGGAAGACTATTATAAAATTCTGAAGAAAGTTCGTTTCCATATTCTAATTGTGTTATTAAATTATCTGATTTTCCTAAAAATAAATTGACATTTACCCGATTGTTTTTTTTTCCAGCTGCACGACATGCTTTATTAATACACGCGTATTCTTTAGTATCTTTAGTCGTAAAATATTTGTGTAAATTTTTTAAGACTGAATCTAAGGATATTACATTCAAAGCTGTCATATCTTATCCGAATAATGGGAAATGTGCCAAAATGGCAACGGTAATTAAGTAATTACATATTATTTATCATTTTTTTTTAATATATATATATTTAATATATATAATAGTGTTATATATACATTATTTGAGGCTAAAAAAAAGATATAAAATTTTAAATTTTTAGTAATTAAGTTTTTTATATAAAAAAAAATGCTATATTATATATTATATGTATATACTGTTATTATTCTTTTATTTATAACCTTAAATTGTTATAGTCATGGCCTTAAATATTATAAAAATTGAAGAAGAAATTCTTCAATTTTTCAATAAAAATGAAATTGCGGAAAAGTGGAGAAATCAAAATAAATATAAAAAATTTTTCAAGTTTTTACAAGGACCGCCTTATCCAAATGCAGCACCTCATATTGGTCATTATTTAACAACAGTAATCAAAACAACTATTCTTCGGCATAAAGTGAGAGAAGGTTTTGATATTAAATATAAAGCTACTTGGGATACGCATGGGTTGAATGTAGAATTAGCTTTACAAAAGCAATTAGGATTAAAAACTAATTTGGATATTATTAATTATGGTATTGATAAATATAATAGTAAATGTGAAGAATTAGTATTTTCTAATGTAGAAATTTGGAATAAAACATATAATAAAGCTGCGTTTTTTATTGATTATAGTAATCCGACTATTCATACAGCGACATTTGAATATATGAATATGATGTTTAAACATATTCAAACATTATATAAAAAGGGTTATTTATATAAGTCTTTTAAATTAATGTATCATAGTCCTACTTTGGGTTCAGTATTATCTAATATGGAAGCAAAGCAAAATTATATTAATATTAATGAATCAGGTATTATTGTGAAGTTTCAAGATAAAAATGAATTAGATTTATATTATTTATCATATACAACAACTCCGTGGACACTTTATGGTCATTTTTGCCTTGCTGCGAATGCGTCAATTACTTATGTGAAAGTCAAATATAATAATGAAAAATTTATATTATCAAAGAATTTACTTAAGTCAGTATTTGGAAAAATGAAATATGAAATTCTTGAAGAGTTTAATGGAAGAGAATTAAAAGATAAAGAATATAATCCAATATTTGATAAATATAATAATTTAACTGAATATAAATATAAAATTGTATTAGATGATTATGTATCTAATAACGAAGGTACAGCATTATTACATTGTGCTTGTGCATATGGTGCAGAGGATTATCAAATTGGCTTAAAAAATAATTTAATTACAAAAACTTCTGATTTAAATGAATTAAGATGTTATTTAGATGATCATTGTAATTTTACAGATATTGTTCCAGAATATAAAGGAAAATTTGTAAAAGATTGTGATATAGAAATTATTAATAATTTGAAGGAACAAAATAAATTATTTAAAAAAATATCAATAAATCATAGTATTCCTCATTGTTATCGTTCGGGAGTGCCATTAATTACTAAACCTGCTTTTGGATGGTTTTTAGATGTAGAAAAAGTGAAAGAACGAATGATTGAAATTAATAAAGAAGTAAATTGGTGTCCTGAAACAACTCGTAAAAGATTTGATGAATGGATTATAAATGCGACGGACTGGTGTATTAGCCGTTCAAGATTTTATGGGTGTCCTTTACCGATTTATGAAGATGAAAAAGGTGAAGAAGTTTATGTAATTGGAAGTGCGAATGAACTTGAAAACCTTGCGGGATTAGAAAAAAATTCAATAAAAAATTTACATCGTCAATATATTGATAATATTAGATTTAAATCACCTAAAACAGGCAATTTACTTAAAAGAGTTCCATATGTGGCTGATGTATGGTTAGATTCGTCTATGCTTACAACAAATTATTATGCTGAAAATGAATTACAAGGTGATTTTCAACTTGATTATATCTCAGAAGGTTTAGACCAAACATCATGTTGGTTTTATTATTTATTAGTAATTTCAACAATGTTATATAATAAAGGTTCATATAAAAATGTGGGATGTCTTGGATTAGTATTAGATGAGAATAGACAGAAATTATCAAAAACTAAACAAAATTATACAGATTTACAAGAATTAATAAAAAAATATGGTGCAGAACCATTAAGTTTATATTTATTATCAAGTCCTGCTGGATATGGAGAAGGATTATCATTTAAGAATAGTGAATTAAAAGAAATCGTGCGTTCTATACATATTCCTTTAAATTCTGCATTATCTTTCTTTGAAGAATATAAGAATTTATATGAATATAAAACTGATTCAGAATTTAGATTAGATTCATCTATAACATTTAATAATGAATTTGATATATATTTAATCAATTTAATTGATGAATTAAATAATAATATTCAGCAAGATTTAGATAATTATAAAATGATGAATTTAGTAAAATATTTAACAATAACAATTGATAAAATAAATAATAATTATATTAAATTAAATAGATATCGTTTAAAAGGTAATTTATCAATAATTCAAACCTATAATGCATTAAATTGTTTAGGATTAAATTTATTTAAATTGTCAATGGTAATTTCTCATATAATGCCATTTTTCAGTGAGTATTTATATGGAAAACTATTACCAATTTATAAGACCAATTATAATTTACCTGAATCTGTTCAATTAATCTTATATAAACAAATTTTAAAACTAAATATTCATAAATCATATAAACAACATCATATGGAAACATTAAAAGATGTATTTATAATTATTGAAATGATTAGAAAGATGAAAAGTGAAAATAATTATACATATAAATATCCATTAAAAGATGTAAAAATTTATAAAGATAAAATTATATATTATACAAAAGATCATTTAGAATTAATAAAGAAAGAATGTAATATTTTAAATTTATCTTTAATTAAATTGGAAGAAAAATATGAATTAATTAATATTGAGATTACGCCAAATAAAGCAAAATTAGGGAAAACATATAGGAAAGAAGCGGATATAATTATTAAATTATTGGAACAAATTCCTAAAGATAAATTATTAGATATGTATAATAGTGGTTCTATTGAATTACAACCTAATATTCGGCTGTCAAATGAATATGTTGATATTAAATGCACTCCGATTGAGAAAGAAAATTATAAATCTTCATTAAATGATAATACATTAGTATATATTAATTATGAATTATCTGATGAAGTTAAAGAAAGATTATATATAGACACTATGTTATCGTCAATTCAGAATAAAAGAAAAGAACAAGAATTAAAACCATGGAATAGAGTAAAAATTAATATTTTATCAAAAGTTGCTTTATTTAATACTGGATTTAATAAATTTAAAAATTATATTTATGATGTAATAGGATATAATGAAGTATATTTAAATGAGTCAATTGAAAAAAATGATAATTTAGTAACATATACTGAAGATTTTAATAATAATAAATATTTGGATAATGAAACTAATGAAAATCAAGTGCGAATTGATATGATATACACTAAATAATACTATATAATAAAAATAATATTTTTTTTTATAAAAAATTATATATAATATCAATATATATATTTAAATATAAAAAAAAATGAATATAATTACATAGTAATAAAGTAATAGATTATAATAATTATGTCTTGGTATATTTATCAATTTAAGCACAATGATAAGGCTGAAATTCTGCATTTTCCAATAAAAAATAAGAATATTAATGAAGTTCGTTATAATATTCGTTCAGGAAGATTGAGGATTGCTATATCTGATATAAATGATTATCAGATAATTCAATTATCAGAATTATCTGCGACTAAAAAGAACGAAGCATTAATAGAATTCAATGAAATTATGAGTAAATCTTTAAATCAAGAAGAAAAAGAAGATAATTTAAAAAATATTATAAAAAAAATCAATAAATTAGAAATAGAAGATTTAACAAAGAAGAGTTATATAGATTTTGCTACAAATATATTTAAAATATATTTTGGTAGTATAAATAATTTGCATTCATTTGGTGATATAGTGAAAGATAAGAAAGTATTTATAGATAAAATGAAATCTAAATATTCTAATATTACAACTCAAAGAGAATATATAGTTAAATTTTTGCGAATAGTTAAATTATTGGAATATGATGAAGAAACAATAAATAATATAACAGAAGTAATGTATGATTATCAGGATAAACATTTAGACGAACAAGATGAAAAACGTAAAATTGAAATTACAATTACAAGAGAAGAATTAATAACTAAATCTCGTGAATTATTTGATAATGATGAAATAGATTTAATGACATTATTAATATTATTAATTCATATTATTTATCCAAAACGTGATGATTATAAAAATATTAAAATGATATATAATAATAGAAGTGATGAAGAATTAATAAATGATGTTAATATACAAGAAAATTATGATGGTGTTTATATAGTATCAAAACATAAATTTATTATTATGAAATATAAGAATTCAAAGAAAATGAAAGAAGATATTTTCAATATTGAAGACCCATTTTTAATGTCAATAATTGGATATACAATTATAGAATATCCTAATCGTGATTTATTTTATCATAATAGTAAAGGTATTGCATATAAATCAGTATCAAATATTATAAAAAAATATTTAGATGTATCATTAAATGATTTGCGTAAAATATATACTAAAGATGTTGGTACATATAAGGCAAAAGAAATGTTAAAACATTCAGCTACAACAAGTCGTACATATTATAAAAGAAAATAAATGATATATAATATATACCGTTTGGTATTGTATATAAAATACCAACACCAATATAACAATCAGAGATAGGATGCAATATTATAATATCAAATATATAAAAATATCAATTAAAGAGATTAAAAATTTAAAATTATGAAAAAAAAATATAAAAATGACAAAAGATTATAAATATCATATATAAATTATAATATAATAATAAAATTAAAATATTTTTTTTACAGTTATATAATATGATTAGTTTATTATATATAATATTTTGAGAAAAGTAAAAAAATAAAAGTTATAAAAATACTATAAACTAATAAAAAATAAATAATTGTTCAGTTAAATTTAATACAAAAAGTTGTAAAAACAAATAAATGAACAGCTGAGATTAATGCTGAAAAGTTG
>Ga0255772_10002113_pt1 | contig 19533 bp, 14 predicted proteins | sample 071ome_34_FD_179970 | JGI IMG/M metagenome (GOLD analysis project Ga0255772, IMG submission 179970) | Coastal salt marsh microbial communities from the Groves Creek Marsh, Skidaway Island, Georgia - 071411BT metaG (version 2) | ecosystem: Environmental > Aquatic > Marine > Intertidal zone >...
CGGTTTTAACTAGTTTGTTTGTGAAGACCAATAGAGCCTATGTTTATTGTGGCCAGAGGCAGAATCGAACTGCCGACCCCTTGTTTTTCAGACAAGTGCTCTACCGACTGAGCTATCTGGCCAATTGCGGGGACGACGGGATTCGAACCCGCGACCTCCTGCGTGACAGGCAGGCGTGAACTCCAGACTTCACCACGCCCCCAATATTTTAAAATTTTAATATATATAGGTTAATAAAAAGGATTAATTTATATATTTATTTGCTTCTTTTAAAATTATTTGTTTTTCATCATTTGATAATGCAGCATTTTCAATACCAATTTTGTTAATACCAAGAATTTTATTCTTATTTACATAAATTAAACCAGATTTCAACTCTCCTTTAACAAATGCATTTGCTCCTACCATCACACACATTCCAATATTTGTTTTTTGGTGAGTAGTTGCGTTTGCTCCTATATTAGAAAAGTCGCTTACTTTTGTATATCCTGACAATCTCGCACCATGAGCAATGGTAACATTGTTACCCAGAACAGAATCATGAGCAATATATGCATTGCTCATTAAATATGAGCCAGAACCAATCTTTGTATTTGCAGTTAGTGTAGGTTTTGAAATTATTACAGAGTCTTTAATCACACAAGAATCCTCTATAAGAATTGTTCCACTTTGATCTCCTAGTCTCTCAATCCTAGGTTGATCCGCTTCAGCACCTATTATGCAACTACTTTTAATTTGTACATCATTGCCAATCTCTACATTTCCTAAAATTTGTGTAAAAGGGCCAATTTCCACATTTTTTCCAATTTTGACAGTTTTGTCAATAATTGCTGTTTTATGAATACTCATATACCAATCATACATATTTCTAGCTGGCTTAATATAAATTTTATTTTTTATATAAACAAAAATTTTCAATACAGATTACTTTTTTTGAATTGTTTTCAATATATTCATTAATAAAATCAGGTAAACTAATAAAATTTTTATCAATAACAAAAATATTTATAGACTCTTTTTCAATATCTTGAATCCAAAATTTCTTAATTTTTTCCAATCCCCATCTCTCGCTCCAAGAGAAATAAGATTTATTCTCAGCGTATGCCTGTACCCAAAGCCACATTCTTGTTGCTGGTAAGTAATTATTTTCTAAAAGCATCCATGACCAGTTTTTATTTTCAGTCCACAAAAAATAAGAATCACCTTCCAAATTTTTACTAATGACTTGCATTACTTCATTTCTTGAAGATTCTTCTAAAAGAATTTCTTTTTGCCTTTCTATTTTTTGATTAAATATAATTGGACCTCCAATAAATGCTGTTAAAACTATTGGCATCAATAGAGAAGCTAAAACCTCATATTTAAAGTTATTAAATGTTTTATTAATTTCCAGATTTATTAAAAATTTATTACAGTAAATACACAAAATAATCATAAGAGGAATTCGCATTACTTGGCCATACGCAATCCACCTAGGCCCCGTCAATATTAGATGCAATACTTCACCTGTAAGATATGCATTTAGATAGATAATGTTTTTATTGTTTAGGTAGTAGCTATATTTAAATAAAAATACAGGCCAAATTAAAAATAATGCTGTGTATAAATTTAAACCAGGGAAAAATTCAACTCCTGAAATAGCATTTAATAAGTTTACTCCACCCTCTCTTGACGACTGAATGTGGAAAAGTATATTGAGGTTTATTAAATTTTCTAATTGTCCAGTCATAAAATGGAACAACACAATTATTCCTAAGGTTGAGCAAAAACAAAGAAATAATTTTCTTAGAATCTTAAAGTTCGGTTTTTCTAAATAAATATATATTAAAAAAATTGAAACAATTGTTATTGAATAAGACTCTAAATTAAATATTGTTAGGGTTCCTAGAACAACTGTTGCATACAGGAATTTTAGATCTTTGCTATAAGTGTATTTATATAAGAAATAAATAAACGAAACCATAATCAATGACCCAAAAGACCTAGTATCAAATCTCAACACTCTATTGCCTGCACCTATAGAATCGATAAAGTATAGACCTCCAATGGCGTACTTAATTGTTTTATAATCAGTAAAAAATGAAAGAAGTTTTACTAAGATCAAAGACCCTATCAACGTAAATAAAATAAAAACTAAAAAATATAATAATAGACTATTTTTTATCCCAAAAAATTTTAGTAGTTCAATAAAATATTTTTGAATGTAAATAAGTAGAGTAGTATGTTCATTCCAAGTTGCTTCATAAACATTAAGATCAAAATAGATCATTCTATTTACATGGAGACTTGATATAACATTATCAGAATGTAAAAAAGAGTATGGAAGATTAACCCAAGTTCTATAGATATAATAAACGACCGTTGATATCAGAGCTATATTGAATAAATTAAACTTTCTTGTGGTTTCGTTATCTATCATCCGCTGTTTGTTTGTATAGATAAAAGTTAAAATAAAAAAAATCAGAAATAAATTTATTAAATCATCAAATCTAAAGTAATTCCTGTCGAGATTTTCCTTATTTAAATTGATGAAGATTTTAAAACCAAAAAAGAACAGCAGACCATAAAATCCATGAGTAATCTTCATAATAATTAATAATAGAATAGTTTATTAAAAAAATTGTGGGTCGGGTGGGAATCGAACCCACGACCTTGAGCTTAAAAGGCTCCTGCTCTGCCGATTGAGCTACCGACCCTGTTATCCATTGAATAATACACTATTTGGTATATTAAGAATAGATTATTCTTCTTCGGATTTTTTTACAAAATTATCATAACCAACAATATTTAAAACACTATCTTTAGTATTCTCTACAATATTTGAAAGTTCTTCACGAAGCTTATTTGCTAAATTTAAAGCGTCCTTTTTTACCTCTTCATCATTTACGGTATTTTCGACAATATCAATGAGGTTGTTAAACGTATTTGAAATATTTTCTCTAATATTTGTTAATGAATTTTTTAAATCATCAACATTTTCATTATTTGATACGTTGTTTTTTATTTTTTTAGAAATATCAGAAACATCCTCTGACATATCTTTCCATTTGTTTTGATCAGTCATTTCTTAATCCTATTGTAATTTAAAAATTTGCTTTATCTTTAAATTTAAGATTAGGATTTTTATTTATTCTTTGCTTTGCCCATCTTGCAGGTGCAATAAGTCTAAAAAAAGGTGGAAGAAATGGCCTGGTATACTTTAAAAGTTTTAAATTAAAATCCAAAATAATCATTTTAAATTTAGTCTCTTTAACACCGTATAATTTTTTGAATTCCTTGGGTAAAGTATTAAAAGCGGTAAATGCAATAAATGGCCAGATAGGTTTAATATGAGTAGGAACAGGCCCTCCAGCGATAATCTCTTCAACATCTTTAGCAACATCTGTATACAACAAGTAATCTTTTTCTTTAGATTTATTAATGACCCATTTTTTTAAATCTTTGTGCGTCTGTGGCATTTTTTTAATATCTACTAAAACAAGTTCTGCTGATTTCATATTCTCAATATGATATTGGTTTTTTTCATCATCACTTAATTTTTTAACAGTTTTTTCATAAAAATAAATTGAGGAAATTTGGAGGCATGCATGCACCCAAAGCAATTGCTCATGGTCAAGAGCATCATAATAGCCTCCAGTAACAGGGTCTTCTCCTTTTATCACTTCATGAAGCTTATTTATTCTGTGAGCACTATCATCAGCTTCGGACTTTGTACCAAATGTTACAGAATTTTGTAATGAAAGTGTTCGTATCAACCTTTTCCACGGATCTCTCTGATAAAAAGATGTCTGCCTAGCCCCAGCTGCTATTAGTGGATGAGCTGCATGCATTAATAATGCCCTTGCTCCACCAAACAAGACAGTAATTTCTTTATTCACTTTCCACATCATTGATTGTGGACCAAAATATCCTGGATCTCCATGCATGATTTAAACTATAAAACAATTTTTGAATAAGTATAAATTAAAAATTTCTTAAGTTTTACTGATAATGAATTACCATGGAATTCGATGCAAATTATATATGCAACGTATCAATTTTTTCCTGATTATAGGACAAATACATTTCAGACTATCTCTACAATAGATAAATTAATTGAAAATAAATGTGATGTTGAACTAGTTTATCCAGACAGAAAAAAAACGCAGAAAAATATTGAAGAATTTTATGATATTAAAAACACTTTTAAAGTAACAAAAATTAAACATACTAAAAAGTTTGAATTTAAAAACCAAACAAGTTTTAATAAATTCGCCTATATTTTTAATCATTTATTGTTTGCAAACAGAGTAAAGAAATACATAAAAAATCACAAAAACATAAATAGCATTCTCTATACTCGGTCTCCATATGTACTTTTTTCACTAGGTAGTTTGCAAAATAGTGTTATTTACGAAGTTCATCAAGTAACTAAAATCACAAAACTCTTTATAAGGCTCTCAATTAAAAAAAATAAAAAAATTATTTTTGTTGTTCTTACACCTTATATTCAGAAACTAGTTCAAAGCCTGGGGGTTGACAAAAGCAATATTCTTTATTTGGAAACTGGATATGACGAAAGTATATTTGCTGAACTAGAAAAATATAAAAATAACCAAAAAAAAGAAATTATAAGATTTATATTTGGTGGATCACTTGATATATCTGGAGAAAATAAAGGAATTGAACAAATTATTCTTGGATTTGATTATTTTATAAAAGAAAATAGTTTAACAAATATCAAGCTTGATATTTATTGCTCAAGCCAAAATGAGAAATACTCATTAGATAAATTTATCCTCGATAATGAGATAAACGATTTTATAAAAATTCATAGCAGAGCTTCACTAATGGATTTCTACAATGAATTGTTGAAATCAGACATAGGTTTAATACCTTTACCAGATTCTGATCATGTCAATAAATTTTCGTCTTCTATGAAATTTTTTGAATATATAAGAGCCGGGTTAGTTATTTTGTGCTCTAATGTTGAGGCAAATAAAAGGTTTAATTATGAAAAAGCTGTATTTATTGAAAACGATTTGGATTCAATAAAGAAAGGTATACAAAATTCATTAGAGACTTTAGAAAAAGACATATATTTTGATATTGAAACAATAAAGGAATACAGTTACGAAAATAGAATTAATAAATTAATTAATAAGATAAATCAATTTTAATTTGCACGCCTGGAGGGATTCGAACCCCCAACCCTCTGATCCGAAGTCAGATGCTCTATCCAGTTGAGCTACAGGCGCAGAGATTAAATTTTAGTCATAATTTCTTCTGTTCTTAATTCCCAAGAAAGATTTTTACGATATTCCATATTCAAACTAGACAGTTTCAATATGTGTTGATGATTATTTTTACTGATATAAAATTTTAATTTTTCTTTTAAGTCTATAAAATCATCAACTTTGTAATAATCAATTCCTATGTTGTTTTCTTCAAAAACCATATTTGATTCAACATTTGAAGCAATTACAGAAATTCCCGATGCGATATACTCAAACAATTTAAGAGAAGAGGAATACTTTGCAATGTGCTCGTCATTAGGATACGGAACTAAGCCAATATCTAATTTATTTACTAAATTAGCAACTTTTTTTTGAGTTGTGTTTTCAATAAAGTTAATATTTACATTTTTTACATTTAGTTTTAGTTCAAGCTCTTCGTGCTCTTGTGTAGAACCTCCAATAATTGAAAATAAGATATTTTCATAAATTAATTCTTCTGTTTCTTCAATTGCCTTGTCTAAAGCTTTGATAGAAAATTCAACTCCTTTTTCAACACCATATGTATGTAATTGTCCGACATATCCAATATTTAAAGTATTTGAATCGTTTAATTTATTTTCTTGTGGTTTAAATAGATTTAAATCCACAGCATTTGGCATAAAATACAAATTATTAGCAATCCCTTTTCTTTTTAAATCTTTAAATCCAAATTTTGATGTTGAGATAAATAATGCTTTTGAAAAATTACTATTGTGTATTTTTTTAAGAAACATAGACTGAATTTTTCTAGCTCTACCATGCATTTCATATATTAATTTTTGCTTTTGTTTTGAGGTTGCATAGAGCAGTACTGAACTTGTTGACCAATTAATTTCATGTTCTGAGTTTGGAATCAACTTTGAAACTTTTTTTCCAAATAAGTAGGTAAAAAGAAGCCAAAGAAATTGTTGAATTAAGGAAGGTAAATACGGATATATAAAATTATCAGTAATATCGTAAAAATTTATTTTTTTAAAATTTATACCATCTGTTTCTGAATAGTAATCTTTTGGATCTTTATTAATAGTCTTTGAGTTAGTTGTCTTTGGATAAAATATATTAATATTCCCATACTTTCTAAAAGAATTAGCATTTGCTATTACATGAACTCCATATGCTCTTTCAGTTGGAAACCTACCAAACACTAAAAAATTAATATTATTATTCATTATTTGAATAATAAATTAACAAAAATTTTTAAACACATTTAATTATTAAAAAATGAATATATATCAAATATGTGGAGCCTTGAATCATTGGGAGTAACATACATATTTCCTTCATTTGCATCTGTAAATACATAGTATTTAGGAGTAATGATATTCAATAAAATTATGAATGTTATTAATAACATGGAAAAATTGGTACTTTTTAAATTTTCTTTTAATAAGAAAACAAGAGGAATGATAAAAATTAACCAATACCTAGTGTTGTCTCCACCAGAAACCAAAAATTGAATATTTATAGAAATAAAAGAAATCAAGATTAATAAAAAATCTTTTTTCGATTTAATGAGTAATGGAAGTAGAAATATTAAAAATTTTAATGCAGAAAAAAAACCTAGCCAGTAATGCGTAGTTGATTTATTAAACCAGAACATAGGATCGTTAAGCAAAGGTACTAGATAAAATTCCCATCCATTTGCATTATTTTCGCCCTGTTGAACCAAAAAATAAAATGGTAAGTAAATTAACAATGGTATCGACAAATTTAATAATACTTTCTCACTGTCACTATTTCTTTTTTTAATTAAGTACAAAATTGGAAACATCACTATTGCTGCTTCTCTTGTAAATAGACTTAGAAGGGCGTAAATATAATATTTTTTGTTATTTATATTTTTAATACATAGTAAATATAAAAATAACGACAGGGCATCTGGGTAGCCTCCGTAGGTGATATGAAATTGAAATATCATTGTAGTTACAACACCGACACTTAATAAAAAAGAGATTGTTGTGTTTTGTTTTTCTAATAGATAACTAAATAAATGGAATATAAACATAAATGTTATAAGTATGTTTAGTGTCTGCACATTTAGACCTGTGATGTATGAAATAAATGGAAGAAGTAGTCTTTGTGGAAATCTTGTATTTTTAATATCTGGAAACAAATTTGACAATTCCTCAAAATAGACCCCTAAAGAAGTGGGTGTAGTTGATATATCTCTATTCACAAATGCCCCTATCATAAAAATTAAAGTAACAATTACTATTTTTTTTACGAAACTCTCAATGTTTAATTTGGACATCCATTTTCCCAGGCGGCTTTTAACGTTTCCTTTGAATTGAAGTAATGAAAGTTCTTATCTTCTATATTGTTTCTAATCTTATACTCTTCAATTAGAAATCCAGATTGGAAATAAAGATTAAAGTCTGCATCTGTAGCACCGTCCACAGTATCTACAGTATAAAATTTGAGATCATAAATGCTAGAAAGGAGCACAAATATAACCGCTATAAATGATAAAACTTTTGAAATATTGAAATCCTTAACAATCAATAAAAATGCAATATATGCTGGAATCAAATGACCTTCTTCTGTAGGCAATCTTAGAAAGCTAATTTCAAATAATAAAAATATAATATAAAAAGGTATATGTTCTTCTTTGAATAAAGGCTTAGATTTCACCAAACAATATAAAAACAAAATAAATGCTATCAAGCCAAAGTAATTAATCTGTTTAAGAAAAAATCTACCCAACCTATCAATCAATGTATGATCTGTATTTGTTAAATTCAATATGCATGTAGCTTCAAAAATTTTATAATTCAAATTTCTTAAATATTGAATAAGATTTAAATGTGTTGGAAAATATAAAAGTAACGAAAAGATAAATGTTTTAAGTAAAAGGTAAATTCCATCACGCCATTCTTTTTTTTGTAATTGAAATATTAAAATAGCAATTACAAATATTACATTTGAAAGCCTAATTGCTATTGAAAGAGCCAATAGAATTGGAATCAAATTATTTTTTTTATTAATTTGTAAAAAATAAATCGCACTAAATCCACATAAAGATCCAAGTAAGTAATCAATAACTGTTAAGCCAGAAATTAAATAAATTGGCGAAAAAATTGTTATTAAATATAGGGGTAGGTTAAATTTATCATTTCTGTTAAAAAATAAAAATAATAAATAGTTGAAAAATACTGTAGTAATAAATTGGAAGAACAACAACAATCGTTCAAAATTTTCATAATTGTAAAATGAAAATTTTAATATAAATCCAATAATAAATTCGTATAGAGGAAACCCTGGCGGCCGAGAAGGTAAGTACTGACCCGTTTCTTCGAATATTAGAAAAGTTCCAATTAGAGAATATGCGTCCCAATCAGATCCGATATTAGATTGAATTAAAAAAGGAATAAATACTAATAAATGAATAAAGGATGGGATTAAAAACAAGTATATTTTATTTTTATACATTACCTGATTATAAACCCATCGGAATATGAAAATGGGGCAAACTTCTTTATCCAACCACTATTATGTTTAAGAAGTGCTGATATTAAAAAATAAAGACAAGTTTTTAATTGTAATTTTTACAATTTTTTTTAATTTATCACTATATATTCTCAATTTTATAAATTATGACAGCACAAGGGGAACAGACTACAACCTTTACGGAAAATACCTTGAAAATTTTATATTTAACTACACCCAGAGCGTACAAGCACAAGGGGTTGGATATTTCTGGTTAGTAGCAAAATTTATTGAAATAAACTCTAAGCCCTTAATTATTTCTCTTGACTATAAAAATTTAGTATTTACACATGGTATTCAAATAATTAATTTTCTATTTTTCTCTATAGGTTTATTTGGAATCTATTTTTTACTTCGAAAACTTAAATTATCTTTCTATTTTTCTTTATTGTGTATAAACATTATTTCAGTATTTCCACCAGTTGTTGGAACAAGATTAATTTTAAAACCTGAGATTGTTGCAGTTGGATTTCTTCCATGGTTGATTTTTTTCATAATCTCTTTTAAAGAAAATTATGATAAAAAGTATCTTTTGTTTAGTTTTCCGATAATTGCACTTTTAGGAAGTTTAAAAGCAAGCATTACTCTGATGGTTCTAATTGTAATAGTAATTTTTTTAGGGAAAGATTTACTTAGACAAGACGTACTCTTTTTTGGATTTCTAACTTTAATTATTATGATTCCCGTCATTTTGGAAAGTCAAGCATTCACAGGTTTGTACATATGGGAGCATCAGACGCCTGAATCATACATGAATAAAGCACCTTTAAGTTTTTTGTATTTAATTAATTCAGACTTGTTTACTAATCCTTTTCGAGATACCCATGCAAACTCAATGTTAGGCATATTGCTTCTAGACACATTTGGTGATTATTGGCAAAGATATTGGTTTCACAAAGATGGTTGGTTTAATAATCAATTTCCAGGAAATATTAACTCAATTAGAACAGGCCTTGTATTTTCATTAATATTTTATGTATCAGTTCTTTATAATTTAATAAAAGAAAAATCCATATTAATGAAAAAGCTAGGAATGATTGGATTTGTTGGCATTTTTGTAATGATTGTCAATGTCTTAAACCTGATCCCATTCTTGACAATGAATTTTAATCCAGCAAAAGGGGACCCAATTAAAACTCAGTATTTTTCTTTTTTACTAATGATTACTTTTCTTTATTGGTTTATAAAAATTACAAAAGAAAATTTAACTATTGGTATGATAATATTTACTGGTATATTTTTCTTTTCTATACAGCTTTTCAATAGTGCACAGTTAAGAGATATTACATCTAGTCAGACTTTGATGAATAAAGTCCACTTCTTAAGCCCCTGCTTTCTAGGAGATCCTTTAGAAAATATGCTAAATTATTCTCATTCATGGTGCGATCAAGAAAAGTTCGCTGAATCTGTATGTTATTCAGACTTTAATGAAACATTACTACCAGTTCAAAAAGAAGATTATTTTATTTTTCCACCAGATGACTCTTATGAAAATAAAAATCTATCGTTGGGAAAAAATACAATAACTGTTGCAAACTATTACGAATGTATAAATTACATTAAAGGTGGATTTGTTCCACAAGAGATCGCAGATATTACAAACGATAGCATATACAAAACACCTAAATATTTTTTACTTGTTTTATTATTAAGCCTGTTTATGCTTTTTGCTTCTAACAATAAAATATTTAACCTCTTTATTAATAAAGTTCGTAAAAGAAATTAATAATAAATTTGAAAAAGTACTGAAATTTATTTACAAGACAGGCATTAAATATCAATCTTTATCAATTAAAAAAGAAAACTGATCTAGGTAATAAACATCATGAGTTCCAACTTCTGAACTATGTGAATAAAGAATTTTTCCAGAATTGTCGAAAGTAGTTTTAGAAATTTTGTCATAGAAAGATATAGATTCGAAAATATATTTATATTCTGATTCCCATGTGTCATTTGTATTAGTTTTTGAATCTGTTTTATTTAGTAGATTAATTTTGAATTCTAGATTGTTATTTTCGATATTAAAATAAATAGTTCTCGAGGAACTTAATTTATTAGATCCTGATAAAGGAATCATTTTAAAAACGATTTCAGCAAAAACTAGATCCGAGGAGCCTAGTATTAAATTATTAAAATCAAAACTAGTTGCTTGATTTACCTTCAGGTTTAGTTCTCTTGGTCCGTTTATGACAAACTCACCTGTATCAGGATTTTTCCCTTCCATATCTGGAGACAGATACACATTTCCTGGTGTATTTATTACAAATTCTTTATCAAAGAGTGGCGTAATTGTATTTCTAATTGAATTACTAACAACTGTTGAAGATGACTTTTGTCTCCATGAGAAAGTTGTTATTTCTTCTAATGAGTATCTATCATTGGGACATCCAGATAGATTAAATGTATTTTTGTTAAGTTCTTGATACAGTGGGACTTGAAATTTAAACCCTTTTTCTGTTCTAAAAACTGCATAACCAAACTTACTTTTTAAAAATTGTTCATTGGTACTCTCCACAACTTTTACCCCCGTAGATATGTCATAACTTTTAGGCTCAGTGTCCAAATAACCTCTAATTACACTGTAGGAATTGTTGTCTATTGAAGTAACTAGCATTAACTCTCTTTCAATAAGCAGTAGTTCATTCACCTTAGCCTGGGAATTATTAGCTAAAGTAATAACCTTATCAGAAACTTTAATTTCATTTGTAGTCCCACTTCTTCTATCGTATGAATTTTCTGTTATATAAGAAATAGAGAGTCTATCGTCTGTAGATAAAGATTCACCTCTAATTAGGTTAGTGCTATTTTTAGTTATTAATATAATCTCTGCCTGATTTGATTGAGAATTATTCATCTGACTATTGCTATCTACAATAAACTCTCTTTGTCCAGATGCTTTTATAACTTCTCCACTTCCATTCTCTGTAAAGCCGTAAAACCAGGCTCCAGATTTCATATTTTTCTTATCAAATCTTGCGATAGTTAAATTATTTTCTGTAATGATTTCACTAGGTTTTAAAATAATAAAATTATTACTAAAAGGTTCAATAAAATAAAACTTATATTTATCATCTCCGTTACCAATAACTTGAATTTGAAATTGAGAATTAGAATCATTTAAAATAGTGGAAGATAAAGAAGACAACGTAAACGCACCGCTAGAGATTGTTGTTAAATTTGGAACTCCGTTTGAAAAGTAGTTCAATGTGCTGCTGTTTAAATCATCAAAAAATGGCGTACCACAGAGCTGACTACTGTCGCTATGGCCTTTAAAAATACTTATCAGTTCATTATTTTTAAGCGAAAGACTTGGCACATATCCATAATTTAGGTTCATTGTTTGAACAGGGATAGTAGTAGTAGTAGTAGTAGTAGTAGTAGAGTCGGATGCAATATTACTGTTCGCTACAGTTGTTGTGGTTGTAGAAGCCACCACTGTTTTCCTTGTATAATCATTTACTTTTTCTTCACAACCAGTCCATGCCTTCATTTTTGATATTGTATTTGGTCCTACTGCACCATCCACGCTTAATCCTGCATAAGCTTGGAACTCTTTAATTGCTTCTATAGTTTTATTTCCTATTGCACCATCTGCTTCTCCAGCATCGAATCCATATTTATTTAGAAATACTTGTATATTTTTTTTGTTATTGAAGTCAATATTTGAATTATCATCCTCTTGACATGATGTCTGCAAGCCAGTAGTTGTAGTAGTTTCAGCAGGTAAAGTTGTTGAAGGTTGTACTTTTTTAGTTGTGCTTGTAGTTGAAGTTTCTTCTGTTATCAATACTTCACTATTTCCACCACAATTTGTAATCAGTAAAGATAAACAAAGAAACAAAGTTAGCTTTTTCATAATATGAATTCTATAACTTATTTGATTAAATTACACTCATTTACTTTTAGCAAGCAGACTTATATCCTGAATTAAGAGTTCTGTAAAAATTTCTGCACCTGCATTATTTAAATGACCGTAGTCAAGAAACAAGCCTGAATCAGGACTCAATTCGTTAACATAATTAAATATTTGTGTATCTGCAACACATTCATTTTTGATGTGCTTTAAATAGTCATTGATTACTAACTCTTTCATGGCTAAATTTTCACTATTTAGCGGTAGGTGTATTAAAACAATTTGTATTTCATTAATTTTTGAATACTCACAAATTTTATGAAAAAAATAAAGACTATCTTTGTTAACTTTATTGATCCAATCACTACTATAAATGCTTTCATTAAAGACCCCTTGGTTAAGTGAAACTTCATCACTGTATACATCAAATTGACCTAAGTAATCTTTCTTAAGTGTCTCTCCAATTTCTGTAGTTCCATCTCTATAAAAAATAAATCTATGCCAAATATCTATTGACGATAAAAGTTTTGAAGGAGAACTTGCTAGGTTGAAGTTATTTTTGTTAATATTTGACCAATCATCAAAGGTGGATAGTTTTTTAAAATAAAAACTTTCTGTAAAATTTAAGGAAAATCTTGGCAAATCTGCCTGGATAAATATTTTTTTTGGGGGATTCTCAATACTTGTTAATAATTTGTAGTCTACGAATGTACTTCCAGCACTTACACCTAAATTTAGTGAAAAAGTACCAAAGTTGTTATTTTTGTCAAGGAGTAGTGGAGATACAGCATCTCTAATAAGTGAATTACCAAAAAATACATAATCAACACTCTTACTCTCATCAATTTCTTTCTCCACAGACCTAAGAGATCCTATTTGAGAAAATGGTGGTTCAAAAACCCATGGTATTGCACTAAACCTACATATCATTTCAAAAAGAAATAAAGTTATAAACAGAGAAGTAAACAATTTTTTCATTAGAACTGAAAATATATAAATGGAGCATAATTTCTGGCAGAAAATAAAAGAATTAAAATTAAATAACAATTAATCAAAAGAACATACTTTGTCGAAGATATGCTGTCTAAGTTTTTTGTTTTATAGTCAATAAATTCCACAAGTAGAAATATTGTAATTGGAAACATAAATTTAGACGAGAGCAGACTTAGATAATTACTATTTTCAATATTTAATAACCTGGACCAGTGTTCGGTTGGAGGGATTACAATTGAATTGTTATGAAATAAACCATAGAAAATATTTTTTATATTTTCAAATCCTTCAATTCGAAATGGAACCCACAACAAAGCTACTGTAGAAAACGTAGCTATTCTTTTAATTATTTTGAAGCTATACTTTTTCTGAAGTAAAAAAATTCCTAATAACAAAATAAGAAAAATTTCTCGTGTTAAAAAAAATGGTAGGAGCTCATTTTTCCCTCTATAAATAGTCAGTGAGGAATTTTGAGGTATCTCTTCAGTGCTTACACCATAAACCGCATTGTGGCATTTATAACTACTTTTAACTTCTTCATAAACAATTTCTACATTTTCAATCTCTAGATTGTTTAAAAAAGTTATGGAATTCATACACCTTCCATCCGCTGGGTAGGGAAAAAAGTTATATATGGAATTTTCTGAAATTTCTACATTATATCTTTCAAAATAATCAAACGTTATTGGTTTTATAGCAATTTGAAAAAATAAAAAAGAAAAAAATAATGCAAAAATTAAATCTTTAGCATCTACCTTTATGATATTTTTAACATACCTAAGGCTAAGTATTAATCCGTATAAAAACCCCCATAGAATAAAATTCCAACCTGCACCATGCCAAAGCCCGGCGACCAGCATAGTAAATAGAAGATTAAAAATATTTTTTACTACTTTGTTTCTATTGCCACCGAGTGGAATATACAAATAATCTCTGAACCAAAATGACAAAGTGATATGCCACTTACGCCAAAAATCTGAAATACTAGTTGCAAGATATGGAAAATTAAAATTTTGAGATAAGGTTATTCCTAGAAATAATGCTGAACCTCTTGCGATTCTAGAATACCCAGCAAAGTCACAATATATTTGTATACAAAAACAGAAAATTGCAATAGTTAAGTAACTACTGCTTGCAAATTGAAATTCTAAGTAGATGCTTTCTACAACATTTGAAATATTGTCTGCAATTACTGATTTGAAAACTATACCTTGTGTAATGAGATATATTGCTTTTTTCTTATTGGATAATGAAATTTTCTCAGCAGGTTTTTTAAGTTGTGGAAGTAAAGATGAAGCTCTCTCTATTGGTCCAGCAACTAATTGTGGAAAAAAACAAACAAAAAGTGAAAAAGCAATAAAGTTAGTTTCAGGTTGTATTTCATTTTTATAAACATCTATTGTGTATGACATCGTTTGAAATGTATAAAAACTAATTCCAACAGGTAAAATTATCTCAAGGGTATTAAAAAACATTTGATCATTATTTGCAAACCCAAATCTTAAAAATGCATCAATAAAAAAATTAAAATATTTAAAAGTAAATAAAATTGATAAATTCACAAAAATACTCCACAGAAGAAGTATTTTTCTTCTATAAAACTTACTTTCTTTATGTATTAAATTTGAAATAATGAAATCTGAAATCGTTGAAATTAAAATAAGCACAAGGAACCTATAGTCCCAAAAAGAATAAAAGACATAAGAACTAATAAGCAAAATTACTGTTTTGAATTTATTGGGTAATATTTTAAGAACTAAAAGAACACAGATAAAAAACAAGAAATACTCAAGTGAGACAAAATTCATAATTGTATTCTATTAACTTTTAATTTGAAATTATATGTTCTAAAAACAGTCACAGAACTAGATAAGATTTTTAATAGCAAATTTAGGCTAAATTTCTGAAAAACCCTTGTGGGCGCTACAGGATTTGAACCTGTGACTTCTTCCTTGTAAGGGAAGCGCTCTGCCGGACTGAGCTAAGCGCCCTTTGTATGGTTTTATTATATTAGTATATAAAATGTTCTTATATGATAAATTTAACTGCAATCGTTCCATTTTATAACGAAGAAAACACACTGAAACAATCTGTCGAAAGGTTATTGAATGAAGATATATTTAGTGAAATAATTTTATCAGATGATAATTCAAGAGATAATTCGTTAGAAATTGCAAAAACACTTTCTCACGAATATCAACATATTAAATATATAAGTTCAGATATAAATCTTGGAAAAGGAAATGCAATTAATAATGCAGTGAGTATATTAAACACTTCACATGTAGTCATACACGATGCCGACCTTGAATATTTTCCTGAAGACATTGTTCAAATGTATGAAAAGGCAATTGAGAATCAAAATTCATTAATTCTTGGTTCAAGATTTAAAGGAACTAAGAAAAGGGAAAATGTTTATTTAAGAACCTATTTTGCCAATAGGGTTATGTCAACATTCTTCTCCTTAGTAAATTTTTATTGGGTATCCGATGTAGCGACATGTTATAAATTAATGCCATCAAACTTTTTGAAAAATATTTCAATAAAAGAACAAGGTTTTTCTATAGAGATTGAAGTCTTATCTAAGTTTTTAAAATACAACAAGCATATTCTCGAAATTCCTATTAGTTATGAGGGACGGTCATATGATGAAGGAAAAAAGATTAAAGTAACAGATGGAATTATGTATATTATAAATACATTAAAGTACAGATTCATTTAACTCACTGACCTCTACATTCTCTCGCATCTTTTACAATTTTTCCACAAGATTCATAAGTCTTACCATAATCGCTATTACTCGCTCCATCATTGAGGGTAATAAAACTGTGAAAATTTAAAACTACAAAAATACTTGAAAAAGAATAGACAAGACAAACTAAAAAAAGTATTTTTAGGTTTTTTATATTCTTGAATAAAAATATATAAGAAAAAATTCCGAATAAAAAATAATAGTGTGGATACAGTGGCCTATTAATTATCGTGAAAATAATTCCAGCCACTGTAAGCATTGAAATGAATATTAAATCAAAGTCATCTATATTTTTTACTTGAATATTTTTTACTAATTTCATCAAACTCAACACCAATAAAAGCAAAATAACTATTAAGTTGATTTCATGAAAAATATTATATAAAGGGTATTGATTATTAAGGATATTTAAATCAGTAGTATTATTTATTTTATTTTCTAATGAGTTGCCTGATAAAAATTGTACTGATATGCGCCAAAAAGATGAAACACCCCAAGAAGTTGAACCTGAAATATTTTCTAATTTAATCTCATTTATTACTGGAAGAAATAAAAATATGTTTCCGATTATTCCCGACATATATCCCAAAGATAAATTTTTAATATTTTTATATCTATCTTTGACCAGCAATACAACGTTTATAATTGTTGTATAAATTAAGAATGGGAAATAAATAGCAAAGCTCAATGAAGAGATAAACCCATATAAAAAAGATAAATTTTTAGAACTATTTCTTCGTAGCAAAAGAAATATAAAAATTGTTGCAAAAAATTCATAATTGTAAACAGCACTTATATTTCGTGATGAAATTATTAAATATGGGTTTAATAATATAAATACAATAGTTGCTATTGCCGATTCTGCTGATATTGTTTTTTTAATATTTAAATATATTATTATTATTAAAAATTGTGAAATTACAATTTTAACCTGTAAGAAATTTATATAATTTTCAAATCCAACAACACCTGAAAAACATTCAACAAAAAAATGTAAAGGTCCTTGGGGTAATCCAGATGAAGAATTAATAAATAATGATTTCAGAGTATCAGGATTTAAATTTCCAATATCACATTTTTTTATAACATCATACGCGAATTGTTGATCATATTTAAACTCAACTTTTTCAATATTATATAGCTTAAGAAAAGTACTTACTGTGACTACTAGTAGTAGTATAAATTCTTTAAATGAAGATCTTGGAAGTTTCAGCTACAACCCAAAGAATTTCCGCAGTTTAGGCATTTGTAACAAGAACCATTCCTGATTGTTATATGTCCACAATCAGGGCAGGCTGGAGCATCACCCATCATATCTCCCAGTACTTCTTGCACTGTTGTTACTGAATTAGAAACTGTTTCAACAACTTCTGTTTCTTTAACTTCTTCAATTTTTGTTACAAATTGGGTTTCCTGTGCTTTTGCTGCTGTTTCATTTCTATGAACATTGCTAGGCGATTCAATTTCTTGAACAGGCTCTACTGTTTCAGTTTTTTTTTGAGCAGGCTCAATTTCTGGAACAGGCTCTACTGTTTCAAATACCTCATTTGGTGTCTCTTTTGGGGGAACTTGTACGAGATCTGTTCTGTTTAGATATTCAAGGCCTAATGCTCTGAAAACGTAGTCTACGATTGAATTACTCATCTTAATGTTTTCGTGACCTTCAACCATTCCTCTTGGCTCAAAAGTTTGGAATGTAAATGTATCTACAAATTCTTCTAAAGGAACTCCGTATTGTAGGCCTTTAGAAACTGCAATTGCAAAACATCCTAATACTCCTTTGAGTGTTGCTCCCTCTTTTGCAATATCAATAAAGACTTCACCCAAGGTTCCATCAGGGTATTCACCTGTTCTTAGATAGACCTTATGTCCAGCAACTCTAGCTTCTTGAGTCCACCCTTCTCTTCTCTCAGGTAGTAAGAATCTTGGTCTATTTACACCAGCATATGCTTTTGTTGGGCTTGTTCCCGGTGCATAATTTCCTTGCACAAGCATTGCTTCTTCTTCAAGAATCTTGTTAACTTCTGGATCACTCTCGTCTGAGTCGCCTTCATCAGAAGATGCAGACAGTGGCTGAGATGCTTTAGAACCATCTCTGTAAATAGCAATTGCTTTTACACCAATCTTTGCTGATTCAAAGTAGCAATCTTCAATATCTTGCACAGTTGCTTCATTAGGCATGTTTACTGTTTTCGAGATAGCACCAGATATAAATGGTTGTGCAGCTGCCATCATTCTCACATGCCCCATGTAATGAATAAATCTTTCTCCGTCTTTTCCGCATTTATTGGCACAATCAAACACATCTAAATGTTCATCCTTCAAATATGGTGCACCTTCTATTTTTTGTGTTCCACAGATTTCAAGATTGGCTTGAGCTATTTCATTTCTAGAGAAACCAAGTCTCTCAAGTAGGTTAAAGTCAAAAGAAGTATATTCTTCTTCGTCTATACCAAGACCTTTTAATGTTTCTTCACCAAGAACAAACACATTAAATGCATGCTGGATTTCGAAAGCGCCTGGAAGAGCTCTTTCAATCTTTACGATATCCTCTTCACTAAGACCTTTCTCCATTAATGATCTCTTATTAATGTAAGGTGAGTTCTCAAGTGACATTGATCCAATAACGTATTGAATAATTTCTTGTACTTGATTTTCTTCATATCCTAGAGCTTGAAGTGCTGGCCCAATTGATTGGTTTGCAATTTTCATATAACCACCACCAGCAAGTTTTTTGAATTTCATGAGTGCAAAGTCTGGTTCTACACCGGTTGTATCACAGTCCATTAATAAGCCAATAGTTCCAGTTGGAGCTAGTACTGTTGCTTGGGCATTTCTATAACCATTCTCTGTACCAAGCTCTACAGCTTCATCCCAAGAAAGTTGAGCTGCTTTTAATAGGTCCTCAGGACAAAGCTCTTGATTTATAGCTATTAAGTCGTGGCTTAGTCCTTCGTAATCATTTGAATCATATGCTGCTTTTCTATGATTGTTCATTACACGAAGCATGTTTGTAGCGTTTTCTTTATATTTTGGAAACGGACCAACAATTCCTGCCATTTCTGCAGATGCTTTGTAAGCCTCACCTGTTAACATCGCTGTTAATGCACCAGCAATTGCTCTTCCTAAGTCAGAGTCGTATGCAATGCCTTTTCTCATAAGTAATGAGCCTAAGTTTGCATACCCTAAACCAA
>Ga0255772_10002115_pt1 | contig 19526 bp, 15 predicted proteins | sample 071ome_34_FD_179970 | JGI IMG/M metagenome (GOLD analysis project Ga0255772, IMG submission 179970) | Coastal salt marsh microbial communities from the Groves Creek Marsh, Skidaway Island, Georgia - 071411BT metaG (version 2) | ecosystem: Environmental > Aquatic > Marine > Intertidal zone >...
AGCTCGCAATGCGGGTTCTGTACACCGGGGTTTGTGATGTCATTGGCCGGGCGCTTGGATCCTCGACATCCACTTGGTCAAGTGGAGAGCTCGCAAAGTCGACAAACGTGGGTTGATGCGATCTCTGGAAATTTATGTCGATGCACAGGTTATCGACCAATTCTCGATGCCGCGGACGAAGCAGCCAAGGCGCCCGCAATTGCGCGAACGCTATCAAGCGGTATGGTTATCAATGCTGCTTCAAGCCAAGACGATCCCGACGGTGCGGTCATGCCGAGTTATTTTCGACCCCGTGCGTTATCGACGCTGTCAAAGCTACTGCGAGCCAACCCCGATGCGGTTCTGATGGCGGGCGGTACTGATCGAATGTTGGGTGTCACCCAACGAGGCGAATCGCTGCCGATTATTATTTCCACGCGTGATGTCGAGGAGATGAACGTGCTCAAAGTGGACGCCGCTAAAGGCGAGATTTGCTTGGGAGCGTCCCTGACATTTTCTGACCTTGAATATTCACTCGCAGAGGTTTGGCCTGCCTTATCCGACTTTTTGAAACGTATTGGATCGCCGCAAATCCGGAACCGCGGCACGCTGGGCGGTAACTTAGGAACCGCATCACCGATTGGCGACTGTTTGCCTATCTTGCTGGCCATGGATGCCTCGCTGATGACGCAAACGGCGTCGGGCACGCAGCGAGTGCTTCCGATGAGCAGTTTCGTCACCGGCTATCGGCAAACAAACCTCGAACCCGGAGAAGTGATTGTCAGCATTGAAATGCAAGGGTTGAGCGACGTTCAGTATTTCAGGAAGGTTACGAAGCGCTACGAAGATGATATTTCTGCGGTAAGCGCGGCGTTTAGATGGCGTTTTGTTGGTGGGCGCTTTGGCCTTGCTCGGGTTGCCTATGGTGGCGTTGCCGATCGCCCGGTTCGATTGAGCTCAGTCGAGCAACGTCTGGCAGACCAAGCGCTCAACCGCGAACTGATCGAAGAGGTCGTGGATCTTGCAATGAGGGCAGTAAGCCCATTGTCGGATGTAAGAGCATCGGCCGAATACCGTCGTCAAATGGTCGGCGCCTTATTAAGACAAAGTCTAGAGCAGTGCCTAGAACGTGAGGGTGCGATCATTGGCTGAAAGCACATCAGACGTGTCTATAGCGGAAGCCCACGAGTCGGGTCTGCTCCACGCCACGGGGCGGGCCCTCTATGTGGACGATTTGCCGCTGCCCAAAGATGCCTTGTTTATTGCAGTGAAGGGATCAGACATCACGTGTGGGCGTCTTTCAGGTCTGGATTTGGAGGCTGTTCGCGCGTCCGAGGGCGTGGTTTGTGTCCTCACCGCGAGTGATATCCCAGGGAGTAATGATGTTTCCCCGATCTATGAAGGTGACCTTTTGTTTGCCAATGACGTGATCAGCTTTCACGATCAGCCCATTTTCGCTGTAGCGGCGAAGACGCAAGCGCAAGCAGATGCTGCAATCGTAAAAGCGCGACTCGACTACATTGAGGAAAGCCCTGTACTCGATTGCGCCGGCGCGCGGCAAAAAGGTGCGCACCTGAGACCGCCCCGGGCGTTTAGAGTTGGAGAGCCAGAAACCACCCTTAATGAGGCCTCGATCAGGTGTGAGGAATCACTCCTCATTCGAGGCCAAGAGCATTTTTATCTCGAAGGGCAGGTCGCGCTTGCTCTCCCCATCGAAGGGGAAGGCATTGAGGTTTGGACTTCAAGTCAACATCCAACCGAGGTGCAGCACCTGGTGGCGAGCGTGCTGAACCTGCCATTTCATCGAGTCACGGTCCAGGTTCGCAGAATGGGCGGTGCGTTCGGGGGTAAAGAGTCTCAAGCAGCCGCTTTGGCGGCCGTTGCGGGGCTTGCGGCCATGATCACCGGCCGCGCCGTGAAATACCGAATGCGGCGGCGAGAGGACATGACCCGAACTGGAAAGCGCCATGATTTCGAGTGTAAAACAGCGCTCGGAATCGATGACAACGGCGTTATCCAGGCAGCCGTGATTGAACTTTCCGCTCGCTGCGGTTACTCCACGGATCTCTCAGAGGGAATCGTGGATCGTGCGATGTTTCACGCTGACAACGCCTATTCGCTTGGTTCAGTGTCCATTCGTGGGGAAATTCTGGCCACAAACACCGTGTCTAACACAGCATTTCGTGGATTCGGTGGGCCGCAGGGCATGTTGGCTATTGAATCCATGATGGAGACCGCAGCTCGCGCTCGGGGAGACGATCCGCTGGCATTCAGGTTGCGTAATTTATACCGGCCCGGCCGAGAAACCACGCCTTATGGCCAGTCGGTTGGCGCACACTCGCTTCGCGAAATTATAGAATCCCTCGCTGCATCGGCGGGTTATAAGGCTCGGCGCAGAGAGATCTTGGAATCCAGTTCGACGTCGTCCCGTCTAATTAAGGGCCTGGCGCTGACCCCGGTGAAATTTGGCATTTCATTTACAGCCAAGCATTTGAATCAAGCCGGTGCGGTGATCAACATTTATCAAGATGGCTCGGTCCAGGTGAACCACGGTGGGACCGAGATGGGGCAAGGGCTGCATACCAAGATCAGAACGATCGTGGCGCGAACCTTGGGGGTGCCGATGGACTCGGTGATCGTCACGCCCACAAATACCGATAAAGTACCTAACACATCGCCAACAGCGGCATCTTCTGGAACAGACCTGAACGGCATGGCCGCGACGATGGCCGCCGAAACGCTCCGAGCGCGATTAATCGATTATGCGGAGACGTCGTGGGGTTTGGCGTCGCCGACCATGATCGATGGCGAAGTGGTTGTTGATGGTCAGAGTCACTCAACCTTTGCAGCGTTGGTTGACGCGGCGTATCGTGATCGAGTCAGTTTGTCAGCCACCGGTTACTACCGAACACCGAAATTGGACTACGACGTCGATCAACGTTGGGGCAGTCCATTCTTCTATTACGCGTATGGTGCGGCGATGAGCGAAGTCCATGTCGATTCGCTGACAGGGGAGTATCATGTTGAACGCGTTGATATTCTTCACGATGTGGGTCGCTCCTTGAATAAAAGCGTAGATCGAGGACAAATAGAGGGCGGGTTTGTTCAGGGCATGGGCTGGCTGACGACGGAAGAATTGCTTTGGAGCGACACCGGACGCCTGCTTTCCGCATCCCCCTCGACCTACAAAATTCCCACGGCTCATGACATGCCCAGAGTGTTTAACGTTGCGATGTACGAGAAACCCAACACAGCGGAAACGATCTACCGCTCGAAAGCAGTGGGAGAACCGCCGCTCATGCTGGCAATCTCGGTTTGGTGCGCGTTGAAAGACGCGTGTGCGAGCTTGACGAATTATCGGGTATCACCGCCACTCGCAGTGCCAGCCACACCCGAGCAGGTGCTCTTCAGTATGAATTGGGCACGGAGCTACGACGGTGACTGAATCGCTAACTTGGGCTGAGGCGATTGCACATGCGCATCAGCATCAAGAGGGGTTTGTGCTTGCCACCGTGCTCGAGGCCAAAGGTTCGACACCCAGAGATCGAGGGGCAAAGATGGTGGTCACGCGGTCGCAGACCTTCGATACCCTGGGAGGGGGTCGGCTTGAGCAACTGGTGATTGAGTCAGCACGAGCGTCCCTTGTGCTCAACGTAAAGGCTCAGCATCTGGAGCATTTCCCGTTGGCAGGCAAGGCTCAACAGTGTTGCGGCGGGAGCGTTGCCGTGCTGCTTGAGGTATTCCCCGCGGCGAGGCTACCCGTGACGATATTCGGCGCCGGGCATATCGGTCGCGCGCTCGTAGATATCCTGACCCAGTGCGATGCACGTATCCAATGGGTCGATTCCCGGTCCGAACGATTTCCTGAACTGCTTGCTGGGAATGTGACGCCCATGATTCGGGACGTGCCGGAATCGGTGATCGAGTCCCTCGAGGCAAACGAAAGGGTCATTATAGTGACGCATGATCATGCGCTGGATCTTCGCTTGCTGTCTCAATTGCTCGATGTAACCGAGATTCAATCGATCGGGTTGATTGGGTCCGAAACCAAAGCGACGCGTTTTAAAAAACAATTGAGAGCGCTCGGTATCCCCGCGGCGGAGGATCATCGCTGGCGTTGCCCGGTAGGGCTTGAATCCGTGCGCGGTAAGCTGCCCATGGAAGTGGCCGTGAGTATTGCGGCGCAATTGCTCTCAGATCTCGATGAGGACAATGTGGTTGGTCCGTCTTGGCGTGAAGTCCAGCAAGCACTGGGCAAAGTCGAATTGAATGGTTGACCACTAGGATCCTTGATCGAATGCACTTACGAGCACTGGCACGAATTAATACGGAACCTGCATCTCGCGCGTTGAATCTCTTCTTGGGGTTTTGTCACAGCCGGTGGTGGGCGCAGGCGATGGTCGATGCGCGTCCCTTTGAGACTGAAACGATGCTCTTTGACGCTGCGGAGCGCCACTGGCGAGATGCCGCGCCAGAGGATGTGCTTGAGGCCTTTGCAGCGCATCCAAAAATTGGTGATCGTGAGGTGCTGGCGAAGAAGTTCGAGACCCAAGTTCAGCGCGAGCAGGGCCAGGTCGCTGCGGCGTCAGAGGCGGTGATTGATGCATTGGCTGAGGCCAACGACCGTTATTTTGAGCGCTTCGGATATATTTTTATCGTTTGCGCGGCAGGTAAGTCCGCAGAGACCATGCTCTCACTCTTAAATGAGCGTTTAGACAACCCCGCCGAGTTAGAGTTGAAGGTGGCTGCAGGTGAGCAGCATCAAATCACAAGGCTACGAATTCAAGCGTGGTTAGAGGAGTTTGAGAATGAGTGCAGCCATCACAACCCATGTGCTTGATGTTAGCGCAGGACACCCTGCGCAGGGTGTCGCAGTGATTCTGAGTCACCCCTCGGGTCGGATGTACGAAGGGCAAACGGACGCCGATGGCAGAATCAGTGATTGGTCCGAGGCGTTTGAGTTGGAGCCCGGTGAGTATTCACTGACGTTTAACGTGGGTGACTATTTTGGGGTTCAAAAGATCGAAAGTTTTTACCGGTCTGTGCCGGTGACATTTTTCGTTTCCGAATCCGCGTCTCGCGCTCATTATCATGTACCCCTGCTGCTGAGTCCTTTCGGATATAGCACTTACCGAGGCAGTTAAGGTGGATCGTGCGATTCGGGCAAAAGCGCTGCATTTTCCAGGGTCGAACGCCGGGTCGATGACTTATTATGACGACGGTGTGTTGCTGATCCGCGATGGCAGAGTGGTTGATTTCGATGATGCGTCGAGGCTTGCGTCCAGGGGGTTTGATTTAGGCCAATGTGAGTCGTACCCGGAACACCTGCTGATGCCTGGGTTTATTGATCCTCACATTCATTTTCCGCAATGGGATGTAGTGGCGTCTTTCGGTACGCGGTTACTTGAGTGGCTTGAAACCTATACCTTTCCAGCCGAGCGCCGGTTCGCGGATCCCGAATTTGCTGAACTCGCTGCCGAAGAATTTTGTGATGGTTTACTCGCCGCTGGAACCACCACCGCGATGGCTTATTCAAGCAGTCACGCGGCAGCAACGGAAGCTTTGTTTCGAGCCGCAGAGCGGAGATCGATGAGGCTTTTGACGGGCAAAGTGTTGATGGATCAAAACGCCCCAGATGGGGTGCGTGATGTCATGCCAGCTGCTATTTCGGAATGCGAAGCGTTGTTGAAGACTTGGCACGGCCGCGGGCGTTTGGGTTACGTCATCACGCCCAGATTTGCAGGCACGTCGACGCCAGAGCAGTTGCGCGCGGCGGGGGAATTAGTTGCTCGATACCCCGATGCCTGGGTGCAGACGCATCTCTCTGAAACGATCGAAGAGATCAATTGGACGGCATCGATCCATCCATCAGCAAAAGATTACTTTGGCATTTATGAAGATGCGGGTTTGGCTAACGCTCGCACGATGATGGGCCACTGCATCCATCTGACATCAGAAGAAATCCGTAGGATGGCGGGCTCGGGCGCGGCTGCAATTTTTTGCCCAAGTTCCAATCTGTTCTTAGGCAGTGGCTTGATGCCTTATGAACGTCTCATGGAAGCAGGCATTCCTGTTGGATTGGCGTCAGATGTGGGCGGCGGGCCGCAAATCTGCTTGCTTCACTCTATGGCAGATGCTTATAAAGTGCTGCAGCTTCAAGGCTATCCCTTGTCTGCCAAAGAAGCCTTTTTTCAGGTAACCAAGGGTAACGCCCAAGTGCTTCAAATTGACCCATTTGTCGGGGATTTCACGCCGGGCAAAGAGGCCGACTTTATTCTTATTGATCCTGATGAGAGCCCGGAAGTCAGCCGCCGAGTTGCGAGAGCACAGACCATCGACGAGAAGCTGTTCGCGCTCATGATGTTGGGTGATGCGCGGGTGATTGCTCAAGCTTCAACATTAGGCGAGTGTCGAATGTCAAAGAGATCGGAGGGCAACTGATCATGGAGGGTTATGGGCTCGAATGGCTGGAGCTTGTTGGCCGGTGGTTGCACTTGCTATTCGGAATCGCGTGGATTGGCGCTTCGTTGCACTTTGTTCGAGTGGATCGCGGGCTCGTCGCGCCGTCGTCTGAAAGCGACGAACGACAAGGCACCTTTTGGGCCATTCATGGTGGTGGCATTTACGAATTCACGAAATATAAAGGGGCACCGGCGGTTTGGCCGAGCGAGCTTCATTGGTCCAAGTGGGAAGCCTATAGCACCTGGCTGAGTGGTGTGTTGCTGCTCTTTTTAGTTTATTACGTCAAAGCCGAAGCCTATCTTTACGGCGAATTACAACTTTTGCACACGCCGGCGCGTGCCGTGATGGCAAGCGTGGCGCTTATTGCGGGTTCGGTTCTGCTCTACGAAGGCCTTATTCGGAGCGCACTGCCCGCAAGGCCCGCGGTCTTGGCTTGGGTAATAGGCGGACTTGTCTTAGGGCTCAGTTTTTTGAGCCTCACTTTATTCGCGCCTCGGGCTGCTTTTATCCATGTGGGTGCGGTCTTGGGCAGCATCATGGTGGGAAACGTTTTCTTTGGCATTATTCCCGCGCAAAAGGCGTTTGTAGCCGCGGTGCAGCAGGGGCGAGTGCCTGATCAAAGTCGTGCCGACAAAGCCAAGCAACGCTCGTTTTTCAACAATTACTTTACGCTGCCGGTGCTTTTCTGCATGGTGAGCTTGCACTTTCCCATGGTCTATCAGCATGAACTGGCGGGTGTGAGCCTGTTTCTGATTATGCTCGCGGGCGCGCTGGGGCGGCACTTTTTTAATTTGCGACATGTTGGCCTGCACCAACCCATCTACCTTGTGGCTGCGGCCTTGATCCTTATGGGTGTGGCATGGTTGATCCAGCCGCGTTCGATTGAAGTTGAGACAGCCAATCGGTTGAGCGACGATCCCGCCGAGGCCAGGCAAGCAAAGGCCGAACAAGAAGCGGAGGTGATGGCCCTCGTGAATCTGCATTGTGTAAATTGCCATGCAGATCAACCCAGTTACCCGGGATTTTCGAGCGCACCCGCAGGACTTTCCTACGAATCCTTAGCGAAGCTTAGAGCGCAAAGCGCAAGAGCCATGACGGCGATCCAGTCTGGCTACATGCCACTTGGCAACTTAACTCAGCTTTCCAAAGATGATCGCGCGAAGCTCGTCCGCTACTTGGCGACGGAGGGTTCTGCACCTTGAGTCAGTCCATCCGTTTCGATCCTGCTTGGGTCGCAGAATCGCGATCTGAAATGCCCACGCGCCTTGATCGGGCGCTCCGCGAAGATGGGTTCGTTCAGTTGCACTGCGACGACTTCGATTGGCAGCTCGCGAGTCGCGTGTTTGATCAGGCCAATTGGTTCTTTGGCCAGACGCCTGAATTTAAGCAGGCGTTTGCCTACGGGAGTGCAGCAGAGAACTTTGGCTACCAGGGACTTGGCGACGAGGCGCTCGACCCAACCACCGGGGTTCCTGATATGAAAGAAACCTTCACGATGCGTAATGTGGCCCATCGTGAGGTTGACGGCCATCGTTGGCCATCGGCAGATTTCCGACAGACCATGGTGCAGTTTTACGGCACATGCTTCGATTTGGCATCGAGTTTGATGCGCTGCATCGCTGTGATTGGCAGTTTGCCCGAGGATTATTTTGTTTCAGCTCACACGGGTGAGAATGTGACCTTAAGACTGCTCTATTACCCAGGTTCGGATAGGGGGGCGTCTTCGTTTGAGTCGGGACACGGCCGTTCGGCAGCGCCGGAGATTCTAGCAGGCGCCCATACCGATTACGGAATGATGACACTGCTTTTCCAGGACAACATAGGCGGGTTACAGGTGCAGTCGATGGATGGGTCTTGGCTGGACGTCGTGCCTCAGTCGCAGTCGGTGATCATGAATACGGGTGATCTGATGGCGCACTGGAGCAATGATCGCTTCCCGTCGACGAGTCACCGAGTTCGGCGTAATGCCGACGTGGCGAGACTGTCGATTGCTTTCTTTTGTGATCCAGACTCTAAGACAGAGGTTGAAGTTCTGCCTGGGTTGCAAGAGGAAGGTCGTGAGGTGCGCTATGTGAAGACCACTGCAGGCGAGCATATCCAGCGTAAGCTCATCGCGACTCACGAGGCGGCCGCACGGGTTCTAAAAGAACCTTAGTCGATTAAATCTGCCATTTCTGGCTTGCCCTTTTGTATCTCTTCCGTCGTCAGGCCATTTAATTCGTGTGGGAAAACGAGCCACTGGTCTGTTTCGTGAACATAGTAGTCTGGCGTTAGCGACGTGATGTTCTTGGTGGGTTTGTACCAGGGACAAGCAATTCGAATGGTTTCAGGCAGGTTTCTTCGGCACTTGATCGAGAGTTCCTCAAGAATCGCTCGGATGCTTCTTCCCGAATCGAAAACGTCATCAACGATGAGTAATCGATGCTCGCTGTCTGCATTGTCAATCACGTACTGTAACCCGTGTACCCGAACTTGTTTGTCCTGTTGATTAATCCCTGTGTAAGAGCTGGTCCTAATCGCGATGTGATCGCTAGAGAGACCCTTGAATTCCAAAAATTCCTGAACAGCAATCCCCACCGGTGCGCCGCCCCGCCAGACACCCACGATAAAATCAGGACGAAAGCCGCTGTCAAAGATCTGCCGAGCCAATACAAACGAATCTCTGAGTAATGATTCTGCGGTAATGAAATGTTTATCCATGGATCCCTCATAGACCGGTTAAGAGCATTTGCTGGCAGGCGCGATACGACGATTTTTCCTCTGAGAACGGGGCTTGGTTGCTCGGTTTGGCGCCAAGATCTGTGGCTAGATCTTACCTGGCATTGCTATCCCTCGCTACGCTTGAGGGACGCATTCAAATGGGATCAACGAACGATCACCAAGGGTCTATCTCTCTCAAATCAGTCCTCACCGTGGCAGTGAACTTTCGACCGACTTTGAGATAAAGTCAGGGTCAATCATTGAATGTGTCGGAGCGTTTATGACCGCCAAATCCCAAGACCCGATGGCGTTGTCAGGCCGTTCAGTGATCTTGGGTTTTCAGCACGCGCTTGCATCCGTGGGCGGCATCATCACGGCACCCCTTATCATTGCGTTAGGTATGGGGCTCTCAGAGTCAGAGACAGCTTACGTCATTGCTTCAGCGCTTGTGATTTCGGGTATTGCAACGATCATCCAAATTGTGAGAGTGGGTCCGGTAGGGTCTGGCTTGTTGGCTATTCAGGGGACCAGCTTTGCTTTTGTCGGCGCGATTATCTACGCCTTTCACGAACTGACCACGTCACTGCCTCGAGATGAGGCGCTCGGTCGTCTTTTTGGTTCAATGGCATTATGCGCTGCCATCATGATTGGACTCAGTTGGTTCGTTCGAAGTCTGAGACGCCTGATCACGCCCAATGTGACCGGCGTCACGCTGCTGATGATCGGCGTTTCGCTTGTTTGGGGAACGGGATCTTCGATCTGGGAGGGTTATCAGAGCCAGAGCTTGGATCAGGTCGATGTCGCCCTGACCGCAGTGGTGATGGCTACGGTTTGGGTTTTTATGGTCGTGCCTTCCATTACCTTGCGCTCCCTGTCCGTCATTTTGGGGTTGATCGCAGGGTGTGTGCTTGCGGGGGTTTTAGGCCGGTTAGAGTGGCCGTCCGCGGTCATTGAGGCTAGGGTTTTCGTACCCGAGTTGTTGCCTTATGGCATCAGTATTGATCCAGTCATCGTGTTGCTCTTGATGCCGATCTTCATCATTTCTGCAGCTGAAAGCATTGGCGACCTGACAGCCACTAACCGACTTTCGGGCTATCAGCACGGCGATGATGTTTATTGGTTGCGGATCCGAGGCGGTCTTTTGGGGGACTCCGTGAATTCAGGATTAGCGGCCCTGGTGGCGACCTTCCCCAATACGACGTTCAGTCAGAACAACGGTGTGATTAGGGCCACGGGTGCGACCAACCCGGTGATTGGTATTTATGCGGCGTTGATATTACTGGGTCTGGGCCTCTTGCCGCTAACGACAGATTGGATACAAGCGATTCCAGAGCCCGTTGTTCAGGGAATGACGCTTATCCTGTTTAGTTTGGTGGTCTTGGCGGGTTGGAGTGTGATCCATTCGTCAGCACCTGCCTGGCCAGACTACCTAAGCGTCGCAATTGCAGCAGGTCTTGGCGGCTGGGTGTCGCTTGCCGTCGGCAATTGGCCCGTCATGCCTGCAGCGGTGGTTGCCATTTTCTCGTTCCCCGTCACCAACGCAACACTCTTGATGCTGCTCATTGAAATCGCGAGAGGGAAACTGCGCTCTTAGGGCAAAGCGCTTGGTGCGTGGGTACGATGCCAATGCCTTGCAATCTCGATGCGTTTGGCGACCCAAACGCCTGAGTGGCCCGAGAGGTACTCGAGAAACCGCTTGAGGGATTGAATGCGTCCCGGCCGCCCAATGATCCGGCAGTGAAGGCCGATGTTGAGCATTTTTGGCTGCGACTGGCCTTCCTCATAGAGTGCGTCAAAGGCATCTTTCAGATAGTTAAAGAATTGATCGCCGGCGTTAAAGCCTTGCGCTGCAGCGAAACGCATGTCGTTGGTGTCCAGAGTATAGGGAATCACTAAGTGAGGCCCCCGAGGTCCAGACACCCAGTAAGGCAAGTCGTCGGAATAAGCGTCAGAATCATAGACAAAATGATCATGCTCTAGGACTAATCGTCGCGTGTTTGGGCTGTCACGCCCCGTATACCAGCCGAGTGGTTTCGCGCCAGTCAATTTCTCGTGGAGTTCGATCGCTTTATGGATGTGCTCCCGTTCGATGTCCTCCTCAATGAACTGGTAGTCGAGCCAGCGATAGCCGTGACACGCTATTTCCCAATCGGCCTCGAGCATGGCTTCAACAACGTCGGGATTTCGCGCCATCGCGACGGCCACGCCGTAGACGGTCAGGGGTAAATCGAACGATTTGAAGAGTCGTAGAATGCGCCAAAAGCCGGCTCGCGCCCCATATTCATAAAGAGACTCCATTGACATGTGTCTCGCGGGATAGGGTTGAGCGCCAATGATCTCAGAGAGAAAGGTTTCTGCGTGTGGGTCCCCGTCCTGAACCGAGCGTTCCCCGCCTTCCTCGTAATTGAGAACGAATTGAACGGCGATTTTTGCGTTATCTGGCCAGGCTGCATGAGGTGGGTGGCCAGCGTAGCCCTTGAGGTCGCGATCAGTCTTGAGATCCATAGTGCGATGCCAGCGAGTTTTCGGCTCATTGTAGCCACCCTGTGCGTCTGGCACTAGAATGCGAGACCATGCGTTTATTGATATTCAAATACCTTGTGCCGCGACGGTGGTCGCAAGCTGTTTTCAACCTATGTTGGAAAACCGAGCGTCGAATTGATTTCATTCGGGTAACCCGTCAAGCGGCACAGCATATCTGTGTCCTGTTGCTGCTCGGCGTCTCCCTAACGGTAAAAGCAATTGGGGCGCCGGATTCCGTAGACGCCAACGCCGGGCGTGATCGGTTAGAGATTCACTCAGCCTTTGGCCAATGGTTCGAAAGGTTCAAGGCGCGCGCGAGTTCGTCAGAACTCCATGATTTCCTTTGGTCAATGCCCAAAGGCGCTGATCTACACCTGCATATCACAGGGTCGATCTTTCCCGAGTGGTGGCTCGAGTTGGCATTGGCCTCCAAAGCGCAGGGTTATGAATACTTCACGCGCGTTCGAGTGAACAACTGCGGTTGGCTCGCAGCAAGTGGCTCGGGGGAGGCAGCCGCACCGCCCGATGCGGTCACCGAACCCCTTTATTTTGAAACGATTGATGGCGCTCGACACGAGACGCTAAGTGAGTGCGTACGAGGCGAGTTCAAGTCACTGACGGCACTGAACGGTGCTGAAAAGGCAGCTTGGCTAAAGTCGATTCGACTCGACCGACCGGGTGAAGGTCGTGATGAATTTTTCGAAAAGCACTGGCAACGCCTAGGTGATTTGACTGCGAACCCCTACATCGTGGCTGAGGGTCTGGCGCGAAATGCGCTTGCCTTTGCGGAGGAGGGCTTGCACTACTTTGAGCCCCAAATATTGGCAGAGGGTTACCGGCGACCTGATGGTCAATTGATGCCGATTGAGACATCGGTTTCGATCATTATCGATCGTATGAAGCAGTCGGATGTTGTGAATTCGGGTATCCAATTTCGGTTTCAGCAAGCAATCCTTCGCTTCTTGCCCAATGCGGAAGTTCAGTTGGCTCGTGCATTTGAGATTGTCTCAAGTCAGGCGTCCTGGGTGGCGGTCAATATGGTGGGTAGAGAGGATAATGATAAAGGGCATCCCAGACGGTTCTTAGCGCCCATTCGGGCCTTGCGTCGAGAATATCCTGGTGTCGCGTTGTCCATTCACGGCGGTGAAGTAGATGAACCCAACAGCCACGTTCGAGACACGCTCCTACTCGGTGCGACGCGCGTTGGTCACGCGGTTAATTTGATTTCTGATGAGGAACTACTGCAATCCATGAGGTTCGGGCCTTACCTTGTCGAAATTAATTTGATCAGCAATCTGAAGCTTGAGTACGTGCCAAGGTTAGATACGCATCCTTTCCCAGAGTACCTGCGCCTGGGTGTGCCTGTTGCCTTGTCGACCGATGACCGGGGGATGTGGGACACCAACATCACGGATGAGTTTTTTGTGGCGGTCCATCACTTTAATCTGACTTGGGATGAATTGAGCGCGCTTTCTGTGGCCTCACTCAGTCATGCCTTCTTGCCTGAAACAACGAAGCACGAAGTCATTTCGCGGTTTCAAGCCGCGCTGGATGACTTTGCACTCGAGGTTATGGCGGAAGGGGTGCCCAGTCCATCCATACGTTTCCAAAAACGACGCGCTTTTATCTGCGAAAACTACCAAGTTTGTGGAAATTTCAACTAAAAAATGGCCCTTATTGGATGCATGGCCACCGATATTCTGTAAAATGGAAAACCGTCGAGAGAGCGATCGGATGTCCTAATTTTTTGTGCGTGTGGTCTATAGGCCAGACCCAATCAGAGAATTGAGAATCGTTCGACAGCAATCGATAAAGAATCAAATGTCGTACATCCTTTGATCGATATCAGTCGATCAGAGGGTTAAGCAATGAGGTCATTGGGCGTCGGTTGGTTAACGCTGCCGGCACGAGTTCATTCGAAGAATGGGAAACATATGAAAATGAATGTCAGGAAGGCATCACTGGCCGCCGCCATGGGGCTCGCGATCGCGAGTGCCGGCTTTGCAGCCAACGCTGAGGAAATGGAAGAGATTGTCGTCAAGGGTGACCTGGGTAGCTTGCCTGGAGAGCGCGTTGAGTCAGTCTTTGGGTTCGAGAAATCGATTCTTGAAACACCGCGGTCCGCATCTACGGTGTCCGAGGAGATGATGGATCGATTTAATATGGCGGACATCGATGAGTTGGTGGTTCTTGCGCCAGGGACGTTCACTCAATCGTTCTTCGGTGTAGCCGGGTCACTGGACGTTCGCGGCACAGCGGGCGAGACGTATTTCCGCGGGGTACGTCGTCTGGACAACCCAGGCAACTACCCAACGCCGATTGGTGCCTCTGACCGGGTGGATATTGTGCGCGGGCCCGCGTCCCCCATTTATGGTCCTTCCAAGATTGGTGGCTATCTGAACTTCAACCCCAAATCGGCTCGAATCGAGGAAACGGGTTCGTATATCGAAGAGCGCGTAGGTGCGATTTCCTATACGGGTGGTAGTTGGGACAAGAGCGTGATGACGGCAGAAGTCGGCGGTCCTGCGGAGCTGGGCGGTAAGCCGCTCGGTTATTACCTCTATGGCGAGCTCGAGCATTCGGGCAGCTTCTACACCAATGCCCCCGGGGTTGATCAGGCGCTCATCCAAGCCAGCTTTGACATGGATTTGAGCGACAATGTTCGGGTGCAATTTGGCGGCATGTGGCATGACTACGACGGGTCGCAGAATGCAGGCTGGAACCGGGTCACGCAGGACCTAATCGATAATGGCACTTACATTACAGGTACACCCATTCCCCTTGATACCTCGGGCGATGGTTTCATTTCCCACGATGAATACTATGCAGGCAACATCAACCCGTTTGCGCTGTATGCATTCTTTGGTCAGAAGGCGATGGATCTAGACACGTTGAGTGCGGCATCGTTTGGGTATGACTACGAGAACTCGAATATGATTCTGCAGAATGTGGGCACCGCAAAGTTGCCGATGTCCTCAACGCTGATCGCCGCAGACGACACGCTGCAGAACCAAGTGACAACGCTCTACTTCGACGTTGATGTGACCTTGGGTAACGACTGGAACCTGACGAACAAGTTGTTCTACGAGTCATATGAAAACTTGAATGAGAATGCGTATGGGTTCTCTCAGTTTCACGATTCTTGGGTAATTGAAGAGCAGCTGATTCTGAGCAAGGTCTTTGAGGGTGACTCAGTGACTACCTCAGTTCAAATCTCACCTTCGGTGAGAAAAACCACGTTCGAGCATGGTGACGATTATTACAATGAATATTTCGCTCGTCGTGACCTGACAGGCCCATCCACAGCATTAGATCGGCGAGTGCTCTCCACCCGTATCGACGCTGAGTACAGCGAATACTATGTGGGCGACTACACGGACTTTGGTTTCGGCGTCATGCTCGATGTGACCCATGATTCAGGCTTGTCTCTCTTATTGGGTGCCCGTTACGACAGCATCGATATGTATGTCAGGACGCCAGCAGGTAAGACTCAGTCAGATGCTGCGTTCACGTCTAGCGAAGGCGGTATTGATGTACCGGTCAATGAAGCGTCTGATGAGCCAAACGGTGTCTCTTGGACGGCGAGCCTTAGCTGGGCAACCCCCGTGGGTCTCGTCCCTTACGTGACGGTTTCTGAGCAAAGCACAGTTATTGCTGGCCAGGGCTCTGAACTTCAAGTGGGTAATGTCTTCACGAACGCTGCCTTTGATAGTTCGGAACTGTTGGAGTACGGCATCAAGGGCAGCCTGTTGGATAACCGCTTGTACTTTGCGCTGTCAACGTACGAGATGGAGCGAGTTGATTTCAACGCGCAATCCATCACGGTGAATCAGGCGGTGAAGACCGAAGGCACCGAGTTTGAACTCCGTTGGGTTATCAGCGAACAGTTCCTCATGACCTTCGGTTACAGCAACATGGAAGCCTTGATGTTGGCGACGCTGGCCAATGGCAGCGAGTTTTCCTTCTTAGGTGCTGAAGATTTACCTCTCATCGACCCAACCCTCCTATGGGGTGGCCAAGTCGGTGGTTTGATTCCGGTCGAGCCCAGCAAAGGGGTTCGTGCTGGCATGCCAGAGAACATCATGTCAGTGACTGCAACCTATGACTTCGGTAATGGGGTTGCAGTAAGTGGAAGCATGGTTGATGTTGATGATACAGCGTCTGGCCAGTCCTACGCGGTACGTCTGCCCGCCTACACGCTGGTAAACCTCAGCCTGAGCTACGATTCCGATAATTGGGGCTTTATTTTGGCTGCGAAGAACGTCACGGATGAGCGTTACTTCCGTGCAAACTTCCCCGATTTGTTCGGCACCACGGTCGTACTGCCCGAGTTGCCACGACACTATCAAGCGAAGATCTCATACAAGTTCTGAGCATCGGTGTGGTTTGAAAAAAGGGGCTTCGAGCCCCTTTTTTTTGATCTCTTGCATGAGCATAGTGGCTAGGGATTGATAGAAGTCCAAGAGGAGAACCGTTGATGAATGTGACGCCGATGACGACAGCGAACGAGGTGCCAGGCCGATCAAACGGCATAAGTCGTCTCATGAGTGCCCTGTGCAACATCTTATTGATCCTAATGTTCTGCTCAGTTTCGATGATCGCTTCGGCCGTTACAGCTCGCGAGGCACCGAGTCAGGTGGATCAACCTGTTCAGGTCAAAGTCGTGGTGGTGACGATGTTTGAGGTGGGCGCGGATGAAGGGGATCGTGCCGGTGAGTTTCAGCTCTGGAAAGCGCGTCGAAATTTGTCGAAGGTGTATCCGTTCCTGGGCTATCGAGATCTTCACTTTGATCCTGATTCCGGTTTGTTGGTGCTGGTGACAGGCATTGGGACTGCGCGGTCGACGGCCGCGGTGATGGCACTGGGTATGGACCCGCGATTTGATTTGACTCAAGCCTATTGGGTTGTGACTGGCATCGCGGGGTTCGATCCTGAGGACGCATCGATTGGATCGGCTGCATGGGCGGAGTATTTGGTTGATGGGGATCTTTCACACGAGATCGACGCAAGGGAAATCCCTGAAGACTGGCCGTTTGGGTATTTTGCGAGATACACAACGAGACCCTTTGACCCCCAAAAACCCTCTCCGACGGGTGAGATGTACCAGTTGGATTCTGGCTTGGTCGAGTGGGCGTACCAGCTCACCAAGGACATGAAATTGGAGGATGAGCCCGAGGCTGCAAAACACCGGCTGCTCTACACGAAGCACCCGAATGCTCAGCGGCCGCCGTTCGTGCTTAAGGGAGATCACGTTGCCGCGCTGACGTTTTGGCATGGCGAGCTCATGAACGATTGGGCAAATCAGTGGGTTGATTATTGGACGGAGGGGCAGGGCAATTTCGTGTCCTCGGCCATGGAAGATACGGGCACCTATTTGTCGCTCTCTTGGCTGACCCGTATCGGCCGAGTGGATGTGAATCGATTGCTCGTTCTGAGAACGGCAAGCAATTACACGATGCCACCCCCGGGTGTGTCCGCAGCCGATAACTTGCTCGCAGAGAACAAAGGTTATTCCGGACTTGGGATGGCGGTCGAGTCGGCGTACTCGGTTGCATCTAAAGTGGTGGATACGCTGCTAAACGGCTGGTCCCGATACGAATCACGGTTGCCCTCAGACGTGCAATGAGTGCCTAGGCAGTGAATCCGGAGGCCCACGCTGGATTCCGCACCCCGGCTTGCGAGAAGTGAGTCGAGGGTTTTGAGCACGCGCCTGCCTTGATCAAGCATGGACCATGCTCTTAAATCGAGAGATACGAATCGAGAGCCTTTGATATGTCGGCAGCCGAGCAGTTAGATCAATTTGCGTCCCTCCCCAAAGCGGAACTTCATTTGCATATTGAAGGCACGCTCGAGCCCCAGATGTTGCTCGATCTTGCTGAAAAGCATGGGGTGCCCCTGCCGTATCAAACGCTCGAAGCCGTCGAGCGCGCTTATAACTTTGACAATCTGCAGAGTTTCCTTGATCTGTACTATTTAGGTGCCGGTGTTCTCCGAGAAGCCGAAGATTTTTATGAATTGATGAAGGCTTATTTGTTGCGGTGTCGGGGACAAAATATCGTGCATACTGAGATGATGTTCGATCCTCAAACGCATTTAGCGAGAGGGATTCCCTTCGAAGTGTTTATGGAGGGATTTCTTGCCGCCATCGACGAGGCCAGAAAAACCTGGCATCAGAGCTCACGACTGCTGATGTGTTTCCTTCGTGATCAATCGGAGGCGGACGCGTTTAACACGCTCGAATTGGCAAAGCCCTACCTTCAGCACATTGAAGCCGTCGGCTTAGACAGCGCAGAAGTCGGCCACCCACCTAAGAAATTCGTGCGCGTGTTCCAGGCGGCGGCTGACCTCGGTTTGAAGCGTATCGCGCATGCTGGCGAGGAGGGTGGTCCAGACTACATCTTGGAGGCGCTTGATTTGCTCGAGGTGAGTCGGATCGACCATGGTGTGCAAGCTGCGCGCGATGATCAATTGCTGGCGCGCTTGGCTGAATCGCGGGTACCGCTCACCGTCTGCCCGCTGTCCAATGTGAAGTTGAAGGTATTTAATGAGCTCGTCGAGCACCCATTGTTTGATATGTTGAGCCGAGGGCTCTGCGTGACCGTGAATTCGGACGACCCGGCGTATTTTGGTGGGTATTTGGACGAAAATTATTCTCAATTGATCCAGTGTTTTCGTCCGTCAGAGGCCCAAGTCAAACAATTGTTGAGAAACAGTTTCGAAGCGAGCTTTCTATCTGACGATGATAAGTCTCGTTGGCTCAGCGAACTGGCTTAGGCATAAACCCTCAGCCCGTGAATCCCGCCGTTGGGAAAGAAGGCGAATAGCAAGGCGCTACAAGCGAGGCTTGTCTCGATCGGCAGCGCGTGAAAGGTATCCGGTTTCAGTGCAGTAAACGACGTCAGTGAAATCCAGGGTGAGGGCGCCGCTTGCATCTGGATGTGAAGTCGTCGCTGAGCTTCTGCAGGTTTTGCTCGTTCCGCTTGGATGACTTGGGCAAGATCGCGCGTTTCGAGCCGCTCTCCATCCTCGAATTCCACTTGCCAGCCAGGGAGGGTTGGCTGATAAAGGTCGACGCCCGCTTCTGAACCATTCGGAAGCCCAAAGAGAAAGCAACATAAGGGCGCGTTCAGCCGGTGCAGATAGGTATCGACCACCAGGGTGCGAGGTACAATCGGCTCGGCGAAGGAAAAGATTGCGTGCTCGCCAAAGCTCCCCCTTGCGGATTCCCACCCTTTCATATGTCCCTCGATGCGGCGGCCAGACAGCGCATCGGTAGGGTGTCCATAGTGCGCATTGGAAACCGAGGTAATCGTTGCATGAGTGAGTAAGTTGTCCTCTTCTGCATCTTCCGAAAGTGGCTCACCGAAGAGGGAAACCCGCGAGATGCCGCCCTCCTGATGGCAGATCACCCGACAATAGGCGGCATGGGTAGGCGGAATGGGTAGGGTGATTTCGCTATCAGGTGCGAGCGGATGTCGGTCGATCACGCGAGTCGTCGTTCCATCCATCATTAGTTCAACGGAAACCGCAGGAACTTGATTCCCCGTGAACCAACGGGTGCTGATTCGAAGCGCTTCTACCCTTGAGGGTGCTTTGAGTCCGATGAGAAATTCGTGATCGGCGAGTGGGTCGAACGTGAGGGTTTGACTGCTTGAATCCACCGCCCATGCGTCGTGTCTTCTCGTTTCAAACCCCCAGTACTGCGCACCCATGTGAGTAAACTGTCCGGCGCGGTTCTCTGGCTCAGCTTCGAGTAACACTTCGTGCGGGTTGGTGAAGCTTGAATCAGAATAGCTGACCAAAAAAGTATCGAGCCTCATGTCAGGACTTCCAAAGGCTGCTCAAGCCAGATTTCGTCGCAA
>Ga0255772_10002134_pt1 | contig 19435 bp, 7 predicted proteins | sample 071ome_34_FD_179970 | JGI IMG/M metagenome (GOLD analysis project Ga0255772, IMG submission 179970) | Coastal salt marsh microbial communities from the Groves Creek Marsh, Skidaway Island, Georgia - 071411BT metaG (version 2) | ecosystem: Environmental > Aquatic > Marine > Intertidal zone > Salt...
GTGTGCGCGTGCGCGCGCGTGTGTCGTCGCGCTCGCTCGTGAGGGGTCGCCGGGAGAAGCGAGGAGGCCAAGGGTCGGTGTTCCTAGAGTTGTTTCACTACTACCAGGCACTAGGTACGGACTACTTTAGCGGTGCTCACAATTTACTGTCTCTACTTGATGGTGAACAGTTCGCCGTGCCGCGTGAGGAGCTCTATGCCATCGTCGTCCTCCTCGCGGACGTACCCGACGTTCACCGTGATGGCGCGCTGCGTCGAGCGCAAATTTGGAATTTCGGGGACGACACATCGCATTTCATCGTCGCTCAGTGACGCGGTTACCGGTTTGATGAACACTTTTTCACCGTCTTGGTTACCGAAAACGCATCCCGACGACGGCGCGAAGCCGCTCCCTTTGAGCGTAATCTCAGTCGAAAACGAACCGCTCGTCGGCGCGATGGATGAAATCAACGTTTCGCGACACGTCGCACCGAAGGCTCGTTTGAGTGCGGGGCGCAGCGGGCAGAACAGCGGATTCCGACCGAGTCGTATGACGCGCGGTTGTCCAGCGGGTCGATTTCCGTACGCCGGAAGACGCGGGGGGATAGCTTCGCCGCCGCCGTCACCTTTTTCGTAGAACGCTCTCGGAATTCTTCCCGTCAGACTATTGCCGCTCAAATCGGCGTGCTCCAAGTTGTCGAGCGACGACACGAGCCAACCAGGAATTTCGCCGGTGAATCTATTGTTTTGTAATTCTAGTCGCCTCAAGTAGCCGGCTGAACGCAACGAGGATGGAATCTGTCCTTGAAAGTCGTTCGAGGCGAGATTCAAGGAAGAGAGATACCGCATCGACGCGAAAAGTGTGGGATTTGTCTCACCCGCGTGTCCGGTCGCCGATATGTCTAGAATTTTCAGTGAGAAACATTCTCCGATTGCATCGGACAGCGGTGCTCCGTTTCCGAGTCGACGATTTCCGCTCAATTTCAACGACGCGAGCTTTGACATCTTGGCGATGGATTTCGGTATGCCTGAGCCGGCAAGGTTGTTGTTCCTAGCGTGCAGCTCTGCCAGATTTCCCGCGTGCTCAAATGTATCCTCGCGCAACTCGCCATCCAACGCGTTGTCGTCCATGCGAAGAAATCTGAGATGTGGAGCGCGCCGGAACAAGGCGCTCGGAATAGACCCCCGAAGGTTGTTGTGACTCACGTCGAGAATGCGCAAGTTGATCGTCGCCCCCTCTGTCGATTCCAAGTCTTCTTCGTCACTCAACCGATCCAGAGACCCGCTAAAGCCGTTTCTTGATAAATCGAGAATCTCAATGTTTTGTAAACTAAAAAACTCGAGCGGCAGATCGCCTCCCAACGCGTTTGCGCTCGCATCGAACGTTTCCAAATGCGCGAGTTTTGAGACGCTCAAGTCAAGCGCGCCTGTGAGTTTGTTGTTTGCCAGTCGAACGTGCCTCAACTCGCGAAGGCGCGATAATGACTCAATGGGAATCGTACCAGACAGCGCGTTTTCGCCCAAGTCGAGAACGAAAAGTCGCTTCAACTGATCCACGTTGGGCGGGATGGAGCCCGTGAGCCCGCACCCAGATAGAGTCAGTTCTTCGAGGGAGTCACCCAAATTGTTCACTAACCAATCGGGCAACTCGCCCTGTATGCGAGCGTTTCCCGCAAGAGACAAATGCTTGAGAGACTTTAATCCCATCCACGAATCCGGTATCGGCCCGACAAAGTCATTCTTTGACTCGATGCCCGATTCTCCTAAGTATAAAACTTCCAACTTTGACAGATTGCCGAGCGCGCGAGGAAGCGCCCCGCGGAGAGCGTTTGCGGATAAATCGATGTGGCGCAAGTTGACTAGTTTGCCGACATCCTCGGAAAGCGAGCCCGTGACGCGATTTCCAGAGAGAATGATGCTCTGGAGCTCGACCATTTGAAACAATTCATCCGGCAAATCTCCCGTGAATAAATTATCCGACAAATCAATGTAGCGCAGCTCGTGCACGTGCTTCGCCAAACCAGTGACGTTTAAATTTCCCATGCATGCGACGTTGTTCAAGTTCAACAAGAGTTCGGTGACTCTTCCACCGACACAAATGACGCCGTGCCAGGCGTTCGCGCACGGCTCGCCGACTCCCCAGTTCCTTGTGTTTGACCATCGCGGCCCGTTGCACTGTTCGTAAAACTCAAGCAAGCCTTGTTTATCTGAGCTCGTAGGCACGAGGGCGTAGCCGGCGTCGTTTTTCGCGGGCATAACCTCCACGACTCCATCCTTGGTGATTCGGCGCGGTCGAGACTCTGGTCGGCCGGTACCGACACCACCGCCTCTGGAGTGCATCCACGTGTCGCCCCACACGAAAGGTTTTCCAGTTCTCGGATTCACGTGGTGACGCCCCTCGCGAGCGAGCATGGCGAACATTTCCTCGCTCGGTGATAAATGCGCATACGGTCCTAGCTCGTCGTCGATGAAATCGTCAGGCTTCTTCGCCACACGCTGTGAATCGTCGTCGGTGGGTTGTACTTGTTGCGCCGACGTCTGCAAAACACCCATCGCGTCCAAGGAGTCCGCCGCTCTGACGACGCCGTCGTCTGACCCATCTAGCTCGACGGTAAATTCTGAGCTCACATCGCCCTCTACGATCGACTCTAGCTCTCGAGAAACTCGCTCGACGGCGGCAGCTTTACCACGCAACGCATACTCTTCGAAACGTATCTTCTTCTTCGACGACGACAACGAAGCCTGCGGCGTCGTTTCTGTCGAAGAAGACCAATAACCGTCTGAGAGTAATCCAGCCGCGGCTGGCCCCCCAGGCGCTAGCTCTCTGAGAGCGCGCTCGGCTTCGATCAAGTGCCTCGGAAGTTTCGGCTTGCCGTACAGTCTCGGACGCGGGCGCGGACCGAACGCGTCAACCGTCGACGCGACGCTCGCGACGAAAAGAAAAACGACCAAGATCCGAAAAGGCCGCGGCATCTTGTGCTCTCTTCGTGAAGAGGGAGATACCGCGAGCGGCGCGGCGTTGACACTTCAACCGGAACCACGAGTGCGGTCTCCGACGACGCGGCGATTTTCGCCGTCCGCGTCGCTCGAGTCGCCCCAGTCGCTCGCGACAGCGTGTGAAGAGTTTAGTTGTGACACAACCAGCACAGTTGGAGATTTTGGGCGAAACGAAACAAATGAATGAATGAATAAACATTACACAAGAAGTACGTCATGATGACAGAACAAAGCGGTCGAAATTGGAACACATCATCATTTCGAATCCGTCGGTCGCGTCGCAGGCGCGCCATCAATGTACCACTGACTCGTTTTTCGCGACGAAGAAGATGGACTTTTCATCTTGCGCGCGTTGGACAACGCCTTGCTGTAATTGAAAGGGTTGTGATGGCGGGAAATGATGCCGTGATCGCCGTACGCGGCTGGTTTTGAGAGAATCGTGAGTGGATGTGGGGTGTTCATCAAAACCCTCTGAGCGGCGTCTCTAGAACGTTCGTTGAGAACGTCGACGATTCCGCCGCCTTCTCGTTCGAGCAATTCGTCCGCCTTGATGTGGCTCACGATGAGCGAAGCCGTTAACGCGGCGTCTGACTGTGTCAGACAAGCGAGTTGATTCATCCCGAGGTTGTCGTTCGTCTCTTCAGAATCGGAATCAGACTCGGAATCGTCGCCGTCGTACCACATCAGATCGCTGACAGAACGGCGCCGGTTCAACCAAGCTTCGTCGTCACCGACGTCTTCGCCCTGTCGTGCCCGAGTGGCGAGCATTTCGTAAACACCGTCGCCATCGAGAACGTAAAGACCGGGACCGGGCGGTAGCAGCGGATGGGGATCACCATTCATCGCTTGCAACATGAACAAGTCTCCCATCGGCACGTAGAACATTTGCTCGTCGAGAAAGTTTGCCCCAGAAGTGTCAACATTGAAGGGACCCGGTGCCGTTTCGAGAATGGAACGAGCCCATCGCGGATAGTAACACGAAAATGAACGCGGCACGACGTCGTCGCCCATCATGACGACTCGCATAAACGTACGCGGAAGCCCGAGGCGCGCAAGAAGAGCGTCACCGCCACTCATGACATACGGCGCGCCAAAAGCCCAGATGTCAGCGAGCGCGTATCGAGGGGCACCGTTTCGGACGAGAAGCATCAAACCCAAAATAGACGCAATCGACCCACCGATCGAGTGCCCCGTGATTCGCACTCGAGCTCGAGCGCCGTGTTTCGCGACGTGTTCCTTCACAGCTTGCTCGACTCGGCGATACATCGTCTTCGCGGCTGTGTACGCCCCACGATGCACGTGCACGCCCAACGATTCGTCTTCAAACGTCACGGGTTGAAACGTCAAGTTGGCTTGCCAGCTAGCAAAGTTGGTAGATCCCTCGACGACGACCCAGAGTGTGGCTGTTTCATCCTGCGCAGCGACGCAAAAGTTCACCGGAAGCGATGCGTTCTCGATTCTATCTGTTCGAAGGCGCTCCGCCTCCTTCTTCTTTTGTTGCTCGATGACTGTCTTCTGCATCCGGTTTTCGAGTTCGGCGAGCTCGTACTGCATCTTCCACTTTTCAATCTTCCTCTTGTTTGCCGCCGAAATTTCGCTCACTGCGTCGAGTTTCGACTTTGCCTCGAGAGCGAGCTGCTTCGCGATTCTCGTCTTTTCCTGCGCAGCCTCTGAATCGGCGCCAGACTCTACCTTGAGCTCCGCCGCGACGCGAAACGCGTCTGCCGCGCGTTCCACTGCCTCCGCCGCGAGCTTTGAGGCTTCCATTTCGGCGACCACATCCTTCTTAGCAGATACTTGGGCCGCCGACAGCGTTTGTTCCCACTCTCGTTCGGCTCGTTCGACCGAGTCTTCCACCAAGTTTTTCCCCTTTCTAAAAGTTGCCGATGGAATGACTTCATTCGCGTCGAGAGACGACGTGATGAGCCGCAATCCGTTTCGCGGCAAGGCGTGTTGCATCTGCGGCAAGTAATACACCCAAGCGGAAAGTGTGCACGCCAAGCGAGCCGAATTGATCTCATCGTCGTTGACCGGCGTCAGGGCGTTGGCAACCACCTTTTGCAGTGCAGGTTTCACCATTTCACTGAGCTCATCTGCTTGGGATTTCCTAGTCGCTGCCGAATCGTTCCCTTTCGCGAAGGATGTCAATCGTGCTACCGTCTGCGTCAGTTCTGAAGCGACGAGAGCATCCTGTGCGCTCCGGCGAGCGTTTGAAATCGCGCCCATCAGCCCGCGGCGCTGGGATTTGCTCGACTGCGTTGCCGCGTCGTCAATCACCAAGTCGCCACCGATTTGCTCTATGCGAGTGGCAATGTACGAGAGTTGTTTAAGCGCGTCAGCCACGGCTGCGTTAGAACTCGTAGCTTGACGAACGACCGCCGCCTTTGCTTGTTCGAGCGCGTCGAAAGCGTCTTCACTGGACAAACCCGCCTTCAGGCCCTCTTGAACGCGTGTCACCTCTCGAACCGCCGCTTCGAGAGCCTGATTTGCCTGCCTCGCCTCATCCGCCGAAGCTCTCGCGTCTTTGAGCGTTTCCTGAAGAATTTGAAGGGCGACCGAGTCTTGTTGAAACTTGCCTTGTTTGAGCGCCGTCTCCTCCACTGTTTCAATCCCTCGAATCGCAGAATCAAGCTTGTCTACCGCCGCCGCCGTGACGTTCATCGCCGTCGCGCTTGCGTCTCGAATCGCTGAATCGACCGAGCGCATCGAAATCGTTCCCTTGTACGCCATGACGTCTTCTTCGTCTTCTCCTTTGTCCTGGGTCGCCGTCGATGACGAGAATGGATCGTTCCTCTTACCAAACAGGCGCTGTCGAATCCAGGGCGGCAGCGGTACACGCTGTAAGAGGTCTACCTCATCGCCAGAGTCGTCGGTATTTTCCAATTGATCGCCGCCGACGACGACGACGTTGCTCGGTATCCAAGATGCCGAAGTGATGTTCTCTATCGATTCGCTCACTCTCCATCCATCCGTCCAACGAAACCATCCACCTTGGACGTTCGGCGTTGGCTTTTTATTTGACTTTGATTCTTTGCCTTTCTCCTCTTTGTCCTCGTTTGTATTTTCTAGCGCCGCGATGTCGTCGTCGCTTTCGGAGTCTCGCTCGTCGTCGACGATAACTCCATCCTTCGCCTCTGACCTTACGTTCCCATCAGCGTCTAGCGCATCGTCCTCATCGCGCGAGTTCATGATTGCCCTTCCAACATCGCCGAACCATCCGATTACGCGGCTGCGCAAACGCGCTCCTTCCTCTGTGGGCTTTTCCAAACCTGACGACGACGACAACGACGACGACGACGACGACACCGCGACGGGTTCGCGAACCGGTGAAGGCACTAGAGGTGCGTCACCCGCGTCCTCAACCTCCCGCTCAAGCGCTTCTTGTGCCCTAAACGCCGCTAGACGAGCCTGCGCTCTCTCCAAACTCAGCTGCAACTTGTTGACGTCGTCGGCTTTGAGTTTCTTCGACTTCGACTCCGCGAGCCGCTCCTCCTTCTTCGTCGGCTCATCCGTCGTCGCCGCGTTTCCCTTATCAATCACATCGCTCGAAGGTTCCTCCAAAGGTGAAGATGACGACGTCGACGACGCTCTGATCGCCCGTCGACGAAGAAAACGCCGGCGACGCAGAGGCAGTCGCGTCGTCGCACTTCTAGTAACCGCCGACTCTGAGCGAGCGAGCGAGAGCTCTCGTCGACGTCCGTGCCGACTCGTCGGGACGAGTGAGCGGCGCGAGTGCGAGTGCGATGACGCGGACGTGGACGTCGAAGACGCCGTCGTCACCGCGGGAGCTCCACCGAGACGCATCCTTCACGCGTCGAACCAACCAACCAACCAACGAATGCCGCTTTCGTTTGCAAGCTTTTTCCTTTTCCGTCCAACCAACGAGATTGACTAAGACAACGTACGTACGTACGTACGTACGTACGTACGTACGAGAACGAACGAACGAACGAACGAACGAACGAACGAACGAACGCGCGTGTCAAAACTTGGACGACGACGACGAACGCGAAGACGACGAGTTGTGGTGCCGTCGTGTGACTGGATGCACACGACCGAATTGAAAAGAAGGGAGTTTCTGTGTCGTGTGAGCACACGTGTGTATGCACAAACAGTAGTATTTTGTTGTTGATGTCGACCAAACCAAACCAGGTCGAGGTCGTCGCAGGAGGAGTGCGCGCGAACCAGGTCGAGGTCTTTGTTCGCCCGCACCTTGCAGCCACGCTCGGGCGAAGACGCCAGTCGACGACGACGCGTTCGAGTGACGCGCGCACGCGGGTAGTAGATTGACGCGAAGCGCACCAACCGCAATCAAACCGTAGCGATAGCGATGAGCGCCGAGGGAGAGACCCCCGCGGCTCCCGGGGAAAAGAGTGAAAAGGCGTTGATGCGCGAAGCTGCAAAGGCGGCGAAGAAGGCTGAAAAAGAAGCGGCGAAAGCGGCGAAAGCGGCGGCGGCGCAGGAGCGTTCTCAGGCGCGAGGTGGGGTGGAAAAGGTGCAGTGCGTCACCAACCCTCCGGTGGAGCTCGAGGCGTGCAGCGGGACGCGAGACTGGTACCCGGATGACTACAGGTTTCAGAAGTGGTTGTACCAAAAGTTTAGACGAACCGCAGCTCTAGCTGGGTTCGAGGAGTACGACGCCCCGGTGTTGGAGAGACAGGAGCTGTACAAGCGCAAGGCTGGTGAAGAGATTACAGAACAAATGTACGCATTTGTCGATCAGGACGGGGTCGAGGTGACGCTTCGACCAGAGATGACCCCGACGCTCGCGAGGATGGTTTTGGGTCGCGCGGCGTCCATGATGCTTCCGTTGAAGTGGTTTTCCATTCCCCAGTGCTGGAGGTTTGAGACGACGCAGAGAGGGAGAAAGCGCGAGCACTACCAGTGGAACATGGACATCATCGGATGCAAGTCTGTGAGCGCGGAGACGGAATTGTTGTTTGCCGTGTGCGAATTTTTCCGCTCCATCGGCATCACGTCAGCCGACGTTGGCATCAAGGTTAACTCTCGCAAGGTGATGGCGAGCGTGTTGGACTCTTACGGTATTTCTGGTGCCATGTTTGCGCCGGTGTGCATCGTCATGGATAAGCTCGATAAGATTGGTCCCGATGCTGTCAAGGAGGAGCTCATGTCGAACCAAGGTTTGCCGGCGGAGACGTGCGACAAGATTATAGCGTGCTTGGCGTGCAAGACGGTTGATGAGCTCCAGAGTCTCTGCGGTGAAGGCGTCGACTCATCTGGCATCGATGAACTCAAGCGTCTCTTCGAACTCGCCGAATCTTACGGTTTTGGCGACTGGCTTATCTTTGATGCATCCGTCGTCAGAGGCTTAGCCTACTACACGGGAATTGTCTTCGAGGGTTTCGATCGCGCGGGAGAGCTTCGCGCAATCTGCGGTGGCGGTCGATACGATAGATTACTTTCACTCTACGGTGCCGTGACTGAAGTTCCGGCGTGCGGCTTTGGTTTCGGCGACTGCGTCATCGCCGAGTTGCTCAAGGACAAAGGTCTGATGCCAAATTTGCCCAAGCAAATTGACTTTGTCGTCGCCGCCTTCAACGACGGTATGCAGGGCCCGGCGATGAAGACGGCGTCGCTAATTCGTGCCGGTGACGCAAACGTAGACATGTTGCTCGAACCCAAGAAAAAGGTGGCGAATACGTTCGACTACGCCAACCGCGTCGGCGCTCGATACATTGTCTTTGTCGCCCCGCAAGAGTGGGAAAACGGCATGGTTCGCATCAAGGATCTTCGAGCCGATTACACGGAAAAAGATGAAGAGAAACAAATCGACATCAAGCTCGAAGATTTGGGTCGCGCTCTGGAGATTCTCAGCGCGCACGAAGCCGCTATGCGCGTCGCGAACGGCGTCGAAGCCGTCGCCTTGTGAGTTGCAATTCTTTCAATTATATGCCACATATTAAACATCGAACAACGCGATCTAATTATTCCCCGAACCCTAGGCACCTCGACAAAAAATTTAGTCGTTCAGAATGAAGGCAGATGCGCAGATTCGTGCGTGCAGATCTGCACAACACGCAGCGCTGTCGACGCACTCGGACGGGTCATCTCGACGCTCGGAAGACGAAGATAAATATGTCGGCGGTCGATCGTGGAAGCTTTGAGACGTCGCACTCGGACGCGATCCATGACTGCGCGTACGATTACTTTGGAAGACGCGTGGCGACTTCGAGCAGCGATCGAACGGTGAGGATTTTCGACGTCGAGGCGTCGAGTGGTGTGGATGGGTTCGAGAACGGTGGCTCGGACGTGGGCGCAGACATGGACCCGCACGCGGGGGCCAATGGAACCTCGGCCGGAGCCGTGGACGGGCGCCACGTGGCGACGCTCACTGGACACGACGGTCCGGTGTGGTGCGCGCGATGGAGTCATCCAAAGTTTGGCACCCTTCTCGCGACTGCGTCGTTCGATCACCACGTGATGATACACAAAGAGACGGAACCAAACGTGTTTGTGTGTGCGTACAAGACTCCGGTGGGCACGCATGACGGAAGCGTTAACGCCGTCGCCTGGGCGCCGCACGAGTATGGCGCGCAAGTAGCCTGCGCGTCTAGCGACGGGTCCATCTCCATCATCTCCTACGACACAGCGAGCGGACAGTGGCGCGTGCAGAAGATCGATAACGCGCATGCCGTGGGATGCACTGGCGTCAGTTGGGCTCCGGCGGCGATGCCGGGCTCGCTCGTGAGCGGAGGTGGTGCGAACGCCGACGCGCGACGCTTGGTGACGTGCGGTTGCGACAACCTCGTCAAGGTGTGGAGGTTTGACGAGTCGCAGAACATCTGGGGGTGTGAGGCCACTCTCAGCGCGCACAGTGATTGGGTGCGCGACGTGGCGTGGAGCGACAACTTAGGCTTGCCGATGAACACCATCGCGTCTTGCGGCCAAGATGGGAAGGTGTTCATCTGGACGCAGAGCGAACCACGTGGCCCGTGGACCTTCCGCGCGCTCAACGACTTTGGTGTCCCTGTCTGGCGCGTCTCCTGGAGCACCATGGGTAACATTCTCGCCGTGAGCGACGGGAACAACACCGTCACCGTGTGGAAGGAGAGCATCGACGGGGCGTGGAACCAACTCTCCACCGCGTGACGCGCACGACCAGATGCTCACCCGCTCCTCCACGTAGGAACCTTCTACGATCACCACTAAGCACTAGAATTTTAACACAAGGCAGAAACGAATGCGTGTATGTAGCACACTCGTATGAATGAATACTACCTCGAACGAATCGAGCGCGAAAATGAAATCAAGTTGCCGCTCGCGCGCGCCCGCTCGACGATTCAAATTGCCCATCTTCATCACTGTATACACATATAAAAGTTTACATCATTTCACCAGTGTAAATTTAATACAACAGTGAGTTCCCAACACCCATCCATTGCTGGGACGGCAGTCGCAGTCGTCGCCTCGTGTGGCGCACGAGAGAGACTCGAGGGAGGAACCGACAGAGCGCGTCGACGCCTCGAGAGTCCTCTTTGTCGACTGTTTTGAAACAGACTCGGAACCGACGGAACCGAAACGAGTCGGAAGCCCTCATGGAGGAGGGTGTGTACGTGCTGCCATCCTACGGAGGGACGAGCGATCGCGCTCGACCTGAGGAACGCGCTCGATTGATCGGAGGGTCGGAGGACATGGAACCGTCGTCGACAACGATGACGATGATGATGGGAGGATCGCCGTTGACGTCTGAGGACGAATCAAACGGACGACGACGACGGGGAGGTTCACTGCGTTGGTGGTTGACGCCGAGTGAAGGCGCCGTACGCGTCGCCGCGGCCTCAGCGGTATTTGCGCTCGGTTGCGTGGCGGGTTCGATGAACCGGGCGGCGAGGGACGAAACGGCACTCGCAGAAGCGCAAAGTAGGGTCTTGGACGCGATGCGCGCGGCGGAGAGCGCGCAACCAGCCCTGGGGTTGTCGCAATACCAGCGCGATCAGAATCGCGCAAAGCGAGCCCACCAACGCTCGACGCGATTAGCTCCAACCGTGCCGCCAAACAGCTTTGGGGATGCCATGACGGGGGTATTCAAGTCTCCTCAAACCGCGCAGACGCAGTACCCGGTGGCTGACGGCCAGAAGACAGAAGGAGGTGATGTTCAGTCTGCATCGGCGGAGTACTCTGCTTCATATGAGTACGATTACTCTGGTGAAGACGCAAGAGAAATAATCACGGGTCAAGCGACGACGCTGAACAGTTCGCGTAAGCGATTGGTGGACGCGAACACTGAAGATGAGAATCGACTCGGGTATTACAAGTATCCATCCGTGGCGAAGGGGCGAATCACGTTTGTGAGCGAGACAAACATTTGGATTGCAAACGCCGGAGGCGGACCGGCCTCTCGGCTGTCGGCGTCTTACAGTCGTGAGGGCGTTCCGATGTTGTCCCCCGATGGTAAGCACGTGGCATTCCTCGCCATGACTTACGATGGGTACGATGTGTTCATCACTCCTACGATGGGTGGGGTGACGCAGCAGGTGACCTTTGGCGGCATGGCTGAGGACGTCGCCTCTTGGTCTGAAATGAACGAGTTGCTCATTGTATCGAGCCAACACTCGCAAGTCGGCGCTCCGCAGCTCGCGAAGCTCGATCCGTGGACGAGAAAAGTCGAGTCGTTGCCATTTTCTCGCGCGATTGAAGGAACTAAGGATGGCAAGGGGTGCTACGTTTTCGTTCCTCTGCGCCAAACGAGCGAAACGAAGAGATACGAAGGAGGGGAGCAATCGCGACTATGGCGTTGGTGCGAAGGCGACGTGGAGGCGTCTCAACTCACGCCCGAGGAGAGCTGGGGTAAACGAGGGGCGTGGGCGCCCGTGGCATCGAACGACAGTGCATTGAGCGATTCCATCTTTTTTGTAAGCGATCGCGAGGGCGTCGCCAACGTGTGGCACATGCGTCTGACGGATGGACGGGCGACTCAGCTGACGTTTGAGTGCGTGTTTGACGTTAAAGAGATTAGTGTTGACGGCTCTCAGCTGTACTATAGACGTGGAGGCGAATTGTTCGTGCGCGATATCGTCACTGATTCACAATCTAGCGGTCAGATTTCGCTGTCCGAGCCGAAAGCTTTGCAGTTTTCTCTCGTGAGCGAGTTCCGCAAGACGGCGCCCACGGAGATTGAAGATCCGTACGGATCCATCAGCGAGTTTGTCCTCGCGAACGATGGCGCTTTCGCAGCCTTTGTCATTCGCGGACAGATTTTCTACTCTGCTTTGGTGCCGTTCTTGGGTGCTCGAGTCGAAAAAGTTTCACGCTACAGCGGCGCGGTTCGTTACAAGCACATCCAGTTTGTGAATGACGCCAGCGCAGATGGGCAGCCAAAGATCTTGGCGTTGTCCGATGCGACTGGTGAGTACGAGTACGTGCTTTTCGAACGAGCATCCGATGGGGGTGCGTGGAAGGAGACACAAATAACCACGGGTGGTAAGATTCGAGGCGCCATGGAGTTTAGTTCCATCTCTCCAGATTCGACGGCGCTCGTCTTTGCCGACACGAATGGCAACTTGCAATTGGTCAACTTGACCAACACTGCGGTGAATACGAATCTCTATCGCACTACTGAACCCGAAGCAGTCGATCTGAGGCTTGCAAAGGCGAAAAAGGGCGCAAAGCAGCAGGACACTTCCGCCTCGGGCTTGGGTGCGGCGAGGCGTCAACGCGCACTAATTCGACTCAGCAGCAAAACCGCGGGCGCAACGCGAAATTCGCGACGGCAGCAACGCCGCACAGAGAGAAGGCGAGCTGAACGACACTTGCACATTGCGGGGCTTAAAAGGGCGCAGAAAGGTGCGGCTGGTGCCAAATATGCATCAGTCACCGGTCTAGCTAGCATGGAAAGCTTGCTCAATGGATTCCGTCCAGAGGGTGTGTACGACTTGGCGTGGAGTCCAGACAGCTCCTACATCGCGTTTTCAAAGGATGAAGAGAATGACTTCACTTCTATTCACGTGTTTCACCTTGAAAGTGGTGAGACGTCTAGGATAACGAGGCCGAGTTACAACGCGCACAGCCCCAAGTTTTCGCCGGACGGTCTTTACTTGTACTACTTTAGCGACGAGCAGATTGGTTCGCCTGCGAGCTCTCCTTACGGTAGCCGCGGCGCCGAACCCAGCATCAGCGAAACCTCGAGACTCTTGTGTGTGCCGCTAAGAATGGGAATGACGTGTCCATTCTTCATTGGCGATGAGCTCAACGCAGAAGGATCTGTGTTTGACCCACAGTTTGGCAAGGCGTTACCGACTGTGATTTCAAAGGCGCACATCGAAGAGCGAGCGCAAGTTGTTCCCGAGCTGCCCGATGCGCAATACCTTGGATTTGACATCATCGCCGACGGCAGTGGAATCTTGCTCACGCTCGTGGAGGATGAAGAAATTATTGTCGCCGTCTACAGTATGTACACGCGCACCGCCGTACCTCTGTATGCCAATCCGCTCGCCGTTGTGGTGAGTGGAGACTTGAACATACTCACCTTGGTCACCGAGGACGGCGTCGGACTCATGTCGACGAAGAGCTTACTAGAGCCCGGCATGGACCAAGAGCGAGCAATCGGAAGCGCAGAGGTGTGGTTACCACCAGATTCGTTCAGTGTGACCATTCACCCGCGGGAAGAGTGGCTGCAAATGTACGAAGAAGCCATGAGAAACATGAGAGATGCCTTTTACGATCCAAACCTCCACGGAGTAGACTGGGTCTCCATTACCGATCGCTACAGGGCTCTGGTGTACAAGATTTCAGCCAAGGCTGAGCTTCACGACATCTTGGGACAAGCCTTCGGCGAACTCTCTGCGTTACACGTCTTCGTATCGATTGCGTCTGAGGATCCAATCCTTCCTCTCGGGGCTCCGTCTGGATGCCTCGGCGCCGATTTTGAACGCGTGTCGAATGGACTCAAGATTAAGAAAATTCATCAAAGCTCGGGTATATTGGCGGCGCCGCAATCGTCCATGAGTCAGTCTACTGTCACATCGCACGTCAATCTCATTCCTGGCGACGTCATCACCAAGATTGACGGAGTGCCGACCAACTCGACGTCTTCACTCAGTGAGCTGCTCATCGGCAAAGCGGGAACGCAAGTTCTTCTCGAAGTCATCAAGGCTCCGAGGTCGCGCGCGGAAGAGCGAGATGAAAGGGACTTACAAAAGCTCATGGAGTTGCGCATGATGCAAGAGATGATGAGTGGGGGCGGTGCCATGCCGACTGCGAAATTGGGCGAAATCAGAACAAGCGGCACGATTCCGAATAAGCACGTCGCGAGTCTCGTGAGAAAGCACTCGATGCATCCACTCCAGACCAAGCCTGAGGCTGACACGCCTTCGGAAGACGCGCATCATCGTGAAGGCCACCAGCGCAAGCTCGACTTGCTCGTCTTGGGGGACGGATCGGCGAACAAAAATTCGGCAGACAACGAGGACAAGACCAACAAGCCCGAGCTCGTCATCGTCACGCCGCTGTCACTCACTGAATGCGACGCCCTTCGGGCCGCTGATGACGTCATTTCGAAGCGAAAGTACATTCAAGAGAAAACGAACGGTGACGTGGCGTACGTCTACCTCGAAGACATGGAGCAGGTTGGACCCGGATCGAGTAATTCGTTTGACGATTTTGCGTCGCAATTTTATCCCAACGTGCGCAAGAGAGGTTTAATCATCGACGTCCGTCGAAACGCGGGAGGGAACATCGACACTTGGATCCTCGAGCGTCTCCGCCGTGTCGCTTGGATGTTTGACACCGAACGTAGCGGTCCGGGAGACACGACGATGCAGTCTACGTTCCGCGGCAAGGTGGTCGTGCTCATCGATGAGCAAACGAGTAGCGACGCCGAGATGTTCGCCCTCGGGATTCAACAGCTCAAAATCGGAACGGTTGTCGGCGAACGCACGTGGGGAGGAGCAATCGGGTACAGTGGTCACCCCGAGCTCCGTCTCGTCGATGGCTCTGGGTTTACCATTCCATCCTTTGGTCCCTACCTCGACGGCGACTGGGCGATTGAACAAAAGGGTGTCACGCCCGACGTCAAAGTGTCCAATCTCCCGGTGAACACCTTTAAGGGTGGCGACGCGCAGCTGGACAAGGCGATCGAACTCATCAATGATATGATCGCGAAATCCGACCCAGTTGCGCTGCCGCCGCCGCCGAAATACCCCATTCGCGCCTTCAACGCGGCTCAGTGCTCCGCGGCGGCGGCCCAACCAATCAGTGATGCTTTCTAGGTTGACCCGCTGCTTGTCTTCATGTGCCACGCGCACGCGCACACGCATGTACCCGACGGCGCGCGCATTTCGTCGCTTGATTTCATCTTCACGACGAACCCATCCACAAGTACAGTACGTAGTATTCGACGACAATAGTAGAATGTAACGCGAAATGATTGCGAATTTCCCTCTTCCCGTTGTTCGTTCCTCCTCGAGTGCGTCGCCGTCGTCGCGCGACCAGCTCTGCGACGAGGACTGGCGCGTCTCAAAGTGCAGAAAACGCCTTTGTGTGTTCCCAAGTGCTCTCGTCAACGAATGCCCCCACAACTCGGCGTCTCGGGACGCTAACCGAGTGGTGAAGGCTTCCCTCGCATCGCGCGCATCGCCACGGGACAAGGCACAAACCCACACGCGTTTCACGCCCGCACACCGAACCGCGCGCGAGGAATGGCGTCGCCGCAAAGCTTCCCGACCAACGTCGTGTCCATTGACGTCGAGTGTGTCGCCACTGGAACGACGCACAACGACCGATCGGTGGCGCAAATAGCGATTGTAGATTCGGATGAAAACGTGCTGCTCAACTGCTACGTCAAAGTTGACAACGTGGTGAGCTATCTCACGCCGCTGACGGGCATCACGAAGGAGTTACTCGACGAGCAGGGAGTCTCGTTTGAGGACGCGTTGGCGTTGGTCAAGTCAAAGTTAACAAAGGACAGCGTCATCGTCGGGCAAGGCGTGTTGAAAGACGTTCAGGATTGGTTAAAATTGGAGAGGGGGGTTGATTACGGCGACTTGATAGATCTCACTGGTATCTGGCGAGTGTGGAACGATCGCTTCAAGTCGTGGAGCGTTTTCGCTCAGGACCATTTGGTGCGTACGCTTCTCGCCGGCGGTGTGAACGACTCTCATGATGCCGAGGGTGACTGCGTCAAGTCGATCAGGCTGTACTCACACTTTTTGAAAATCAAGGATAATGCCGAGTTGCTCGCTTCGGAACAAGCGAAACTACTAGCTATACCGCCCGAGCCGAGCTTCTCGAAACGGTTCCCATCCTTCGAGGGCGTGTGCCAAGGAAACAGAAGGCTGTGCACGTGCAAGGCGCCGTTCTTTTCGTAAACTTGGATGGAAATCCTACCCGGAACTTACTGTAAATCATACATTTTGTTTTCTTTTGTAATACTGCTATCCAATTCGCTAGTGCATTTATGACAAGAGCTCTACTCATTTTCTCGAACTTCTCCGCGCGGCGTCGAGTCGTCGACGATGCTGACTAGGAGTCTACTGCGGTGAGCTGGAAGGTGCTCAACCTCCACTTGTACCGTAATTTGATCAAATATTTTCCACGTCTTCCCGCCGTTCGTGACCGCCATCGCTTCTTCGTCCAACGTCGTCGTCGACTCTTGTTCAAAGAGAATCGGGCCCTCGATGCCAAACTTTGGCACAAAAACCACGAGCCCATTCGAACGCACCTTGAAGACGCGTGCGTCAGCCACAATCTTACGTTTGCGAAAGAAAACCATCGTGTGCAATTCAACAGATGCGCGCCCGGCTTGCTGAGAGTTGTGATGCCGAACGTTGCACACATCTGCAATCGCCTTTACCGAATCTGAATCCTCGAGCGACGCGTGGCGAGGGCACAAACCGATGGCCGCACTCAAAAGCCTGTGCACTATGACGTCGGCGTAACGGCGAATGGGTGATGTAAAGTGCGTATAGAGCGGCATGGCCAAACCGTAGTGCATGCGCTCTGGTCCGGCATACTGACCAGAGCTACAGTAGACAGCCTGCGACATGCAACGAGTCGCCTGAAGACGAAGAAGTGTGTTGAAGTACGGATCTTCCGAACGAACTGCGGCGTCAAGAGTGGACGCGAGAGTCTGGTTTGACTGCGTGTTCAGTTCGACGCCACAAGCCTTGGCGGCTTTCAACAACGGCTCGAACATTTTCTGTTCAGGGATTGGGTGCCGACGAAGCATCGCCGCAGTGGGATACGCTTGCAAAATGCGCTCCGCCGTGCTCACGTTCGCCAACAACATCATCTCTTCAACCATTTGATTCGTTTCTCTAGTGACGTACATACCGACATCGAGGGGGTCGCTGGATTGTTGGTCCATTTCAAAGCGAACTTCGGGCGAAGCCAACGTTAATGCGCCGTTGTCCATGCGGCGTTTTCGCAGTTTTCTCGCCACATCACGGAGTCGACGCAGACTGAGCGTCAGATCGTCATTCATCGTTAGATCATCGATTCGCGTTTGCGCCTGCTCGTACGTCAAGGCCGCCGCGCTCTTGATGACGCTCTTGGTAAAACGAGGCTGGATTTTCTCATCCGGAAGCATTGTTTCCTTGTCGAGTATCCAAAATACGGAAAACGCCAAACGCTCTTGCTCACCAACCAGAGAGCATATATCGGTCGTTAACGCCCCCGGGAGCATGTCCAAGCGGCGCTGAACGAGATACGTCGTTGTTCCACGTCTAGCAGCTTCTTCATCCATCGCGGTCCCTGGGAACAGAAACGACGTGACGTCGGCAATGTGAACGCCGATTTCAATGCGCCCGTCGTCGAGCAGACGCGCGCTCAAAGCGTCATCGATATCCTTGCACCCCGGAGGATCAACGCTGCAAACTAATAAATCGCGCAAATCCTCTCGACCGGGCTCAGCCAGGTGATCTTCAGTCACCTTCCAAGGAAGCGGCGGGACGCACGCGTAGACGGCGGGCGCGAAAGGCCTATCATCGACGTCATTCTCCAGAAGCAGCGCTTGTGTCTCGGCATCGACGCTTCCGATCAATCCGAGAGATTTGACGTAATGTCCTACGGGATACATGCTGTCCACGGGCCAATCATCAATCACCACGACGATTCTTTGATCGAGCAAACTCTCAAGTTGTCGTGTCTGAATGCGAATCTTTGGGAAGCGCCTGTCGCTGGGAACGCACAGCACGCGAGAGGCGAATCCTCCAGCTGCAGGGTTTGGGCCTTTACCATCTTTACCCATGTCGATCGACGCGGCGTAGCCTCTCTCTCGCCAATTACGGCGGATAATCCCGACGACTCTACCAGTCGGCACCGCGCCAGCTGTCTTCTTCGCCGCCGCCGCAATTGTTTCAGTTTCGTCCGCCGTCTCTGGCGCCAAACCTCCCGCATCCGCGCCCTCTTCCTTGCTTGCATCATCCGTGGTGCTTTCCGTGACGAGCTTGGACCCTGGCCGAACCCAATCTGACTCTGGCAAAATCTCCACTGCCACCACGTCACCGTCGATGGCTCGGTTCATAGCCGATCGGCCGTCGAGCAACACGCTATCTCCCGTCGCCTCATTCATGACGTACGCCTCGAAAGGGTTGTAACGAGACGTTCTGATACCACCCTTAATGAGCTTCCCGCTCACTAAACCTTCTTTAATCTCATCGACGCTAAGATGATCGCTGAAAACCTTGTCTCCTTTCGCCGCGCCTCCCCTCGCTCTCTTGGATTCGCGCTCGTCTGGAATTTCCGCTCCGCCACCGGCCACGACCAAGTCGCGCAGACTCGCGTCCTCCGAGATGGATGCGATCCATTCTGAGACACTCATAACCTCTACCGACTCCTCTTTCGCCTTTCTCGCGTTCCCTCGATCGTTCGTCACGAGCACCACCCGCTCGCACGCGCTCTTCGGTATGACTCTCCTGTAAAACGCCGCAGCCAGTCTAATCGCTCTATCGTTCCTATCGTTCGGCGTTTCCCCCGGTTCATCCCGCGCGTACGTCTCCCGGTGATGTTCATTGCTAAAGACAAAGAATCTCTTCCCCTTGTCTCGACACATCGCTCGCAACCGCTCGTAACTCGTTCGGCTCTTCGCGCGCGTCTCCTCCATAACCGTCGCGCACACCACCACGTCCGTCACCCTCGAGTCCGCCAACGCGTCCATCTGATGCAAAGCGACGTTGGTATCAATCACGGCAATCGTGCGCGTTCCCTCTCCGTCCTCTCCATCCTTCCCTTCCTTTCCCGTTTTCCGTCGTTCCGGTCGCAGCACCCACGCCGCCGGGTCCTTTCCTCGGTACCGCTCCTCCGCCGCCTCGTGTCCGACGTACACGTCGTCCCGCAGGTAGTGTTCCCGCCGCACTTTTTGCACAGCCTTGCCTCGTTTGATCGTTTTCACGAACGTCTTGTTCGCCCGCTCCATCGTCCGTCCCTCCGTCGCCGCGCGCGCGCGTGTCGCGGCGGCCGTCCGTCCTCGCCGATGCGTCGTCCGTTCGATTGGCTGTAGTTGT
>Ga0255772_10002135_pt1 | contig 19430 bp, 16 predicted proteins | sample 071ome_34_FD_179970 | JGI IMG/M metagenome (GOLD analysis project Ga0255772, IMG submission 179970) | Coastal salt marsh microbial communities from the Groves Creek Marsh, Skidaway Island, Georgia - 071411BT metaG (version 2) | ecosystem: Environmental > Aquatic > Marine > Intertidal zone >...
GGAAGTAAAGCTCTCAGTTAAAGATTGCAGGGTTATATGGGGGATAGCATTCACTTGGTTTAGCGAATTCCAGTGAACATGACCGGAAACACAAAGCACAACGTGGCCAGAATTTTCAATAATCTCTCTTGCTTCAGAAGCATTAGGGTAGCCGCCAATTTCTGGATTGTTTTGAAACCAATAATTGCTCTGCATTGACCCGGAGCTGATAGGCACGTGCGTGAAAATGATAGTGGGTATGTTGCTCTTTTGAAGCTCACTCTCTAGCCACTGTAAATCTGATTGCTGGATCTGAAATGTTTCTGGCCACGGAATGAATGTATCTGCTTGCCAAAAGATTAGTCGCCAGCCTTTCATCTCGACTGAAAAACTGGAGTTGGGCTGAGAGAAAGTTTTTGAGTTCAGGCTTTCCTCTAGGAATGCCACGTCATGGTTACCATGAAGGTGGTTATGAGGCGTATTTAACCCCTCAAAACGAGATGCAACTTCCGAAAGTAATTGGAAGTCAGTTTCTTTGTTAACATCTGAAATTCGATCGCCTAGTTCGACAATCATGTCAGCTCCCCAATCGCCAGCAAATGAAAGGAAGCTGTCAAGGAGCTCAAGTGCATTCGCTCCTCTTTTTGTGAGCTTGTCTTCGCCGTGATGTATGTCTGTTACTAGTGCTAGGCGTAACGATTCTTGCATTGGTCATGCACCTCCGGAAACCTTGATCTTAAACCCTTAGAACATTTGTATTTTAAATTCACATTACAGTGGGTTGCGAGAGGACAGAAAAATCGATGCAATAGCGTTTCAATATTTTAGAAGAAAAAGGACAAGTTCATGGTAGCCATCGATACAGGAACTAAAGAGTTACTTGCAGACTTGAGTGACCGGGTCCTTACCTTAACCCTTAACAGACCAGAAGCCAGGAACGCTCTGTCGCCGGAAATGATGTTTGCCCTTCGTCGACTTATTTCGGAATTTGGAGACCATGCTGATGTTGGGGCCCTTTTGCTAACTGGTGCGGGAGGGGCTTTCTCCTCAGGAGGAGACGTTAAAAGGATGGCTGTCCGTAAAGATGGAGAGCAAACGGCTGAAGCGAAATTTCAAGAAATGTTGGCGCGTCATTCAGAAAGCGCAGGTGCCATAAGAAAACTTCGTATTCCAACTATAGCTGCTATTCCAGGTCCGGCAGCTGGTGCTGGGATGGCGTTGGCTCTCTCATGTGATCTTCGTGTGATGGCTGAAGAAGCTTTTTTCACGACTGGTTACGCGCGAGTTGGCTTACCAGGAGATTACGGTGCTTCATGGCTTCTTACCCGTATTGTTGGACCAGGTAAGGCGAGAGAATTGATGTTACTTTGTCCTCGTACTACCGCAGTTGAGGCCTTATCACTTGGCTTGGCCAATAGAGTGGTCAAGTTAGCTGATTTACCGCAGCACTCGCGGGAGATTGCGGTAGGATTGGCCTCTGGTCCCCGCATTGCTTATAGATATATCAAGGATAATTTAGACGAAGCGCTGGATATTGATCACGCTACTGCAATAGATCACGAGGCAGCTCGGATGCTGCGCGCCCAAAGTACGGCAGATCATAAAGAAGCAGCTCGTGCGTTTGTAGAGAAGCGATCTCCCAAATTTAAAGGGTCCTAACGACTTTCTTAATCAGGATATCTTCGATGCTGTGGTATCTAATTCAAAACAGTCTCTGATCAGGTCAGGGGGTGGGTTATTACTTTATTGAAGAACCTCTAATTTTTAGCGGTAGACCTTATGCTAGGTTGTGGTCTCAGTCTTTAGTAGAAACCATCAACATTGGTTGTTAATGATTAAGCCAAACAGGGTGTTTATAAATTTCAAGATGGGACAAATATGGAAAATTTTACCCCTTTAGAAGGCCTTGTTGGAGGTCTAATGATTGGTGGAGCGGCTGCTGTCTTAGCTGTCCTCAATGGTAGGATTGCAGGAATTGCAGGGATCTATCGTGGCCTAATTGCATTTGGAGCTGGTTGGGGTGAGCGAGCCACCTTCGTCGCAGGTTTGTTGTTGGGACCAATTATAGTCGGTGGTTTCGGGGGGATAGTGCCCATAGTTGAAATATCAACCAACTGGTTCGTTCTGATTTTTGCAGGTCTGCTTGTCGGATTTGGAGCCAGCTTGGGAAACGGTTGCACCAGTGGTCACGGTGTCTGTGGTTTGGCGAGAGGATCGCTGCGCTCCCTCGTGGCCACTCTGACTTTTATGGGGGTGGCGGTAGCAGTCGTTTTAATCAGTCGTCTATTGGGTGGGTGGTAGGATGTTGCAAATCATAGCCAGCTTAATTGCGGGAACGCTCATGGGTGCGGGTCTGATGATTTCCGGAATGATGAACCCAAATAAAGTATTGAGTTTTCTCGATATTTTTGGGAATTGGGATCCAACATTAATTTTTGTGATGGGGGGTGCAATTTTTTCTGCACTCCCGGGTTTTTGGCTTTCACGTCGGCTTACAAAACCCTTGCTAGCAAACAATTTTCAGTTGCCCGATAAGAAAAATTTTGATCGACGTCTAGTTGGTGGGGCGGCAATTTTTGGTGTTGGCTGGGGACTAGTCGGCTTGTGCCCCGGGCCAGCTATTTCTGCGATCACCACAGGCTCACCTCAGGTTATCGTTTTTGTCATATCAATGACCGTTGGCATGGCATTTTATCGTTGGAAGTTTTCCAGTTAAATGGGCCTGAAGTTCGCTAGATGAGGTTCAGCGGGTTTTTAATTCATCTGCATTCTTAATTATTTCAACAACTTCAATGTCAAAGGTCAATGTTTCTCCGGCAAGTGGGTGATTCATATCGAGCACAACCTTATCACCGTCAATTTCAGTGACTCTAAGTTCCACCCTATGTCCTTGCTGATCACTTGATTCTAAGACCATGCCCTCCTGAACTTCTAAACCATCTGGAAGCTGATCAAGAGTTACGGCGCGCACCATTTCTTCGTGTCGAAACCCGTAAGCTTGATCAGGGGGGATAATAACCGTCTTACTTTCTCCAATGGACATTCCCATAAGGCCATCTTCAAAGCCTTGTACCAGTTGGCCAGCACCAATTTCTACCTTAAGCGGTTCTTCACCACGGGAGCTGTCAAATTCCTCTCCGTCGGACAATTTTCCTGTGTAGTGTACATGAACTAGATCGCCTTTAGTGATTTGCAGCATTTGAATTTTCCGATGGCATTGACTGGTCTAACTAATTCCTAGAATTCTGCTTCTTTGATGCAATTCACACGAAATTGTGTTTTTGAGCAAGATTAGCCGAGCTTTTGGTCTTGGCGATCCAGTGGCGCAGACGTTACGATAGAGAGATTAATAAATTCCAAAGGGAGGCCCCATTCCATGGCCGAAGCTTATATTTGTGATGCAACCCGCACGCCAATCGGCCGTTATGGAGGTTCGCTCTCTCAAGTTCGTACTGATAATCTCGGGGCAGTACCCCTCCAAGCATTAATGGAAAGAAATGCTGGCGTAGACTGGGAAGCTGTTGAGGATGTTATTTTCGGCTGTGCTAACCAAGCTGGAGAGGACAACCGCAATGTTGCTCGTATGTCCTCCCTTCTCGCAGGTCTTCCTACGACTGTCCCTGGTTCAACTATTAATCGCCTTTGCGGTTCTGGCATGGATGCAACTGGAACGGCGGCAAGGGCTATCAAGGCTGGTGAAGCAGACCTTATGATTTCTGGTGGGGTTGAGAGCATGACCCGAGCCCCATTTGTGATGGGGAAGTCGCAGACGGCTTTTTCTCGTTCGGACAATCAAATGTACGATACCACTATTGGGTGGCGCTTCGTTAATCCAATGATGAAAAAGCAGTATGGCATCGATTCAATGCCAGAGACTGCTGAGAATGTTGCTGAAGAGTTTCAAGTTAACCGTGAGGATCAGGACGCTTTTGCCTATCGTTCTCAGATGCGCGCGGTAGCAGCTCAAAAAAGTGGTCGTCTTGCTAAGGAGATAACGCCTGTAACTATCCCACAGCGTAGAGGTGATGCATTAGTAGTAGATACTGACGAGCACCCTCGCGAGGGAACAACGCTAGAAGGTTTAGCCAAGCTGCCAGCACCTTTTAGGGAAGGTGGTTCGGTGACAGCTGGAAATGCCTCCGGGGTAAATGATGGTGCGTGTGCCATTATCCTTGCCTCTGAACAAGGCGCTTCGAAACATGGTCTAACCCCACGAGCTCGCATTCTTGGAATGGCTACCGCCGGTGTACCTCCAAGAATTATGGGATTTGGCCCTGCACCAGCTAGTCATAAGCTTCTCTCACGTCTTGGGCTAAAGATAAGTGACATTGATGTTATAGAACTTAATGAGGCTTTTGCTGCCCAAGGGTTGGCTGTCACCCGCGATCTAGGTTTGGCTGATGATGCAGAACACGTGAATCCAAATGGCGGTGCTATAGCACTTGGGCATCCTTTAGGGATGTCAGGGGCTAGACTGATTTCAACCGCAGTGTACGAGATGGAAGAGCGTGGGTTAAAGCGCGCTCTTTGCACGATGTGTATTGGAGTAGGGCAAGGCATTGCCACAGTAATCGAGCGTGTATGACGCAATTAGATTATAACCGCCAGATCTTGCTTCGGGCACGCCCCGATGGTCTGGCGGGCCCCGAGCATTTCGAAGAATTTTTAACTCCTGTTCGTCCTCCTGGGGCAGGCGAAGCATTGGTTGAGTCGATGTATTTATCTATCGACCCAGCAATGCGGACATGGATAGCAGAGAAACCTGGCTATGTTCCTGCGGTTTCTATTGGATCAGTAATGCGAGCTGGTGGAGTCGCCCGTGTCTTGCAGAGTAAGATCAGTGGATTGGAGCCCGGTGATTTAGTTCAGGGCAGATTAGGCTGGCAAACTCTACCCACTTTGCCCGCTATTGCATTGCAAAAACTCGACCTATCTTTGGGGACTGCAGAAGACTGGATTGGCCCACTAGGGACGAGTGCGCTGACAGCTTATTTTGGTATGAAGTCCGTTGGTGAACTACAGCCAGGAAGTACGGTTCTTGTATCTGGCGCGGCGGGTGCTGTGGGCCAAATTGCCTCTCAGATAGCAAAGATAATGCACTGTAGGGTTATAGGAATAGCTGGAGGAGCAGCTAAGTGTGCATTTCTGAGAGAAAGGATTGGTCTTGATCATACCATAGATTACAAAGCGTCTAAGGATTTGATTTCCTCAATAGCTAATGTGGCAAAGATGGGTGTCGATATCTATTTTGACAACGTCGGAGGTCCAACATTAGAGGCTGCACTGGAAAATATGAACCACGCAGGCAGGGTTGTTCTCTGTGGTCGTATTTCTCAGACAGGATCGGCAGCACCCTATGGCATAAAGAATCTTGGCATCGCAATTGGAAAACGAATAAAGCTACAAGGCTTTATTGTCTCTGATTTTCACGACCAATATCCCCATGCGCGAGCGTGGCTTGCCGGTGAAATTAAAGCCGGCCGTTTACAACAACGTCTCCACCTTCTTGATGGTTTAGAAAAAGCGCCAGAAGGTCTTCGGATGCTTTTTACTGGAGACAATTTTGGTAAATTAGCTGTCAAAGTGTCCCACTAGGATTAAGAAAATGTCAGAAAAAAAGAAGCCGACTGGAATGGAACAGGGTCTCGTAAACTATGGAGACGCTGGCTTCTCACTTTTTTTAAGAAAAGCATTTATTAAAGCGATGGGGTATTCAGATGATGCACTGTCAAAGCCAATAGTGGGAATTGTTAATACTTATTCTGGCTATAATGCCTGCCACAGAACAGTCCCTGACTTAGTCGAGGCCATTCGGCGAGGTGTAATGATGGCTGGAGGTATAGCTGTCGATTTCCCAGTCGTGTCTATTCATGAGAGTTTTTCAGCGCCAACTTCAATGTTTCTCAGAAATTTGATGGCAATAGATACGGAAGAGCTAGTTCGGGCTCAGCCAATGGACTCAGTAGTCTTAATTGGGGGATGTGACAAAACTGTGCCAGCATTGCTTATGGGAGCAGCCAGTGCGGGTAGGCCAGCGATTTTAGAAGTGACCGGTCCAATGATGACTGGATTTTTCAAGGGAGAGCGCCTCGGTGCATGTACCGATTGTCGGCGTATGTGGGGAATGCATCGTGCAGGCGAATTAGATGCTGAGGAAATTGCCGCGGCGGGTGATAAACTAATGCCAACCGCTGGAACCTGCATGGTTATGGGTACAGCCTCTACCATGGCGCTGATGTCAGAGGCATTAGGAATGATGCTGCCTGGTGGCGCGGCTATTCCAGCTGTCCATGCAGACCGTCTTCGTCATGCAGAGGCAACGGGCGCTCGTGCTGTTGGCATGGCGAAAGAAGGACTTACGCCTGATAAAATTATGACAAAGGAAGCATTTGCTAATGCTTTTAAAATGCTCCTTGCAACAGGAGGTTCAACCAACGGGTTAGTGCATATGACGGCTGTCGCAGGGCGACTAGGGATAGAGGTTGACTTAGACGCTCTCGATGCTCTTTCGGATGAAATCCCAGTTTTGGTCGATTTGAAGCCATCTGGCCAACATTATATGGAAGATTTGAATAATGCTGGTGGCGCGACTCCAATTCTTCGTGAAATTAGGGAAAATTTGGCTCTTGATTGCATGACGGTAACAGGCCGGACTTTAGGTGAAGAGATAGACTCAGCACCAGCAGATTGGGGACAGCAGGTCGTAAGACCTCGTTCTAATCCAATCTACCCGAAGGGTGGCATTGCCGTTCTTAAGGGATCACTTGCTCCCAATGGTGCAATTATAAAACAGTCAGCAGCAGCCCAGCATCTTTTGAAACATGAAGGCAGAGCTGTGGTCTTTGAAAATTTGGAAGATTTAGCAGAACGTTTAGACGATCCAAATCTCGACGTTAACCCAGATGATGTTCTTGTTTTGAAGAATGCAGGGCCTAAAGGTGCTCCTGGCATGCCAGAATCTGGCTATATTCCAATCCCCAAAAAACTTGCTCAGGCTGGTGTCAAGGATATGTTGAGGATCTCGGATGCTCGGATGAGTGGAACTGCGTTTGGAGCAATAGTGCTCCATATTTCTCCCGAGGCAGCAGAATGTGGTCCACTTGGTCTTGTTGAAACAGGTGATCGTATTCTGCTTGACGTCGAGGCCCGTCGCCTTGATTTGATGGTCGATGATCAAGAATTGGAGAAACGCAGAAGAGCTTGGCAACCAGTCCAACATAAGGGCCAAGATCGAGGCTATCTCAAATTATACCTAGATGAAGTTACACAGGCTGAGGAGGGCACGGATTTTCGTTTTCTCATGCCGGCAAAGTCTGGAGTAAAGACACCCTGAGTTGTGAATTAGTATTTTATGAACTGCCTATTAACGTCGGACCAATTTTTATCACTTCAGCACCAAGAAGCTCTAACTGATAAGAGCAAGAGGGGCCTGCAAGTACCTGAGTTAAATTTATAAATCGGTAACCCTCTAGGGGAGCAAATGACATGCTATCCTAGCTTTAACGATAGCTAACACCGAGAATTTCATAATAACGGGCACCACTTGGGGCCTGCACCTCGATTTGATCTCCAATGCCCTTCCCAATCATCGCCCGCGCAATTGGCGATGTTACCGAAATACGGCCTTCCTCAATGTTAGCCTCGTCGGCTCCAACAATTTGGTACTCTTTTTCAGCATCTGTTTCTTCATCAACGACTTTAACAGTTGCGCCAAATCGAACAGTGTCGCCGGACATTGTTGAGGGATCAATAACTTCGGCTCGACTCGTTTTATCCTCAAGTTCAGCGATGCGCCCTTCTATGAACGACTGACGTTCTTTCGCCGCGTGGTATTCTGCGTTTTCTGAGAGATCCCCATGGGCGCGCGCTTCGGCTATCGCGCGAATGATTGCGGGGCGCTCTTCGCTCTTCAAACGTTTCAGTTCCTCTTGCAGCTTCTTGAGGCCGCCTGGGGTCATTGGAAAACGTTCCATTTGTCTTACTCCGTTTGAGGACACTGAGTCCTTATCGCCAACAGCTCAGTTGAACCGAAAGTTTTTTGTAATTGAAAGTCTAACACCGAATATCGCGAACACTAGTGCTCGCAAATTAAAAGGTCCCAAAGGCCCTATCCCATCATCAGGGTAGGGTATAAATCGCTACCTAAAGTAGGATTGCAGAGGTCTAACTTCAAGCGCTCCGGCTTTCAGAGCCGAAATAGCTTGCACGGCAGCGATCGCACCTGCAGCTGTAGTATAATATGGTACACGCTCTAAGAGGGCGGCTCGCCTTAAACTGAAGCTATCCCTGATGGATTCAATACCCTCGGAAGTATTAATCACCATCTGGACCTGACTTGATTTAATCGCATCTACAATGTGCGGGCGGCCTTCAAGTACTTTGTTAATTCGTGTTGCTGGGACACCAGATGAATTTAAAAAATCTGCGGTACCTTCCGTTGCAAGAATTTTAAAGCCCATCTCAATGCACTGTTGTGCAGCACCGATTAAAAGCGGTTTGTCATGGTTGCGGACAGATATAAAGATTGTGCCCTCCACTGGGAGCACCGCACCACCGCCAATTTGTGACTTCGCAAAGGCTCGGCCAAAATCAACATCTAAGCCCATTGCCTCCCCAGTAGATTTCATTTCGGGTCCCAACAAAATGTCGACACCAGGGAATCTAGCGAATGGGAATACGGCTTCTTTGACTGCGATCTGATTAGGGGCAGGGTTAAGAGGGGGGAGAACATCTAACTTCTCACCAGCCATTGCTCTTGCCGCTAACTTAGCTATCGGAACTCCAGTTGCCTTAGCAACAAAAGGTGCCGTGCGGCTGGCGCGTGGATTAACTTCTAGAACAAAAATAGAATCATCTGTTGTGTCAGTCTGAACGGCAAATTGGGCATTCATAAGCCCCTTCACCTTGAGGGCCTTGCCCATGTTTATTACTTGGCGGCTTATTTCTTCAATAGTCTCGGGTTTTAAGCTGTGAGGTGGTAAGGCGCACGCGCTATCTCCAGAATGAACACCAGCCTCTTCAATATGCTCCATAACTCCAGCTATGCGAACATCGCTACCATCACCAAGGGCGTCAACATCAACTTCTACTGCGTTTGCCAGATAGCGGTCTACTAGAACTGGGTTATCTCCAGATGCTTGTACGGCTGTTCTCATGTAATGGCGCAGAGCTTCAGCGTTGTGCACTATTTCCATTGCACGCCCGCCCAGAACATAAGATGGTCTGAGCAGTACCGGGTAACCTATTTGCTCTGCAATGGCCTCCGCCTCAACTTCATTGGTGGCGGTTCCATTGGGCGGTTGCTTGAGATTCAGGTCATTAAGCAGCTGTTGAAAGCGTTTTCTGTCCTCAGCTAAATCAATAGCGTCCGGGGATGTTCCAAGTATAGGAATCCCCTCTGCTTCCAGAGCAGCGGCAAGTTTTAAAGGAGTTTGGCCTCCAAATTGAACAATCGCACCCAAAAGCTTTCCATTTGATGCTTCAATACCTCCAATTTCTAGCACGTCCTCTGCGGTCAGAGGTTCGAAGTAAAGGCGGTCAGATGTGTCGTAGTCGGTTGAAACTGTCTCCGGATTACAATTTACCATTATTGTCTCAAAGCCTGCCTCGGCTAGGGCATAAGCTGCATGAACACAACAATAGTCAAATTCTATCCCCTGGCCGATACGATTGGGGCCGCCACCTAAAATCATTATTTTGTTTGCAGGGCTTGGGGAAGCTTCACATTCTGGTTGACCTGTATTTAGATCTTCATAGCAAGAATACATGTAAGCGGTAGTAGATTGAAATTCTGCTGCGCTTGTATCAATCCGCTTATAGACAGGTTTCACCCCAAGTCTTTGCCTATGCTGCCTTACCTCTTCTTCTTTAATTTTGGCTAACATCGCTAGGCGAACATCTGAAAAACCTAACCGTTTTAGTCGTGCCATTCCAGCAGCATCTTGAGGCAAACCTGATGCCAAAACTTCGGCTTCCACATCAACGAGCATCTTAATTTGGCCCAAAAACCAGGGGTCGTAACTGCTGGCTCGAGCTGCATCTTCGATTGAGAGGCCGTGGCGAAACGCTTGAGCAATCAGTAATCCGCGATCAGGTACTGGTTGAGATAGTGCTTTGATAAGAGCATCCTTTGCTGGTGCTCCTTCAATTTTAACTTCATTGAGCCCAGAAAGCCCTGTTTCCATCGAGCGCAGAGCCTTTTGATATGCTTCAGGAAACGAGCGACCGATTGCCATCGCTTCGCCCACAGATTTCATTGATGTCGTGAGAAGTGGTTGTGTGCCTGCAAATTTTTCGAATGTGAACCTAGGGATTTTAACTACTACGTAGTCTAAGGTTGGTTCAAAAGAAGCTGGGGTAACTTGTGTAATATCGTTTTGAAGTTCGTCCAGCGTATATCCGACAGCCAACTTTGCTGCGATCTTCGCTATTGGAAAACCGGTCGCCTTTGAAGCAAGTGCAGATGAACGCGAAACGCGAGGGTTCATCTCTATGACAACAAGATCACCATTTTTTGGATTGACTGCAAATTGAACATTTGATCCCCCGGTATCCACTCCGATCTCTCGTAGGACCGCAATCGAAGCATTCCTCATTATCTGAAATTCTTTATCTGTCAGCGTCAATGCTGGCGCCACAGTGACACTGTCACCGGTATGAATCCCCATAGGATCTATGTTTTCAATAGAACAGACGATTATGCAGTTGTCGGCGCGGTCGCGGACAACCTCCATCTCAAATTCTTTCCAACCTAAAACAGATTGTTCTATCAAAACCTCGTTTATTGGCGATGCATCTATTCCGCCACGAACAATTTCATCGAATTCGTCAGAATTATATGCGATGCCTCCACCTGCACCACCTAGGGTGAAAGAGGGTCTAATAATTAGGGGTAGGCCAATCTCGTTCATTTTTTCATGAGCAGTGGCCATGTCTTTGACAACAGCACTTCTTGGAGTTGCGAGACCAATCTTGTCCATTGCATCTCGGAAAAGCTGCCGATCCTCAGCCTTTGCGATGGCTTCTTGTTTTGCTCCTATTAGTTCAACGTTATATTTTTCAAGAACGCCAGAGTCAGCCAATGCCAGTGCTGTATTTAATGCGGTTTGCCCACCCATAGTGGGCAGCAGTGCGTCCGGTTTTTCCTTAATGATGATTTTTTCAACCATCTCAGGAGTAATTGGTTCTATATACGTAGCGTCAGCGAACTCTGGGTCCGTCATTATTGTTGCAGGATTAGAGTTTACCAGTACTACCCTGTAACCCTCCTCTCTAAGCGCTTTGCAGGCTTGCGCTCCTGAGTAATCGAACTCGCAGGCCTGACCAATAACAATTGGCCCGGCTCCGATTATTAAAATTGAGGATATGTCACTGCGTTTAGGCATTGCCGTCTATCATCCGAATAAACCGGTCAAACAAGTAGCCGCTATCATGAGGCCCAGGTGAAGCTTCGGGGTGGTACTGAACAGAAAATATTTTCTTGTCCTCCACGCGAATTCCTTCGTTTGATCCATCAAACAGGCTTATGTGACTCTCGACGATACCGGGAGGAAGGCTGTCACTTTGGACCGCAAATCCATGGTTTTGACTTGTTATTTCAACTTTTTGTGTGCCGAGATCTTTTACTGGCTGATTTGCCCCACGGTGACCGATTGACATCTTTGCAGTTTTTGCGCCTAACGCAGTTGCTAGTAATTGATGTCCGAGGCAGATACCAAAAATTGGAATTCCGGAGCGAATAAGATCTTGAATTATTGGGGTCGTATACTTTGCCGTCGCGGCAGGATCGCCGGGGCCATTAGAGAGAAAGATCCCATCTGGTTGTAGAGCTAAAATATCATTCGCTGAGGTTGTGGCAGGCACAACATGAACGGCCGACTCTCGATCCGCTAAGTGTCTGAGGATATTGTGTTTTGCCCCATAGTCGATAGCTACTATTTTTCTTTTTGGAGAGGCCATTTTGCCGTAACCATCTCCAAGTTTCCAAAGTGTTTGATCCCAAATGTAAGGCTTTTTGCAGGTTACTTCTTTGGTAAGGTCCATACCCTCGAGCCCTGGCCACTCTCTAGCTTCCAAAATTGCAGAGTTTGTATCAGGTGCCTCGGATGAAGAATGAATAATCACCCCTGATGGTGCTCCGCCATCTCTAATACGGCGCGTGAGTTTACGTGTATCGAGGCCTGCAAGGCCAATTAATTGGTTCTTTTTAAGCCAGCTGTCTAGATGCTCGACAGCTCTAAAATTTGAGGGGTCTGTTGGGTTCATTCGAACAATGACCCCACGGGCGGCAGGGGAAATTTGTTCCAAATCCTCTGGGTTCACTCCAACAATCCCGACATGAGGGAAAGTGAAAGCAACAATTTGGCCCGCAAATGATGGATCAGTTAAAGTTTCTTGATAACCGGTCATTGCTGTCACGAAACACACTTCGCCGATTTGCCGCCCAACGGCACCAATGCCATACCCATTGAATACGGTGCCATCATTCAGCACCAAAGCGCCCGTTGATGCTCGAGCGGTTTCGTCGTGCTCGCCTAGTTTAAAAGGCGCCACGTTTTCGGAAGGGGCCACCATTTTTCTGGGAAACCTCTCTGGTGCCCAGCCGAGGCCAGACAATAAGACTCTTGCAAATTGCGGCATTAATAGGCAAATGAAAGGTAGTCGTCAAGATCACAGATTTAGACGTTTTTGTTAGAAATCAATATGTTAGTGCAAGTTTTGCCTAGCGACCAGCAGTCGCAATTAGCATTTTTTCAGGAGAATTAATGGTGCTAAGAACCGAGCTAAATACTGCGATGAAAAATGCTATGAAGAGTAAGCAAACCGCTGATTTGGCCACCATTCGGCTAATCCTAGCTGCGATTAAAGATCGTGATATCGCTGCTCGGGAGCACGGAGTCCAAGACGGTGTTGATGACGACTCGATTCGTGAACTGCTGCAAAAGATGATTAAGCAGCGTGGAGAATCGATTGTTCTCTATGAACAGGGTGGACGGATTGAGCTAGCTGACTCAGAGCGTGCGGAGATAGAGGTTATCAAGCAGTTTTTGCCAAAGCAGCTTGATGCAGCTGCTACATTAGACGCGGCTAAGAAGGCGATTGAATCCGTAGGTGCGGAGGGAATTAAAGATATGGGTAAGGTGATGGCTAGTCTTCGACAAACCCACGGAGCGGCGTTAGACGCTCAAACAGCAGCTGAAGCTGCGAAGCGGCTATTAACAACAAGCTGAGTAGCATAGGTTGGTTAGCTATCCCCCTGGATTTTTAGAAGATCTGAAGTCTCGGATCTCAGTTAGTGATATCGTAAGTCGAAAAGTTAAGTTGACCCGCCGTGGCCGCGAGTATGTCGGCCTGTCCCCCTTCAGTTCAGAAAAGACCCCATCTTTTACGGTAAATGATGCGAAAGGTTTTTTTCACTGTTTCAGCTCTGGCGAGCATGGTGATATTTTTTCGTTTTTGATCAAGACCGAGGGTCATAGTTTTCCGGAAGCGGTAGAGACTGTCGCTGAAATAGCGGGGGTTGATGTCCCGAAGGCCTCTCCAGAACAAGTTAAACAGGCGAAACATTCAAAGAGCCTTCTAGAGGCTGTGGCTTTGGCTGCACATTTTTTTGAAAATCAGCTTAGTATGCCTGCCGGGAAAAAGGCGCTGGATTATCTTCTGGATCGTGGATTAAAGCATGAAACAATCAAGCGATTTAGGCTTGGTTATGCACCAGCTGACCGGATGTCGGTTCTTACTTACTTGCGTCGAGAGGGCATTTCCGATGAGCTTGCTGTAGAGGCTGGCCTCGCACGTCGAGGTGATGATGGATCAATCTATGGATATTTTAAAGATCGCGTAATCTTCACAATTGCCGACGTTCAGGGTCGGGCAATTGGCTTTGGGGCTCGTGCTCTTGGGGAAGAGCAGCCAAAATATCTCAACTCACCAGACAACCCGCTCTTTCACAAAGGAGAAACTCTGTATGGGCTTGATTTAGCTCGTGAGCACGCGCACAAGTCCGGGGAGATGATTGTAGTTGAAGGCTACATGGACGTTATTGCTCTTTCTGAAGCCGGCTTTGCTAATGTGGTGGCTCCTCTTGGAACTGCGGTTACAGAAGGCCAAATCAAGCGGTTATGGCGGATAGTAGCTGCGCCAACTCTGTGTCTTGATGGCGATGTAGCGGGACAGAAGGCAGCCCGACGTGCAGCGCTGCGAGCGGTCCCAATTCTTGAGCCTGGTCGAACCTTAAAGTTTGTACTTTTGGAGGGAGGGCGTGATCCAGACGACCTGGTGAGACAGGAGGGCGTCAGCGCATTACGCGATGCTTTAGGCGGATCTATAAGTCTCATTGATACGGTTTTCGAAGACGCTTGTGCCGATATAGATGTCACAATTCCAGAAAATCGTGCGGCGGTGGATAAAAATCTTCATGAACTAGCTCGTAGCATCCAGGATGAAACCGTTAGACTTTATGTTCGCGATGCTTTCAGAGATCGTTTGTCTAAGGCTTTCCGTTCTCAGAGGCCCGCTGGCTTTAAGAAAGAATGGAATAATTCTCAGAAGAGCAAATCATTAAGTACTATACTTCCCCGTCCAAAACTACCAATTGCAGCGGTTGGTCATGGATTGCGAGAGGCCAGACTTCTATATGGGTGTTTGTTAAGGCCAGATGTTGCTGAAGGGTTTGCTGAAAGATTGGCATTGTTGGATTTCCAAGATCCTGAAATGAAACGTATCAGAGCGCACTTAGTCGCAGCCTTTTCCAGTGAATTAGCTATTGACGAAGCTAGTCTAAGAGGCTCATTAGAAGCACAAGGGTTAAGCCACGCGTTGCGCCAAATGGAATTGGCCGTTCGTCGGCGCCCTACTGCCCTAGTGGGCGACGCCGTAGACGCGGCACAGTGGTTGGAATTATCAATCTCGGCGATCGAGCAATCGGATGCTGATCGGAGCTTGCGCGAGCGTGCTCAGATTATTGGATCCGAAGACGATGTTGCCGCGGACGCTATTTCTTCAGAAACAGCGGCGAGGTACCATTCGATTGACGGGCAATAAACGCGTTTAGAAATAACAACGCTCCAACGATGCATTTCAGGCGAGTGTTACAGTTATAGTTTGTGTTTCGGACCAATTGGTGTGAGTCGAAAGATCATGGCGAAAGCAGCTGCAAAAGCACAATCAAATTCAAAAGCAGCGCCTTCCAAGCGAGGGCGTGCCGAAAAGAAAGTATCCGCGGCAGAGGAAAGTGCGGATAGACTTCAGCTTGATGAAGCCGCGGCAGTTAAAAAACTTCTTGCCGCTGCGAAAGAACGTGGTTCAGTCACTTATGATGAGCTGAATGAAGCTTTGCCACCGGACCAAGTTAGCTCCGAGCAAATTGAAGATGTTATGGCAACCCTCTCAGAAATGGGGGTCAATGTCGTAGAAGATGAAGAGCCTGATGATCTTCAGGAAGACAGAGACTCTTCTCCGGATGATGATGACGAAAACGAAGGTGGGAAGAGCCAGCGATCTGGCAACATCGCTGATGATGATATTGGGCGCACAGATGACCCAGTTCGTATGTATCTTCGGGAAATGGGATCAGTTGAGCTACTGTCGCGCGAAGGTGAAATAGCCATAGCAAAACGTATTGAGGCCGGTCGTGAAAAGATGATCGGTGCTCTGATGTCGAGCCCATTGACCGCAGCCACCATCTTAGAGTGGCGTGAGTCACTTAAGGACGGCTCATTATTGCTACGAGACATCCTAGACCTCGATGCTTCCATGGGAGGACAACAGGTTGATAACAGTCAGACTGCTTTGAACACTGATGGATTCGAAGAGGGGAAAGCTGCCAAAGCGGATGACGACAGCGAGAGTAATGAAGAGTCAGAAGACGAAGATGATGAAGATGATGAAAACGACGCGGTAAATCTATCTCTGGCCGCAATGGAAAGAGCTCTCCTTCCAGAATCTGAGGAACGGCTAGGTAAAATACATAGGATTCATAAGCGTCTCGACAAAGCGACTGCGGCTCGGATGGAAAGTTTTGAAGCGGGCGAAGAAGCTGATGCGGCATCCGAAAAGCGCTTCCAGAAAGTTCGACAGGAAATGCTGGAAGTTTTGGGTGATGTGCGTTTGAATAACATGCGCATCGAGCAGCTAATGGAGCAGCTCTATGATCTGAACCGTGAAGCTGTACAAATTGAAGGCCAGGTTCTGAAGCTTGCAATGAGCTCAGGTGTAAAGCGAGACATATTCATTAAGGAATGGCGCGGACGTGAAACTGATCCAAAGTGGATGAGATCTGTAAGCCAAAAGGTTGAGTTTAAAAAATTCTGCAAGAATCATCAGGAAGAGGTGAAAGATCTTAGAGCTAGTCTTTGGCTTATTTGCAGAACGGTTCAGATGCCTTTCAATGAGTTTAGGGAGCTGGTCACATTAGTTCAGCAAGGGGAGCGCGAAGCTGCCCGAGCAAAGAAAGAGATGGTAGAGGCTAATCTCAGACTAGTGATTTCGATTGCCAAAAAATATACAAATCGTGGCCTGCAATTCTTGGACCTAATCCAAGAAGGGAACATTGGATTGATGAAGGCTGTCGATAAGTTTGAGTACCGTCGTGGTTATAAGTTCTCTACTTATGCCACTTGGTGGATCAGGCAGGCAATAACGCGATCTATTGCAGATCAAGCGCGCACGATCCGCATCCCTGTCCATATGATTGAGACGATTAATAAGTTGGTTCGAACAAGTCGTCAGATGCTTCATGAAATTGGGCGAGAACCTGTTCCTGAAGAGTTGGCGGTAAAGCTTGGAATGCCATTAGAAAAGGTCAGAAAGGTTCTGAAAATTGCCAAAGAGCCTATTAGTTTGGAAACACCCGTTGGTGATGAAGACGATAGTCATCTTGGCGATTTCATAGAAGATAAGAATGCTATTCAGCCGATAGATAATGCTATTTTGTCAAATCTCAGGGACTCAACAACTCGGGTGCTTTCAACACTTACGCCTCGGGAGGAACGAGTTCTTCGTATGCGCTTTGGTATTGGTATGAATACTGACCACACACTTGAAGAAGTAGGGCAGCAGTTTTCGGTTACTCGTGAACGTATTCGCCAAATCGAAGCTAAGGCTCTCCGAAAGCTAAAGCACCCAAGTCGCAGTCGGAAAATGCGTAGCTTCTTAGACATCTGACATTAGCCTAAGTAAGTTTTTGATTGTTATCTTACCGGGTGCTTCGTTGGAGCACTCGGCCAAGAACGCTAGCCATTATAACAACTGCAAAAATTCGTCCCATATGGTGCACTGCTACAAACGGAGCTTCGATACCTAGAGCAAGAGCAATTAAGCTCATTTCAGCGAAGCCACCAGGAGAATAGGAGAGGTGGACGGCGCGAAAATCTAGATTGAGAGTGAGCGATATCGCATAGGCGGCGGCTGCAGCCATCAGTAACACCAAGAGCGTAGCGAGTGCACTTAATGCTACAGGTTTGACAAGCTCATGCGGCTTTGAACCTGCAAAGCGAGCTCCTGCACCTGAACCAATTACAATCTGTGCAAATGCTACCAATTCCTGAGGTGGTGATGCTGAAGTGATATTCGCGGCGTGTATTGCAGCGCTTGCAAACATAGACCCACACATTTGCCAGGCTGGTAAGCGAAGAACCTTTGCGAGTAGAGCTCCTCCGAAACCCGCGATGCCGAGTATAGCAAGATCATAAAGGTTGGCATCAAAGAGGCCACCCTTACTCCCAAGGTTCGGAGTGGGAACATAACCTTCCAGTAGAGCATAGGCAGGTGGCACGCACGCCATAACCACAACAATTCTTGTAGCATGCGTTAAGACAATCGTTTTTTCATCGGCGCCTAAAGCAGGCCCTAAAATAGCCATTTCCCCTAAACCACCAGGGGTGGCACAGAACAGAGCCGTATTCCTGTCAAATTTTCCAACACGATTGTAAAACCAAGCAACGGAGAGGGTAGCAAATGTCACAAAAGCTATCATGCCTGCAAAGCTGCCACCCCATAATACCACGTGGTCCAGTGTTTCAGGACCAAAACAGCTGCCGAGCATTACACCTAGAACTATTATCCAAAGTCTTCTGAATAGCTGGGGTACTTGCAGGGGTAATCCTACCATAGAGCCAACCATCGTGGCGCTGAGAGCGCCAAGCATCCATGGAAGTGGTGTGCCAAGGCGGGTAAATAACCAACCGCCAGAAGCGCCGATTATTAGAGTTAGCCCTAATCGTGGCCAATAAGATTTTCTATACTTTTTCAACTCTGGAATTGCTCTTTGAGTACTCGCTCTTCCAGGTCGTGCTCAGGGTCAAATAACATTTTGAAGGCATGAGTTGGATCTTCACTAATCTCGACACGAGTAACATCTCGGGCCTCAGTATAATCCGCTACAGCTAAAACTGGCCGTTTTTCGGGGTCTAAAACATCAAATGCAACTTTGGCTTGGGATGGTAGTAAGGCGCCGCGCCAGCGCCGAGGTCGAAATGCACTAATTGGGGTCAGGCAGAGAACATCGGAGTTGAGGGGTACAACCGGTCCATGAGCTGAAAGGTTATAGGCTGTACTGCCGGCAGGCGTTGCAACCAAAGCGCCATCACAAACAAGCTCTGGAAGACGTTCTATTCCATCAACCGTTATGCGTATTTTGGCGCTTTGACGAGTTTGGCGGAGAAGAGATACTTCATTGATGGCAAGAGCTTCAACAACTGAACCGTCAGAATTAATTGCTGTCATTCGTAATGGTGTTAGATCGACCGCTTTAGCACCAGCAATCCTCGCGACAAGATCATTTTCTGAATAAGAGTTCATTAAGAAGCCGACAGTGCCGCGCTGCATACCAAAAATAGGAACATTCCTAGCCGAATTTCCATGCAACGTTTCTAACATAAAGCCGTCACCACCTAGCGCAACGATGACGTCTGCATCTTCGGGCTGCACATGGCTATATTTTGTCTTGAGCGCCTTTAAACTCCGTTGCGCGGCTGGTGCCCCAGAAGCAAGGAATGCTAGCTTTGTCACTTTATCATTCAAAATTCAGTTCACCCACCTGTGACGCTCATGTGCCTGCCTACAGACTTAGCGCCTTGTCTGCGATCAATAACAAAATCGTGACCTTTTGGTTTCCTTTCGATAGCATTATGTATCGCTTGCTTTAATGCCATGTCATCATCGCTAGCTCGAAGTGGGCTGCGCAGATCGGCGTCATCGTCTTGCCCTAGGCACATGAAAAGTGTCCCAGTACATGTGAGCCTTACTCGATTGCAATCCTCACAAAAATTATGAGTTAGAGGTGTAATGAAGCCGATTCTCTGACCAGTTTCCCTAATATCAAAATAGCGGGCTGGTCCGCCTGTCCGGTGGTTGCTCTCTTCAAGTGTGAAGCGTTTTTGTAATCGGGAACGAACAAGGCTTAGAGGCAAATACTGGTCAAGCCGTTCTTCTCCCCCAATATCGCCCATTGG
>Ga0255772_10002137_pt1 | contig 19418 bp, 24 predicted proteins | sample 071ome_34_FD_179970 | JGI IMG/M metagenome (GOLD analysis project Ga0255772, IMG submission 179970) | Coastal salt marsh microbial communities from the Groves Creek Marsh, Skidaway Island, Georgia - 071411BT metaG (version 2) | ecosystem: Environmental > Aquatic > Marine > Intertidal zone >...
TTTTTATCTTTTGTTAATTTTTCAATATTATTATATTTATTTTCAAATTCTTTTAATTGTTTTTCGTGACAAATATCTAATGTATGTGTTGTTTTTTCATAATTACATTTTCTTTTATTTTTTTTTGTTGTTTTCATTAATTTTATTTTAAATTTAAAAATTCCTTAAATTAATTTTTAAGTTATTTTTTAATTTTTTTTTTTCTTTATATAATATATAAAAATGGGAGGAGGTTTAATGCAACTCGTTGCCTATGGTGCTCAAGATATCTATCTTACTGGTAATCCTCAAATTACCTTTTTTAAAGTTGTCTACCGTCGTCACACCAACTTTGCTATGGAATCTGTAGACCAAACTATTAATGGTACTGCAGGTAAAGGTGCCAAAGTTACATCTACTGTTTCGCGCAATGGTGATCTCGTTGGCCGTATGTATCTTGAATTTGATACTACAATCACTGATTCTAATTACAATCCTGGTCATACTGCACTTTCTGAAGTTGAAGTCCAAATTGGTGGTCAACAAATCGATAAACACTGGGGTCACTGGATGGAAGTCTGGGCTGAACTCACTGAATCAAATGATGCTGGTGTTTTAGGTGATGCAGCTAATAGTGCAGGTACCCGCTTCCAAAATCTTGCTCGTGCTGGTGGTTCATTAGCTTCAGCAAGTGATAATCCTAAATGCCGTGTTCCTCTTCAATTCTGGTTCAACCGCAATCCTGGTCTTGCTCTTCCATTAATTGCTCTTCAATACCACGAAGTTAAAGTTAGTGTAACATTTGCCAATGCTGAAATTACTCCTTCTAATGTTGAACTTTGGGCTGACTACATCTATCTTGATACTGATGAACGCAGACGTTTCGCTCAAGTTTCTCACGAATACTTGATTGAACAAGTTCAACACACATCAAACACTGGTCCATCGATTGACCTTAACTTCAATCACCCCGTCAAAGAACTTGTATGGACTGGTAATGTTGCGAGTGATGGTACTAGAACAGTACTTCCAAGTGGAAATACCAAACTTGTTCTTAATGGACACGACCGATTTGCCGAAAGACCCCCTCAATATTTCACACAAACACAAGTATGGCAACACCACACTGGTACACCTGTAAACTGTGCTGATGGTACTGCAGGAGCTTTAAAAGCTTCTGTTGATGAAATTGCTGTTTACTCATTCGCCCTTAAACCCGAAGAACACCAACCATCGGGTACTTGCAATTTCTCAAGAATTGATAACGCTCAACTTAAAATTGCTGGTAATGGCAATACAGCAGGCACTAACACAATTAATGTATATGCTGTCAACTACAACGTACTCCGTGTTATGTCTGGTATGGGTGGTTTGGCTTATTCCAACTAAACATAAAATCAAAAATAATTATTTTTTTAATAAAATATATAAAAATATATTTAATTATTGTTTAATTTTTAAAATTTTTTTCTTTATATAATATATAAAAATGGGAGGAGGTTTAATGCAACTCGTTGCCTATGGTGCTCAAGATATCTATCTTACAGGTAATCCTCAAATTACCTTTTTCAAAGTTGTCTACCGTCGTCACACTAACTTTGCTATGGAAGCAGTTGATCAAACAATTAATGGTGCTGTTGCAGTTGGAAACAAAGTTACATCTACTATTTCGCGCAATGGTGATCTTGTAGGCCGTATGTATCTTGAAGCCGATTTAACAGTAGAAAGAAATGATACTACTGGTTCTTTCCAGGGATTGAATGTTGGACACGCTATTATTAATGAAATTGAAGTTCAAATTGGTGGTCAACAAATTGATAAACACTGGGGTCACTGGATGGAAGCCTGGGCTGAACTTACTGAACCAAATTCTGCAGGTGTTATGGGTGTTATAGATTCTGCAGGAAGTGGTACTCGTTTCCAAAATCTCGCTTGTGCTGGCGGTGTTGGTATGACTAGAACAGATAGTGATCAAAATGATTCACTAACTGATACAAGTGTAGTATGCCGTGTACCACTTCAATTCTGGTTCAATCGCAATCCTGGTCTTGCTCTTCCATTAATTGCTCTTCAATACCACGAAGTTAAAATAAGTGTCTCATTTGCATCACCTACAGGTGTTACTCTCAATTCTAATGATACAAAACTTTGGGCTGACTATATCTATCTTGATACTGATGAACGCAGACGTTTCGCTCAAGTTTCGCACGAATATCTTATTGAACAACTTCAACACACCTCGAACAGTGGTTCTTCCATTGACCTTAACTTCAATCATCCCGTCAAAGAACTTGTATGGACAGGTGCTGTTAGTGTTGATGGTATTAGAAGTAATTTAAGTGCAGGAAATACAAAACTTGTTCTTAATGGTCACGACCGATTTGCCGAAAGACCCCGTGAATATTTTACACAAACACAAGTATGGCAACACCACACTGGTACACCTCTCGATTGTTCTGCAACTATAGTAGCTGCTGCTTCATTAAAAGCTTCCGCAGCACAAATTGCTGTATACTCATTCGCCCTTAAACCCGAAGAACATCAGCCATCGGGTACTTGCAATTTCTCAAGAATTGATAACGCTCAACTTAAAATTGCTAATAACAGTAACACTGTTAATATATATGCTGTTAACTACAACGTACTTCGCGTTATGTCCGGTATGGGTGGTTTAGCTTATTCCAATTAAGCAATTTTTTAATAATATATTAAAAAATAAAAAAATATATAATTTAAAAAATTATTTTTATAAAAATAATATATTATTTATATTATTTATATTATTTATATTGTTTATATTATTTATATTGTTTATATTGTTTATATTGTTTATATTATTTATAATATAAATCAAATAAATTCAAATTTTTTATATTTTAAAAATTTGAATTTTAATATATCAAAATTTCTTAGCTAATTAACAAATACTAGTGTGTATACCAAAAACCGCAACTTTCAAAATGGTCTCTCTCATTGAAAACTTCAACACTCTTGTCATCACGGAAGTGAAGAATCAACAACAAGAAATCCTCACCTCTTTTGTCGCAGAACTTCTGAAAAACTCCGCTCTTCAACAAAACGAAGAAGAAATCACATCGCTCAAAGAGCAGTTTATTCAAAAGCTTCAGCTCAACAAATCTGACAAACCGAAGAAATCAAAGAAGAAATCCACCACAAAAACACAAAAGAAGAAGACAAAGCCAACCGCTTTCTCTGTCATCGTGTCGCACTACAAGACCATGGACTTTCAGGAAAAGTTCAAAGATTTGCTCCTCACCGAAGAAGAAAAAGAAGACGCCGGATTCACTGGACGTGGAAGTCACTTCAAACTCTGCAAGTTCATCCTCGAAAAAATCAATGAAAGCCCTTTTCACGCCAAAGAACTGCAAAAGATGATTGAACAAGAAATCAGTTTTTTCAACGCACAACAAGAAAATGACAACGCAGAACACGATGATGGCGCTAGCAGCAGTGAAGAGCAAAACGACGCAGGAGAAGACAGTGATGACACCAGCAGCAGTGAGGATGAAAATGATCAAGAAAACTAAAAAAAACAAAAAAAAATAAGAAAGAGTTAATTAAGAACTAAACTTTTTCTTATTCTATTCAAAAATTATAAAAATAATAATCATATTCTTAAATTTTAATAAAATAATTTTTATTATATTTATATTAACAATTTTTTATTATTAATTTTTTGTTTATTTATTAATATTAAACCTAATATTAAAATAAATAGATAATATAATAAATAATTTATATATTTTAATTTATAATATTTAACAATATAATCAGAAAAACCAAATCCAGCAATATATAATAATAAATAACCAATTTCTTGTATCATTAGTATAATTAATATTAATATTTATTTTTAATTATTTATATTTTTATATAAAATATTCTTTGATTACAGGAGACCTAATATTTTCATCATCCATTTCAATTTCTTCTATTTTTAAATATTTATAATCTGTTTCAGCGTTATTATCATTAGATAAATCAGATTTATTTTCTTTATTTGTTTTTTCTAATTTATTATTTTTTTTGCTTGAAAAAAAATTTAAAAAACTATTTTTTTTTCTATATAATGTAAAAGGTAAATTAATTTTACACATTCTAGTATTAATATTATTTGAAAATATAAAAAATTTATTAAACATATTATTATATTAATTAATTCTTTATATTATTTTTATTTTATAATTTACGAATTTTAAACTTTTGTCCAAACACTTACTTTGTGTTTATTAGATGATAATTCAATTGGTTCAACTCTTCTATATTTATTAGATTTGCATAAATAATAAATTAGATAATCTCTTTTAACTTTTTTTGATTTGTCTTTAGAATATAAATTATTAAATTGATTTGAAATATTTTTAATAGACAAAGGATAAGAAAAATCTATTTTTTCTAAAATTTCATCCATTTCACTATTTGTAATTCTATTAGTCATAATTTAATTTAATGTTTATTTTATTTTAAGAATAAATTATTTAAAATTTAATAAAATTTATTTATTTAAATTGAAAACAAAAATAAATGAATGAAGAAAAGAGGAATTTAAAAATAGTATTTTGTTTACCTGGTAATAATTTTTCTGGTAAATTTTTAACAGCATGGTCTGAATTATTACAATGGTGTATAAAACAAGATATTAAAGTTATAATATCACAAAAATATAGTAGCATGGTTCATTTTGCTCGTTCAAGTTGTTTATGTGGTGATAATAGAAGAGGTCCTGACCAAAAACCTTTTGATGGAAAAATTGATTATGACTATATAATGTGGATAGATAGTGATATTATATTTTCTGTACAAAATTTTATTAAATTACTAGTCGCAAATAAAGATGTTGTTTGTGGATTATATAAAATGGAAGGTGGTACTAAATATGCTGTTGTTGAAAATTGGGATTTAAATTATTGGGAAAATAATGGAACTTTTCAATTCTTAGATGATACAATTTTAGAAAATAAAAGAAATAATTGTGAATTAATTGATAATAAATTTTTAAAAGTTTCTTATAGTGGTTTAGGATGGATGTTAATAAAAAAGGGAGTTATTGAAAAAATACAATATCCATGGTTTGAAAGTGAAAGACTTGAACATAAACAATACAGAGATATATGTAGCGAAGACGTGTCATTTTGTAAAAAAATATTAAAAGCTGGTTTTGAAATTTATGTTGATACCACTATCAGAGTTGGTCATCTTAAAACATACGTTATTTAATAATAAATTTTATTTAATAATCATTTTTATTCAGTTGTTTGTAAAGCTGCTATATCACTCTCCATTAATGCAGTTGTATCTTCTAATCTATCTATATCATCCATATTATTAATAATTTGTTCTTCTAATTTATCAGAATTATTATTTAAATCTTTTACTAAACCATATAGTTGTGTTTGATTGTTTTTATCATATAGTGTTAAATTATTAATTTTATTATATACATATATACTTATTATTACTAAAAATATTGATAATATTAAATTCAAAAGTGTTATTAAATTATTCATATTAAATAATTTATATTAAAATATATAATTTATAATTATTAATAATTATAATTAATTAATTAATTGATTTTTATTTAAAAGATAATTATTATTTTTTTTTGAGTGTTCTTTAATATTTAAAAATAAATCATTATTATTATTTCTATTATTTGGATTATCTGCTTGTTCTTCATAATTTTTTACAATATTTTTTGCTGTTTCATAATCTTTTTTATCAATTGTTAAATTTTTTAAATTTTTAGGTAATATACAGTATTTAGATTTTTCATTGAACAAACCTTGTGTAAATATAATAAATCCTGCACTTAATAATACACTTGCAATTATATGACGTGTTGCTACAAAAAACAAACAAAATAAAGTTATTCTTCTTATTATTTTTAATTTAAGTAATTGATTTGTTCCTTCTGCTAAATCCATTATTAAATATTTACTTCCTAAATTTAACATTAATAATGATACTCCTGCCATAAACTTACTTCCATTTAATTTTAATATATTATCAAATAAATCTTTTTGATAATTTAAAAAATTTTTATTGTTTTTCATTTATTTTATTAATTTATTATTAAATTTTATTTACTTATTTTAATTAATTAATTAATTTTAATTATGTTCTTGATAAAACAAAAGAACATCTAATTCTAATGTTAATAATATAATTAAATATTGTAATCCCAAAATTTTATTATAGTTTACTAATAAAAATAATATAAAATAAAGAATTATTTTTACTATTTTTTCTTCAAATAGTTCTAATAAATAAGTTGGATATATTGAAGAAATATTTAAACTATAATTTAAAATAATATAAAATAAAATAATAAAAATTAACAAATCAATATTTTTTTTGTTAAAACAATTCATTTTATTAATTTAATTAAATTTTTTATTTAATTTAATTAATTAATTAATTAGTTTTTTTATTAGTTTATTAATTAATTAATTTATATAGGTTGAAAAGTGTTATTAGTCATAACACTATTGGGTCTTAAATTTGGATATTCTTGATGATAATTACTAGTTGTGTTAGCATAAACGCTACCACCATTCATAGTATTCATACCATTCATATTATATTGCATATTCATAGAATTATTTATTTCGTTCATAGATTGAACAAAATTAGGATTACCTCCTTGTTGCATAGTTGGAGGTCTATTTAAAGGCATTTGTTGATATTGTACAGGTTGTACAGGTTGTACAGGTTGTACAGGTTGTTGTACATAATACATAGGTTGTTGTCTATTTAAATTTAAGTGTTTTTCACGTATTTGAATACCTAATCGAACAAATTGTTCGAGTATAAAAATAAGTAATATACCGCTTATTAAAAATAATCCAAAATCTAAATAATGTTTGTCTGGAGAATATTCATCTTCTTCATCTTTTAAATAATATGGGTGTTGATTAGGTCTACCTAATGTGTCAACTTTAATTCTTCTTTTTATTTTCATTTTATCTTTTTTATCATCATCTTCTTCATCTTCTTCTTGTAATTCTTTATAATTCATAATATTGTTACCATCGGTGTTTTCAAGAGGTTGATGTTCGTGTTCTCTATAAAGTTTATCAAAATAATCTAATTCTTCTTCATTATCAATATATTCTTTATATTTAGATGAGGTTCTTTTTTTAACATCATATTTTGATTTTAAATCTGTACCTGCAATTTCATTGCTATTTTCACCAATTTGATAACTTGCGTGTTCATTTACAAATGCATTAGAATGTGATGGTTCAACATTACCATCTTTATATTTTTTAGAATAATAATCACAAGCAGGTTGTTTTAATTTTTTAATTTTTTTTTTCTTTTTTGAAAAATCTGAACCATATACCTCATTTAAATCAGCGTAACCATTTAATACGGTCATTTTTAATATATTTATATTTTATAATTTTTTAATTTTTAATTTATTTAACTAAAACTTAAATTTAATAATTATTATTAAGTTAAATCTAAAACAAATTTTCCTTTAGAATTTTGTATAGAATTTTTAAATGGTATTTTAGGTTTTTCATCATAATAATCATTTATATCATTATGATATTGTTCTAAAGACTCTCTTGTTATATGTGTATTATTTATCATTATTTCTTTATTTTTTTCTTCCTTTTTTTTAAGATATTTATTAAATTTCTCTTCAGTAAATCCTTTATTTTTTTTATTTTTTATATTATTATTATTATTATTATTATAATTATTATTAAAATCATTTTCAATATCTATTATTGATTTTACATTTGGTTCTATAAAATTATTATTATTTATAGATAAGTTATCAATTCCATTTGAATTATATCCTTGATTTTGTATTGAATTTTGCATTGAATTTTGCATTGAATTTTGTATATTAATATCTTGTCTAGTATCATTTACAACATTTTGATTTAATGAGCTATATGCATAATAATTATATGTGGGTATAACATTGGGGTCATATTGTAATATAGGTTTAAACACTTCTGATTTATATTGTGTACTTTCTCCTTTAAGATTAAACAAGTTGTTGTGGGGATTATTTTGGTATTCTACGATGCTGTTTGTTTTATTATTTGTAATTTTTTTATCGATATCAATTCTAGAGTTTTTATAATTATTATTTAAATCAGTTAATTCATATAAATTTTGTTTAGTAGATTTAAATTTTTCGTTTAAGCCTAAAGCTTTTTCTTTTTTATATTTTTTAATTTCAATAGGGTTCCAAGAAACATATAATATTTTAGGAAAATAATATCTTACAAGAAATCCATTACTTCTTAGTTCTTTTATTAAATATGCCGTACATTTATCTAAACTATAATTTGGTATACCAAAAATAAATTCAGGTACTTGATATACTATATTATATTTCTCTACTTCTGCTGCTTTCTTTATTTTGTTATGAATTTTATATAATATCTCATTAAAATTAGATAATTTTTTTTCTTTTTTTTCATTTATATTTCTATATAAATCATATATATTTACTTTTAATGGTTTGTTTTCATATGAACCACCACCTACTTCTATATCCATTCTATATTATTTAATATTTTTATAATATTATTAATATTATCATTATAATCTATTTTAAATTTAATTAATTAATTAATAAAAATGTATAAAAATTTAGTGTTGTGTTCAGGTGATTTAAAAGGATTTATAATATTAGGTTATTTAAAAACAATAGAAAATGATATAAAAAATATAAAAGAATATATTGGATGTTCTGTTGGAACAATAATAAATTTTTTTTTATTAATTAATTATTCTATTGATGAAATTTATAAAATTTTTAAAGATGAATTTAATGAATTTTTAAATTTAATACAAAATGAATATGATATATTAAATAATATTGATGAATATTTAATTAAATTATATTTTAATAATGGATTATTAGATATGAATATTTTATTTAAAATATTAACTAAACATTTAAAAATTAAATTAAATAAAAATAAATTAACATTTATTGAATGTGCTAAATTATATGGTAAAAATTTTATTACAACTGTATCAAATATAACTAAACATAAATTAGAATATTGTGATATTAATAATACACCTGAATTAAATATTATAGATGCAGTTTGTATGAGTTGTGCAATACCTATTATAGCAAAACCGATTAAATATAATGATTGTCTTTATGTTGATGGTGCTTTATATTATGAATTTCCTTTAAACTATTTTAAAAATAATTATTTAGACACAATAGGTGTATATATTGACTATAATATTGAAAAAAATAAATATAATAATATTTTTGAATACATTTATTATATAATATGCGGATTAATAAAAAATAATTCTAAATTATTTAATAATTTAGAAAATAAAGAATTTAATAAATTTAAAATTTATAAAATAGATTTAAATAAAATTATTAAAACTGAAAGTAAAATTTTAAATGAAATTATAAAAAATGAACATAATAATTATATATTAAATGATGAAATCATAGAATATTATTATAATTATGCAAAAAATGATAATTTTATTAAAATTATTTAATTAAATAATTAATTTAATATAATTTTTCTTTAGTAAAAGTATATGTAAAATTCATTAAATTAACTAAATTTCTTCTTGCTTGTCTTTTTGAATAAATTGCTTCTATAGTATCAGTTGTTTCACCATCATTATTAACTACAGATATTTTTGCAACTTTATTTACTTTAGTAACAGGATCTAATTGATTTGTAAATATAATAACTTCTGGAACACCAAAACTTTCTTCATTTATTGAATTAGAAGATGCTATAAAATTTAAAACATCAGGTGAATCAATATTTTTTTTCATAAATTCTATTTTATCTTTTAATAATTCATCACTTTTAACTTTATTAGTATATTCTTCCCACATTTTATTAAATTCGTGACAAAATTTACAATTACTAGAATAAAAATATACAATTTTATATTTAGTATTAGGAGTTTTTCCTAACATACTAAAGTTTTCTATTTGTTTTTTTTCAAAATTTAATAAATTTTTAATTGTATTTAAATTAAGAACAACTAATAATACAACTAATAAACTTACTACTATTAATATATTTGTTTTTGTTAATAAATTTTTTACCATTTATTTTAAATAAATAATTTTTTTTAAATTATTATTTTCATTATTAAAAATTGAATTAATTTAATAATAATTAGAATTAATACAATTAAATACAAATCAATTAAATACAATTAAAAATAATAAAAATATTATCATAATGGAAAATAATAATAAAATTGTATCTGTTTTAACGTGTGATTGTAATCCAGGTTTTAATTGGAAAAATAAAAATACTTATAATGCTCATAAAAAAAGTTTAAGACACAAATCCTATGAAATTAACAAAGAAGAAAAAGAATATAAAATAAATATAAATAAAATACAAATAGAATATAATAAATTAAAATTAGAAAATATGCAATTAAGAGAACTTTATTTAAATTCAGCTAGAGAGAATATGAATCTTAAAAAAAAACTTAACTTAATTTAATTAATTAATTTAATTAATTAAATAAAAAAAATTAAATAGATAAAATAATTTTGTTTATATCATCCCAGTCTTTCATACCAAATTTTTTATAATAATTTAAATTAGTCATAGGAGGTATATCAATATATATGATTAAATTAATATCACTAAATAAATTTTTTATTTCATTATAATCTAAAAATTTATTTAATTTTTGTTCATTAATTTCACTTTTTAAATATTTATTAATTAATAAATTAAATTCATCATCATTATAGAATTCTATAATTTCTTCATTAATTAATAATATTCTTGTTTTATGTGTTAAAAAATTATCTAATTCAACTAATTTATTAGTATTATGATTTATAATAGAAACAGAAAAACAATTTGATATTAAATATTCATAAATATTATCAATATAATTTTCATTAACTAAAAAAACCGCTTTATAAATATTAAATGTTTCATAGATTTCTTTGATTAATTTTTCTGTTCTTTCTAATGAAAAATTAATCATATTTAAAAAAATTTTATTATATTATAATATACTTTATAAATAATTTAAAAAAACGTATTTTATATATTATATAATTATAATGAACTATGATAGTTTATTTGAAAATTATGTGATTATTGAAAATAAATTAAATAATAAATATAATATTAATGAAAATATAATAAAAAAAATAAATTTAATTTTTACTTCTTATGAATGTTTTTATAAACAATTTAATAAATTTAATAAATCTAGAGAGAATTTTGATAGATTAAAATATAATTATCAAAATAGTTCTAATCGTAATTATAAAAAAAATTATAATAATTATAAATTTAACAAAAAAAATATTAGAAATAATAAAAATAATAAAAATACTAATATTAATTATAATGTAGATATTAATGATGAAAAATACAAACAACTTGAACAAAGTATTTTAAATCAAATTAAAAAAAAAAAAGATAAACCTAAAACAGATAAAAACAAGATATTATCATTATTAAATAAAATATCATCACAAAATTATGAAAAATTATCAAAACAAATTTTAGATGAATTTGATTTAATTAATTTTATATCTAATAATAATGATTTAAATAATAATAATAAAATTATTATAGATAGTCTATTTGAAGTATCATATAAGCAAACTAATTTTACTAATTTATATATTTTTATATATAGTTCTATTCTTATTAAAAATAAATTTTCTATTAAATATTTTAATGAATTATTAGAAAATAATGAAAATTTAAATATAATTTTGAATAATTTAAGTAATTATAATTATATATATTTAATAGAATTAATTAATAAATTTTTAAATGATTCTAATAAAGAAAATGATGATGAATCAGAATGGAATTTAATTTTTTTAAATAAAAGTTTAAATGAAAATAAATTAGAAAATTCTGAATCATATGAAAAATTTTGTAAAAATAATAAAAAAATTAAATTATTCAAAGGTAAAATTTTTATTATAATTTATTTAATTAAAAATAATATAATTAATAAAGAATTTATTAAAATATTAATTGATAAAATTTATCAATATGAAGATTTTATGAATGATATATTTTTAGATATATTACATATGTATCATTATCATATTAAATTAACAAATGATAAATTAAATGACCTTAAAATTTTTACTAAAAGTGATTTAATTAAAAAAAATCTTAAATTAAAATTTAAAATTTATGATATTTTAGATAACAAAAATTATATTCTTAATTAATTAATTAATTCTTTTTTATTAATTAATTAATTCTTTTTATTTATTAATTAATTATTTTAGTTTATATAGTTTATATAGTTTCTATAATAAAAATTTGAAAAATTTTTTTTATATAATGAATTAATTAAATAATTGAATTAATAAACAAGTTAATTAATTAATAAATATTAATAATGAATAATAATATGGTGACTATTAATGAATCAACTGAAAATAATATTAAAGATGAAATATTGAATCAATTAAATCTTTCTGCGATTCGTGTTAAAGACCAAATTTTTAAATATAAATCTTATATTAAATTTATTAATGCTATTCAAAATTATAGGAATGATTTAAACACAATGGATGAATTTAATAAATTATTTGAAGAAATGAAAATTAAAAAATCATCTATTAAAGAAAGAATTATTAGTTATATTGAAACTAATGATATTAGTGTCTTTGGCAATAATATAGAAATACCAATAAATATTAATAATGTTACAATTAAAAAACATAAAATAATAAATGATTTTAAAAATATTTATGGAGTAGGATTTAAGAAGGCAAATGATTTATATGAAAAAGAGAAAATATATTCTATCAATCAGCTTAAAAGAAGGGTTGAAACAGATAAAGATAATAAAATTTTGAATAAAAAACAAAAAATAGGATTGGAATATTATGATGATTTGCTTGAAAGGATTCCTTATGATGAAATGAAACAGCACGATAATTTTATTAATAATGAGATTAATACGATTAAAGAAGAATTTAAAACAAATACAGAATTGAAAGATATTGAATTAAAATATAAAATAACAGGTTCTTATCGTCGTAAAAATAAAACAAGTGGTGATATTGATATTTTGTTTTCATCAAATGATGATTCAAAAAATAAAATAATTTTGAATCATATTATAAAGAAACTTAAAAATAAAAAATATATAGTAGAGACATTGGCACTAGGTGATAAAAAATTTATGGGTATTTGTAAATTGAATAATATTTATAGAAGAATAGATATTGTGTTTTCAGAACAAAAATCATATCCATTTACTCTACTCTATTTTACAGGTAGTGGTGATTTTAATATAGATTTACGTAATTATTGTTTAGGAAAAGGATATAGACTTAATGAATATGGTCTTAAATATATAAATGGAGAAAAAAAGGGAGAATTTGTTGAACATCAATTTGAAAATGAGAATGATATTTTTGAATTTCTTGGTATTAAATATATTCAACCCGAACATAGAATCAAAAATATTATTGATATTAATAAAATCTAAATTATTAATTAATTAATTAATAAATTTAATAAAAAATATCTTGAAAGTATTTAAATTTTTAAAATTATTTAAATTTTTAAAAGTATTTAGAGATTATGCTCTATGAAATATATATATTTAAAAAATTTTTTTTATTATTTATTATTTATTATTTATTATTTATTATTTATTATTTATTATTTATTATTTATTATTTATTATTTATTATTCTAAAATCATATAATCTCCTACAAAGTTATTTGAAACCCCTTTAACATATTGTTGAGCAAATTTTTCAACAGTAGATTTAGGTTTATCATCTTCATCATTTTCACTATCTTCTTCATTTTCACTATCTTCTTCTTCATTTTCGTATTCTTCATTTTTAGATGATTTTTTAGATTTTTTAGAATTTTTAGAATTTTTAGGTTTTACTTTAAAAAAATCTCTTTTAAGTCTATCATTAATATTATCTATAGTTGTTTTTAAACTAGATATTTCTGTATTGATTTCACTTAATTTAGTTTCAAATTCATTCATTTTTTGTTTTTCTTCAGTTAATGTTTCAAAATTATCAACATTATTTTTATTAATAAATTTTGATGTAAATAAATTACCCATTATAACAATTGCTAAAAGAATTAATACAATTTTAAGTAAACTTGAATTTAAAACAGTTTTAATCATCTTTTTAAATAGTATAAATCTTTTTTTTTTTTTTTTTTAAATAAATTTATTTAATTCTATTAATTATTTAATTTATATTTAAAATATTTTAATTAAATATTAATAAATTAAATTTAATTAAAATGAATAGAGATATTTGTAATTATAATAATTGTGAAATTACAGAAATTATAATGAAATATTTAGATTCTTTTGTTCAATTATGTAGTTATAAAATAGATGGTTATCATATTAATATGAGAACAACTAAATGTTTAAACACTGCTGTTGTATTAACTTATTTATTAAGTGGAAAAGAAAATATTTCAACAATAGAATATTGCGATGTTGATTCTATTAAAAATAGATTTAATAAATTAAATTCTTTATCACAAAAAAAATTATTATCAAAATCTATCTTAGATGAATTAAAAATTAATTTATCTGTACCTGAAGATGACAGATTTTTTTATTATATTTTACTTACAAATAATACAATGGATAAAAGTAATAAAATTAATCTTAACCAAAAAGATACAATGCATTTTCCTGGACACGTTTTTATCATTGATAAATTTTTAAATAAAAATATTTGCAATGATAATAATAAAAATAATAATATTACTAAAAACTTAGATGATAAATTAAAAGAAAAAATAGAATATAAAATTTATCAATCTTATATAAATAAATATGATTTAAAAGGTCATTACAAAAAAAATAATAATAGTTTGAGATTAAAAACAGACCAGAATGTTACTATTAATTATCTCATAGAAGGTTTTGAAAATATTATTTATAATGAAGTTTGGAACGAAGATGCAGTTAAATTCTGGAACTATTTAACCTTTGTAGACACTAATCATTTACTTAATTATAAAACAGATAAAATGTTTATTTGTTATCAAAAAATAAAAGTTAATAGCTGTTATAATCAAATATTAAAATTCTTAGAAAAAGAATTAAATATTTTATATAAACATTTAATTGATGAAAATAGTATTGAATTAAAAAAATATATAGCAATTAATCAAGACACAAGTGATGAATTTTTTGTTCCACAAAAATCACCATATGACCTTTATATTAATTTATTTGATGCTTATCAAGAAATTCAAAGCAAATTAATTTAAAATAATTAAAATAACATTTCTTCTTTTGATAATAAATCTTTTTTATTAATTTTACTATTATCAACAAAATTATAAATATTATTATGATTACAACTTAAACCAGCAATTCTTCCAAAATTACTATTAAAACTTATAAATAATAAATCGGTTTTTTGAGACAGAATATAACTGTCAACAAATATTTTAGATATATCACTAATAACTGATTTTCTATCTAAATGTTGTATTATATCTGTATTATAAATAATTTGTGATTTATTAAAAGTTCTAATAACATAATTCAAAAGCCCAATATTATCTGTTGTAAAAAATACATAATAATCATTTCCATATTTTTCATTACATATTTTTCTTATATTCACTAATTTTTCTCCCACATTTTCGTGATTGTTTGTTTTATGTCTTTCATTTCTATTTGTTATCATATAACAATCACCACATCTTATCTGTATTCCAACAATATTATTTTTATTTAATGTTAAACTATTTATTTTATTCATCAAATAATTTGTCGGTTTAAATATATCCGTATATAATTTACTATATTCCTCAAATATATCATTTAAAAAATTTCTGTTTTCAAACAATTTATTTTTGTATAAATATTGAGAAATTTCCATATTAACTTCAAAATAATTTATTGTATGTGGAAAAAATTCTTCAATATTATTAGTATTCATTAAATATTTTTTAAAACTTTTTTGTTCATCAATACAATTATTTAATTTTATATCATTACCACTTTTAATCATTTTTGGTATTTCATTTGATATTTTATCATAATCATATTTATCATAATCAAAATACTCTTTTATATTCTCTTTATCCCACAAAATGTAAAAATCTTTATTTAATAATTTACTTATTAATTTAACAGATATTAAACCAACAATTCTATCACCAAAACCTCCTAGAAGTCTATTTTTTTGAAACGATATTACAAACATATCTAAAATATATTTAAAATTTTTAATTTATATTTATTATATTATCTAGTTTTTAAATTATTTAATTAATGTTCTTCAATTATATTTTATATTTATAAAAAATTGAAAAAATTTTCTTAATTAATTTTTATTAATAATAAAATAGAATTATATATTTAATAATAGTTAAATAATGAATAAATATGACGATAAATATTACAGAAAAGAGAATGAACCTATTGTATTTATATTTGATTTAGACCATACAATAATAGGAGATATATCATTTAATGGAATAGAATGGATGATATTAAAAGATATTAATAATGAATTAAGTAAAAGTAATATGAAAAAAATAAATTTAACAAATTATAAAAATAGTTTAAGAAAAAATTTAGATTCAACTTTGTTAAGACCATATTTTAAACAATTTATAAGTTATATTCAAAAATATGAAAATATTGAAATATTTATTTACACAGCATCAGAAAAAGATTGGATTAGTGTATTATTACCTGAATTAGAAAATATTATACAATTTAAATTTAATCGTCCTATTTTTACTAGAGATTATATTAAATTTTTTAAACAAATCAAAAAAAATTCAAACAATAATACATACGAAGAATATTTTTATAAAAAAAGTATAAATCACATTAAACCAATTTTATTTGATGTATTAAAAACAAGATATAATATACAAGACGCATTAGATATTAATAAAATATTTTTTGTAGATAACACAGATGATATTTTATTAGAAAAAGAATATTTAATTAAATGTAATCCATATATTAATTATCAAAAACTTAATTTTATACAACATATACCTAATTATTATATAGAAAAATTTTATTATATTGTAGAATATAATGTAGGTTTAAAACATTCTAATAATTATGAATTATTTAAAACTAAATATATAAATGCTCTTGAAAAATTCTATAAACAAAAAGACAAAGAATATAAACAATTTATAAATGATAATATATACAATTTTCAAGATAGTAATTTAATAAAAAATCAAAATTTAGATTTTAATACTTTTTATAAAAATTCTGATAAATTCTGGTATAATTTTATGTTAATATTACATAAATTTTTAAGAACTAATAATTACAATCTTTGTTTAAATAATCTTAAAGAAATACATAAATATACATAAACATTTTATAATAAATATTACATAACTAAAGCAGTTTTTCTAAAAAAATTTGTTGCTTTATTAATATTACCTCTTATTTTACCGACTACATTTGATATTAAAATAGTTGCATTTATAATTCTTTGATAATTATCTGGATCATCTCTTTTAACATATAATTTAAAAAGATTAAATTCTTCATCAAAATATATTTTTTCACAACCAATAATATTACAAATATTATCAAATTTATTTTTATTATTTATAATTAAATTAATTAAACATTTTTTAAAATTAATATCTGTGTGTTCTTCAGAAAAGGTTTCTTCTCTCAAGTGAAAGAAATATTCGTGAATATCATTTTGTTTAGTTTTTAGATTAGCTTCTATAATATCTAAATCACCATTATCTTTGTGTTCTTTAACTTTATTTTTTAATTTCTTAATACTTTTATAATGTTTTTTTTTACGAATCTCTTTATATTTTTCTTCATTTTCTATTAAATCTTTCTTGGTTTTTTCATCATTTTCTTTTTCAATTATTTTAATCTCTTGCATTATTTTATCTATATTATCTTCTTTTCTAACTTTTTTCTTATTTTTAATTTTAATCTTCTTTATATTCTTTTTATTTTCATTATTTTTTTTTTCAGATTTCTTATCATTATTATTATCATCATAATCATCAGATATATTATCATCACTACTATCATAACTATCAATATCACTATTAACAATTACATCACTATCACAACTTAAATTATCAATCGTATCATTAATAATATCATCATCATCATTTACAATTAAGAAATTATCTTTTTTTTGAATATTAATATTATTAATATTATTATTATTATTAAATTTATTATGTAATTTTTTAAAACAAGATAATTTATTTTTATAATTATAATTTTGTAATAAAATTAATTCTTTTTCTAATTCTTTAGTACGTTCTTGAATATCATTAAAACCTTCTTTAATTAATAAATCTTCTGTATCATCTATATCTATCCAGTTAAAACCTAGATAATATCTTGTTAATCCAAGTTTTTTAGCATTTTGAAATACAGGTTCTAATGGAAACATTATAATTTATAACTAAATAATTAAATATTAATGATTATATAGATAATTATATAAGTATGTTAAATATTTAAATAATATACAAATGTTATTTAAATACAAAATACACTAAAATATTATTTATAATATAAAATAATTCAAATTTTTTTTATTTATTGTTATTTATTAATTAATTAAAATGATATTATCATTTGATATAGGTATTAAAAATTTATCTTATTGTTTAGTTAAATCAGAATTAAATAATAATAATATAAATAAAATTGAAATAATAGATTGGGATATTATAAATATATTACAAGATAATGAAAAAGTTAAAAGTATTAATATAGATGAATTAAGTAAAAGATTATATATAAAATTAAATGAGGTTTTTAAGGATAAAGAATTTGATATAGTATTACTAGAAAACCAACCAGTATTAAAAAATCCAGTTATGAAAAGTGTCCAAATGTTAATTTATGGATTTTTTTTATATCAAAAAACAAATTTAATTAAAAATATTAAATTAATTAAATTAATTAATGCCTCAAATAAATTAAAAATTGGATTATTATTAAATAACGAATTTAAAGAATTAAAAAAAATTATTGATAATAAAGATTATAATACAAAATTAAAATATAGTATTAACAAGAAAAAAGCAATAGATTATACATTATTATATTTAGATTATATAAAATTAAATAATTATAAAGAATTTTTTAATTTACATAAAAAAAAAGATGATCTCGCTGATAGTTTTTTACAAAGTATTTATTATATTGAAAAATTTAATTTAATTATTTAAATATTTAAATTAAATTAATTAATTTATTAATTAAAATAAAATGCCACCAAGAAAATTAAATGGATTTATGCAAGCACTTCAAAATGCAAGAAAAAATAATGCTGAAGAATTTTCTTATACCAATAAAGATGGTGTAAAAAAAACATATGCTAAAGTTAAAAATAGTAACTCTAAATTAGTTTTATACAAAGAAAAAAATAAAACTAAAAAAACTAA
>Ga0255772_10002141_pt1 | contig 19401 bp, 19 predicted proteins | sample 071ome_34_FD_179970 | JGI IMG/M metagenome (GOLD analysis project Ga0255772, IMG submission 179970) | Coastal salt marsh microbial communities from the Groves Creek Marsh, Skidaway Island, Georgia - 071411BT metaG (version 2) | ecosystem: Environmental > Aquatic > Marine > Intertidal zone >...
TAGATACACATCTAAACACCGGTACCGCAACTGCTAACCAAATACTAAGTTGGGATGGAGCAGATTATGCATGGGTTGCTGATCAAACTGGAAGTGGAAGTAGTGCATCAAATCTTATTGCATGGGACTTAGCAGACACTGCAAATTCAAAAGTATTAGATGCAGGTACTGCGGCAGACTCAGCGTGGTATTACGGTGATGTAGTAAGTGATCCAGCAAATCCAGCAACAAGTGTAGTGTTAGACATTTCAGCGGCTACATTTACTGGTAATGTAATGGGCGAAGTACACGGTGATGTTAAACAAGCAGATGGATTAACACTTATCCTTGACGTAGATGCTGGTGTAGGCACAGCAATGTATTACGGTGATGTTACAGGTGATGTAACTGGTAACCTAACTGGTAACGTAACAGGTAACGTAACAGGTAACCTAACAGGAGATGTAACAGGCGATGTAACTGGTAATATTATTACTGAATCAGTACAGCCTGCTAGTTCTCCAACACTTGATCCTGGTACCGAACTTGTTATTAATGGCGGTGATGCAACTGCACTAAACAGCCAAGGCGGCGACTTAACTTTAGATGCTGGCGCAGGTGCAATCTTACCAGGTGAGATTAATTTAGGTGTAAACTCTAGCAACACCGGTCAAATCAACGTTGGTTATAGCGGTTCTGCGGTTGTTGTTGATGGACGTACTACGTTTAATGGTGATGTTACATTAACAACAGGTACGTGGGAAACTGTAAACACATCAATTACAACCGGTGCTGCAACTGTTAACGTTGATTGTGACGATGGACACGTAGTTTATTTAGACGCAAGCGGCGGCGGATTTAACAGTACATTTACTATAAACCTTGTTAACTTGGGTAATACTTCAAACGTTGCAACTGCAGTAACAGTAATAATTAAACAGCCAGCAGGTGCTGGCGTACTTCCTAATGCAATACAAATTGGTGGCATTGGACAAACATTATTGTGGCAGGGCGGTTCAGCACCAACACCAAACGCAGGTGGTAATGCACATGATGTGTTTACATTTAGTGTATTAGATTTAGGTGCAACAAATGTTGTACTAGGACAAATGGTGGATTACGCATAATGCCGTTAGTTAGCAGTTTTACAGGAACATTTTTAAGAGGATTTCCAGCAGCGGTGGCTGCGGCGGCTAGTGATGCATTTAACATTGCCAATTTAACTGACGACAACATAAGATATAATTTTGGATCACAACACACACTACCGAGGTCAATTGAAATAAAACCTGACGGCACAAAGCTCTATATGACTGGGTCTAGTTCCGGCGGTACTCCTGGAGTTTACCAATATACACTTTCTTCACCATTTGATCTGTCATCTATCGTATACGACAATACTTTACTTGATACTTCGGCCTACGAAATAACTCCTATTACTTTCACATTTAAACCAGATGGGACAAAATTATGGGTTATAGGTGGGCAAGATATTCATCAACATAGTTTAGGAACGGTTTGGGATGTAGGTACAGCAACACTAGATGCAACATATTCTGGAACACTATTAGGTGCATCCCAGTATGGCATGGCATTTAATCCTACTGGAACAAAATTAATTGTTCAAGCTAGTGATGTTTTACGTGAATATGTTATGTCGTCTGCTTACGATATAAGTTCACTATCATATAATAATGTAAGTTACACTCTTCCTGTTGCCGTCGGCGAATGTAGAGATATAGAATTTACTGAAGATGGGCTTACATTAATTTTATCTGACAGAACTAATGACCAATTCCATCAACTGGATTTGAGTACACCGTATGATATTAGCACAATAACAAATAGCAATAAGACGTATACAGTGACAACACTGACTGGTACTACAAATATTCAACCAACTGGATTTGCATTAGGTGCATACGATCAGAAACTTTATATGGTCAACCAAGGTAACGACAATGTATACCAATTTGACACTGGGTATACACCTGCAGTTGCAACGTGGACTATAAATGACATTTCCACCGATGTAACAGGATATGACAATAAGTTACTAAATGTTGGTGCACAAGAAGGTACACCACATGCTATACAATTTAGTACTGATGGAACAGAATTTTATGCTGTAGGTATATCTGCTGATAGAATTCAACAATATACATGTTCAACATCATGGGACATAAGCACAGCGACTCATACACGATCTTCTAGTACGTTAGCTTTCGGAAGTCCTGTATGGGGTAATGCATCAAATAACCCATATGGGATGGTGTTTAAGCCTGACGGTACTAAAGTTTTTATTGTAGGTTCTAGTAATAATAATCTTTGTGAAGCAACATTAACCACACCATGGGATGTATCTACATTAACATCAGGTGTTGTACTTGACTTAGCAACTTTGATATCTGGCAGTAGTCTTCCAGCTGGATTAGTTTTTAAACCAGATGGTACTAGAGCATGGGTACAAAACAATCTTGGCGTAAATGAAATTAACTTTAGTGTGCCATGGGATGTATCTTCTGCTACCTTTAGTAATGTAAATGCGGGATTAGGCAATTGGGGGCAAATGCATTTTAACTCTGATGGAACACAAGTTTTTGTGCGTATTACAACAGGTATTAGACAATATGCGGTGCCTACACCATATAGTTTAGCTTCAATTAATACGGCTAGTTATGTTGATTGGGATCCAATTCCGGTAACTAGTTTAGATGCACAAACTAGAGGATTTTGTATGCATACAGGAAATGGTAGAAAAGTATATGTGTTAACACGAGCAGATTTAGTAGAACAACACAGTGTCTCATCAACATTTATATACTAAACATTAGTTTAGCACAGTAGAATAAGAAGACGTAGGTAAATAGTAGTATGACAAATATAACCGCAGTACCATACTTTTACGACAAACAATTTAGACGCTATATTCAGCAGTTTATTCGTTTGTTTGCAGGATTTCAGTATGTTAAAGGATACACAGAAGATTCAAAACCTGTGTATCATACTGTACCTGTACGATATGGTGATATAAGTCGTATGGTCGCACATATAAATCGAGAAAATAGTGAAAACACAATAAGTGCTGTTCCATTTATTAGCTGCTATGTAACTAGTCTACAACCAGACGTTAATGGTAGAGTTTTTCCACAGTTTGAGGAAAAGATGACGGTTATTGAAAAAAAATACAATAATCAAACAAACAGCTATGAAAATGAACATGGCAGCTCATATACTGTTTCAAGACACATGCCAGTGCCATATACATTGTCAATGCAAGCTGATCTTTGGACAAGTAATTCAGAACAGAAAATGCAATTACTAGAACAAATATTAGTGTTGTTTAATCCAAGTTTGAATATACATACAACAAATAACCCCCTTGACTGGAGTAGTTTAAGTGTTGTCGAACTAACAAACACACAATGGACAAACCGTGGTATCCCAAGTGGTATTGATGACGTTATAGACATTTCAACACTATCATTTGATATGCCAATTTTAATCAATCCACCAGCCAAAGTACAAAAGAATAGTATGATTCATACTATTATTACAAACTTACATGAAGTAGCAACTGGTGATGCAGATGGCATTAACTCTATTACAGACATTAATGCAATATCAACAAGTTACACTGTTGTAACATTAGAAAATTATAAAATGAAATTTGAAATTGACAACACTGGTGTTGCAACTGCAAAAATATTGAACAGAAGTGGTGCAACAGAGCCTGGCTTAACATGGGATAGCGTACTTGACAGTTATGGTGAATTTCGTGAAGGAATTAGTCAAATAAGACTAAAACAAACTGACAACCCAGCAGACACAAGCACAGATATTGTTGGAACACTAACTACCAATTCAAATAATACATTGTTGACAGTTACACTAGATACTAGTACACTACCAACAAACACACAACCCGCTGTTGACGCAGTAATTGATCCGCAATATAGCTATCCTGGAGATGGCACACTTACAGCGGCAACAAGTGGTGACAGATATTTAATACTCGAAGATATACCTAGTGGCGGTACTTGGGGTACTATATCTGCTAAGAAGAACGACATTATCGAGTATAATGGTACTATATGGAGTGTTACCTTTGACGCAAGTAACAACACTACATCCACACACTATACTACCAATACAGTGACACTTGATAAATTAAAATGGACAGGGGATCAATGGGTTAACGCCTACGAAGGTACGTATAACCCTGGCTTCTGGAGAATATATTTATAATGTTAACCGCAAGTGGTTGCTGCTTTTTAGCACTCAACACAGGACGTATAATGCTACAACAACGTAGCAACTCTGTGAGTCATCCTCTTACATGGAGTTTTTGGGGCGGCAAGAAAGAAAAAGGCGAACGTCCGATTGAAACATTACTTCGTGAATGTCGTGAAGAAATGGGCGAACTACCTGATATTGAAAAGGTATATCCTATACACACTTTTTTGAGTGATGACAAAAAATTTACCTATCATACTTTTTGCATTACTGTATATGAAGAATTTATTCCTATCACTAATGGAGAAAGTTCTGGATATGCTTGGGTTAAAGTTAACGCTTGGCCCAAACCATTACATCGTGGCGCTCGTGTTGTATTAGAAAAACCTGATATGGTAGATAAAATTGAAGCTATCTGGGAACGTCAGCGTGATCCTGCTGAATTATCTAACTGGCTAGATAGCTTTTGATACTGTGTACTATCCTTGCCATAGATTCGTTTAGTTTTTTCTAAACGCTTTAGTTGAATTTCTTGATTTTTTGGTATAGAAAGTTCTTCTATAAACTTTTTAAATCTAGTTTCTAAAATATTCCAATTTAAAATTTTATTAAACATAAACTCATCAGATGAACGAAACTTTTCTGCTTCCTCAACACCAGCCCGTGCCATATCTTTAGTACGTGACCCAGACAATGACATGTATTTTCCTAATAGCTTATTTTTTTGTTTCTTTAAATGTGGAATTTCTGTGTCAGATAAAAACATAAATGTGCTATATGCTCGTGCCCATGCTTTAAATGGATTTTCTACATCATCAATTACTCCAATAATTTTATCTATCTTTTTAATAACAGGCTTTCTGTTGATGTTACCTCTTAAAATTTCTAGGTAGCTTGGATTAATAAATTGCACTGATTCGTCTGCATAAATCAAATCAGTACTTTTATGTAACACATTAAACATAAAAATGTCAGCATCCGACTGTGTAAAATTAAGATCGTCCAGATTGTTAATAGTTACATCTCCGTCAATTAGCCACATTGGGTCGCCACTGTTAAGTAAATTGTATACTCGGTCCATTGACTCTTTATTTTTAATTAAATGTACTGTATGTTCTGGCAAATTGTATTTGCTGTATTTTTTAACTGCTTCTTTATCACTAAATGTGTAAATGTAAACTGAAGGCTTAATGCGTTCATTATAGCTTGCAATATATGGGCATCGAATTATTTCAGTAGTGTAATTAGCATTGGTTGGAACAAGACACAAAACATCCCACCTAACTGGCTTTTTATTTTTTGGTAAACAAAGAGGGAATGTGTGGATTTTACTCTTGTTTTGTTCTTCTGGATGATAATTCCAATTAAAAGTTTCTAAAATATCGTAACGATCATCTTTGAGCCATACGTATGGATATTTTCCACGATACTTTTCAACTTGAGTAAGATCAGAAACGTCTTTTGTTTCAATAATCGGCCATCTATTCCATTTTGATTTTGTAAAGCTAAAAGCAGTATTAAACATTGATATTTTCCAATTTAACGTTTTTAGTTCCAATATGTGAGCATTGTTTGCTTAAATCACAATCTACAAAAACTTCATAGTCATAATTACTCAATTGGTCACAAAAATATATATCTTCTCCACTAAAGGAGTTAGTTTGATAATCCCAACGAGTGTTAAACCATGGTTGTGGGACTGTTTTAAAAATTTGAGTTTTGGTTAGCATACATCCCATTCCCATTGCGTAAACACGATGAATACCAGTCGTTTCATTAAGAGTATCTTGCATACTATCAGACAAAAATGCTGTATTACGATAAGGCAATGTTCGTGTGCTATACATACATGCTACTACGTCAAGATCCCATTTGCACAATTTTCTATAAACGTCAGCTGGAAAAATCATGTCACTGTCCAGCCAGAGAATTTCTGTTGCAGATCGTTCTAATGCAGTTACTACTAGCCGATATCTTTGATCAGCAATCAAACTGCCATTTTCAAAGAACAACTGATATTTAATATTATTGTGTGTTAGATTAGCGGTAAGTTGTGCTAAACAAAAAGCAAATGCACTATGAACTGTATCTCTAACAGGGACACAAATTGCAAGCATATTAATCCATCATGTTAAGTGGAACAACATCTTCTTGTTTTACACTTTGTTCAGCACCTTGTACTTCATGGTTAAGCTGGCTTGCAATAATAGTTGATTGTTTAACACAATCAATAAAATAATCATTACCCAAGCATGTCATGTCTTCCATGGTTTCTGCTGATACTTTACCAGTGCTTAATAATTCAACAGCACTGCGCTTTGCTAAACGTTCTACATGATGTTTAAGTTCATCAACTTCATTTGAAAACTGTAATTCATTTGTGTTATATTCACTTTCCAGTTTACTTTTAACTGATGTTAGCATTTTAATACGAGCACGATTCTTTCTCCAGAAAGGTACTGCATTTGCGTCTTCTAAATCTTGATTTACTTTTGCATATTTTGCTGCTGGGCTTACGCATTTTCCCAACACAAAAGTTGTGTATTCAAATTGTGACATGATTTCTCCTATGAGTTTTCTAATTAATGTCCGCCAAAACTGGCACTAAGGAAAACTGTATTACCAGCAGTAATACCAACTTCTGGTCCAAGCTGACTCATTGATCTGGTTGTCCCACTAGTATAGCCATAGTAAATTTGTACTTGGTTAATACTAATTTGACTGCCGGTTGCTGGTAGTACCATACGTTTATCCTATTTTATATTCTATACTACTATATTTATTCTTTTTGTCAACTGGTTAAATTCCGTAGGTATACCTACCTGCTTCAAAGTTTTGCTCAACTTGTTTTGCAGTTAAAGCAACATTGTAGATTTTAACATCATCTATTTTTCCAGACATACAGTAGTTAGTACCTTGATATGTTCCAATGTATGCACCATATGTAGGAGATCCTAATACACCTGTATCAGCACGATTAGCTTTTTCTACACCGTTAACATAAAGTATGTGATTAGCACCATTGTAAGTACCAACAACATGATACCAAGTGTTTAGTGCATGTGTGTCTGGATCACTTGCGCTCACATCACTGCCGCCTATGCTTGCTCTAAATCGGAAACGCTGACTAGGATTTTCTAATAACCAAACCCATGGAGACCCACTATTAGTAATAACAGAATAGCTTTCAGCGCCGCCACTGTAAGATGTATAGTAAACCCATGCTTCTACAGTGATAGCAGATGAACCTTTTAGTGCAAGAAGTTCTGTTCCTGCATTAATAACACAACGTTGATCTCCGGTTGTACCATCATATGAAACTGTGCCATCGCTATTGTAAATTAAGTCAGTTGCTGTAATAGTATTTTTTCCTGTAGCATCGTATAGTACGCCAGTATTGATTCTTTCGTTTGGTGTATAAGGAACAGTAAATGTTGTATCAGTAGCAATCATTGGCTCAGCAACTAAAAATTCAATGTCTTGCGAAAGTATCCCAATACCAACACATTGTCCTACAGAAGTACTTGTCCAGTTAACTTGTAAAGATAGCTGATACCAACCCGTATTGTCTGTAACTCCACCAGGTATTTCTCCAGGATCAATAGCAGTATATGTAGCACCGCCAGTACCGCCGCCGTTATGATATCCTAAATCGCTTATTGATCCTTTAATCATTTTAACTTTTGCTTGCAAGCGTCTTGTCGTTGCAATAGATGTTAACCCTGTATCTAAACAAAGTCTCCAACTTGCATAACTTTGCATTGTGCCTGTACCAACAGTAACTTTCCAAATAGAACTTTTAGTAGATCCATTCCACAATCCATAATCTTTGGTTATTGTGCTCGATGCGCCAGGTACACCTGGCATACTCCAGCTATCAAATTCATTTAAATCTGAAACTCCAGCTTGATTGCACCATAAATTTACAGTAGGCTTGCCTTTGAATGTCATTTCGCTATCAGTATTATAATGAAATATTAAACCTTCGCTAACAATACCAGGACCAACATATACTGTCATATACCATATCTCCCACGCAATGTTTCAAAGTTTTGTCGAACTTCATCTGCTGTTAATGGTCTATTCCATATTTTAATAGAATCCATATCTCCATAAAAATATTCTGCTGCAGTTCTATAACCGATAAACAAAGTTGCTGCCTGCCAACTAATAGGTGTAGTATTACCGGTATACGTTGTAAACTGTTCACCATTTTTATAACATATAACTTGAGGAGTAGCACTAGGATCGTGCACAATAGTTACGTGATGATAATCAGTAGTATTATCAAAAAAGTTATCTATAGAAAATGTTTGCCATGAACTATTGTGCCATTGATAGTATAGTCCATCAGTATTGTACCCACGTCTTAGTTGAAAATTAGCATCGGTATTTGCATCTCTTTTATAGCATACAATTTTTCTATCTGTTGTTGCTAAATCTACAACCCTAACCCAAGCATCAAAAGAAATACTACTCGACCCATCTAAATTAGATATGACTCCTGCATTTGCATAATCAGATGAACCATCGAACTCAAATGTACCATCACTGTTGTAAGTTAAACTATTTGCAGTAATTGTATTATTAGTTGTCAGATCAATAAGTGCTTGTGTATTTGAACGTGTTCCGTTTACATAAGGACTAGGAACACCTTCTTCAATTTGAGGTTTTATTACTTTTATAGTTGCTCCGATTGGTGCTTGTCCAAGAGATAATTGAAATCTCGCATCTGTAACAGTACTTGCATATGAACCTGTACTACTTACAAAATTCCATCCAGGAGTCAGCGCATTGTCCGACATAGGAATATAACCTGTCCACGGGTTGCCGTTTTTAAGAGAACCTACACTACATGTAAAAGCTGTGTCTGTCCATACCATTGCAGAAGCAGAATATGTTGTATTAGCAGTTAGTGTAAAATTACCATTATAAAATTGCAAAAAGCTATGAACAAATTGACTGGCTGTTATAGTTACAGTTTTTGCAGTTTGGCCGCCGCTTACTATTTCGCTTCCAACTGAACCAGACGCACCTGCGCCAAAATAATGTGTAAGTGCAGAAGCTGCACTATCAGTATTTCTAACAGCACTAAAAATATTAGTAGTAGGTTTACCTTTCCAAGACTTTCCTGAGTTGTTCATATCATAATGAAAAACTAATCCGTCACTGCTATTACGTGCGCCTGTTTGTACACTCATCTTCCGTATCTCCTACGCAATGCATCATAGTTTTCTCTTATTTCATCTTGACTTAAATCTCTGTTGTATACTTTAACATCACCAACATGAACATATGTCATGCTTCCCCAACTATAATTATTTCTTGTATGAATTTTAAATGTGCTAGTTGTTTCACTTGCCATTTGTACTGACGTAGCAGTCGAAGTATAATCGCTGTGTAAAAGCCAAGTAATAGGCTCTCCATTATGCCAGCCACGAACATTAAGACTATTATCCATAGTCAACACTGCATTGTGCCAATTGCCATCACTACTCCATTTGTTTGTCACACTAGTATTACTCAAATCATATGCGGAGCCATATCCCCAGTAACCTAAGTCTTGACAATTGCCAACACCGTACATCCATCCAAACATAGATCCTAAAGTGGTTCCATCGTTTAAAAATCCAATTTCAAAGTTGTCTTGTATGCTGAGAGGACGGTCTGTTTTAATCCAAATGCTAAGTGTTTTTGCACGAGCAATTGTAAATGAACTAAATGCAACATTGTCAGTATTTGCGTTAAACACACAATACCCATCAGTAGCATCTACACTGTTTAGTGTACCGTTTCTTTCGTTTTTGCTCAAATCAGTTAGTGTGCTTCCCGAACCTGGAAAGCACTTTACGTTTTGAGCATCAATATGTAGTTGTAGTCCATCACGGACAATACGTGAGTTATAATGAGTTCCCATAGTAATATTTATAGGATTAGCGTTAATGCTCCTGCAGCAATAACTAAACCTCCCCACATGCCAAGTATTGTCACATAGTAACGTAACTTTGTTCCAAAGTATAGCATTCCGATAGCTACGCATTTATGCATTGGTGAAATCAAATATCCAACAAAATCTACCGCAAAGAACCAAGGCAAGTATTCAAGTCCGTAAATGCTTGTCATTAGTACAGTTAACGCACCAAAACGTGAACTAGATCCTAGTGCAAATGCACCACCAAAACTCATTAAACTTAATAGAACGAATCCACTCCAAGTATCGATGTCTAGTCCTGCGTTTTCTAATCCTGCTTTAATTGCATCTGTATTTTGTACTGCTAGGTTTGCTAGTATGATAATTGCAGCAACCCATGCAATGAGTTTCCAGTCCACATAGCGTAGTAATTTAGGAACATCAAATGTACGAGTTACAAACATATAATAAATTGTTAGTGCGCCAAATGCCCACAAAAAGCTAATTCCGTAAATAATTGCAGCAACTCCTGCAACATAAGGAAGTACATAACGTGTGATACGACTTACTTTAATTTCTCTTGTACAGTCGTTTAGTTCAACATCACTTTCCTTTACACCCCAAATAAGGTATGCAACGATAAATGCAATACTAACCGCCAGTAGCGGCCAAATAATTCCCATAAACTGTGCATAGGTTAAACCAAATGCAGCCATTGGAAGAATGACTGTTTTTTCTAGTGGGCTCCAAAAGTAATAATGGTGTGTACTAACATAGTCAATGGGCCCGAACTTTTCTCTACCACAACAACCTTTGTCTGGTGCTAGTGCTTCTAGCATACCTGCACTAACTGTTACACGCCCTTTAATAGGCAAAAGTCCTGTTAGTGCACTAACAACTGCAACTACGGCTTTTTTGCTTTTCAAGTTTTGTTCAAAGAAACAAAAAACATCGTCAAACAGTTTGTTTTCTTTTACCATGCCTGCGATCATCATCACAAATACGATAAGGAGCAAGTATACTTGTCCGTTATATAAAAAAGATAAATCCATTATTTCCTCTTAAAATGTTTATGGTAGGCTTGTACAATTTTTGATTTATTTAAAATAAATCCTATGTTATCAAAATATTTGCGCTTTTCAAGCCATGCTAAATCATGTTCAGTAGCATCTCTAATATCATGATCGTATTGTTGTTCTGTTATTGGTATAAGTTGTGCAAGTGGTGTTCCTGCTTTTATCAAATGTGAACCACGTGCATTCCAATAACCTTGTAAATTAATATCACTACTTAGTGCGGGATCTAGTATACCTTGACAGCATTCAAACATCATGTGTTCATTATAAGGCAGTGGCATCATAAAAAACTTCACGCCCTCGGGTGCTACAATTTGCCAAGGTGTATTAATTTTTAATATATTTGGATTACTCCACGGTCGCTTGGGAATAAACTTTGCGATGCTATCAGCACGTTGAACTTGCATTACATCTTTACCTAATACATCATTTAGTGTTACACTAGGCATGGTCATATTAACACGTGTTTCATCTGCTTGTACTTCAATGTCGTGCCAAGCATGTACAATAAATCCTGTAGTAAGAATGTCAATAATACCTGGACAACGTGCAATATGTACATCAGATTTGTTTTGCTGATAGTCAGCACGTGCCAAATTTACCCAAGAAGGCAGTGTTTGTCTTGCTGTAGTAATAGGATATGTTTCAGCAAGGCCTTGAACTCTGCTGAAAAATTCTATTTTAGTCTTGCGAGTTAAACCTAACATTGTATACGATGTTAATCCTTTGTCTTGTACTTTTATTAACTTCTACTTCATGTGGCAACCAACTTGGCCACACAATTAAATCTCCATCTTTGGGATCAAAGCTAAATGTATTCATAAACGGACTCAAGGGATTGCAAGTTAACAATGTATTTGCTGGATTAAGTAAGTTTAAAGCACCTGTGTCAGTTCCTTGTATATAATAAACTGCACTGAAGTTCCATTTTTCATGTGTGTGTAATTTATTGACACTGCCAGTGTTGTTAACATTTGTCCAACTGTCTATTTCAGGTTCCTTAAAGAGTTTTAGTTTATCATTGAGTGTAGGATCTTCACCAAGATAGTAGTTTATTGCTTTATTAATAGTGTCTTTAAGTTTTGCTTCTAACCAATCGATATTATTATATTCTATTTTAGCACGCCAACATCCATCATTACTAAAACCAAAAGTAGGAGTATGTTCATTGTGGTATGCATTCATGGTTTGATTTAGCAAGTCTTGACGCTGTTCTTCAGTACTTGCGTCATGCACAATGAATGCATCACTTTGTAATATTTTAACTTGTTTCATGCTGTACTACTAGTATATAAAGTCCATTCCACCATTGAGTAGGGTTTTCAACATCGTTAGTAATTACACGTTGATCAATTACACGAAGCCCAGCACGTTCAATGCCCTGGTTTGCTCCTGCAACTACACCTTCCCAATTGAAGTCATCAAATACAAGTATAGCAGTTTCTGCAAGCGTGTCAACATAATATTCAACTGCACGAGCTGTGCTTTCAGCATCATGCGGTCCATCATAGAAAAATAAGTCAACATCTTTAATTTTTGATTTATCTACATCAAACAAATCGCTGTTGTGTATAGTTAAATTAGGATGCTGTACATTTTTATCAAATTGTTGTTTAGTGTTATCTGGTAACAGAAAAACATCAATTTCTGGCTGTATGTTTTCTTCCCATTTATCAACACAATGCATTTTAATGTCTGTATTTTGTGCTACAGCCGCAGCCGTTGCACCCATTGCACTTCCGATTTCCAAATATGTGTTACAATGTTTACTTAAACCATATAATAAGTTTTGCACACGTGGACTAGTTAATCCCATTATATTAATATTGTTATCATAATTAACACTGTCAACTAATTCTTTAGCAACTGCCAGTGTGTAGTTATTTGCTTTAACAGACGACTTTGCTTCGTATACTAAATCACAAAAGTTACATTCCCAACAATCAAATTTACAGTTTTTAATTTTTTTACGCCATGCATCAATAGGACGATCTTTTAAATTTGTATCATTGATATAAGTGTCAAAAGTATTAAAAAGTATATCTTCTCCACGAGCATAACGTTGTACAATGTCTAGTGTGCTAAAAAATTGTGTAATACTTTCACGCCCGTGCATTTTAAATACATCGACATAATCTAACAGCTCTACCCAATCTTCACGCCATGGAGGAATGTTTGCTGTTTTAAGTGGTGTAGCAGGATCTTCAACACTCCATTTTAAACAACTTGTTCTACTAATAGGATCAGCAAAATATGTAGGACCAGGACCACGTGTATTGTTAAACTGGAAATGCTCGTCCATCATAGTGCAACCGCCAAGACATCCTTCATTTCCTAGCAGTGCAATTTTTACGTTAAACTTGTCTGCAGCACGACGAATCTTTTCTAACGAATCTCTATCACGCATCAAATCACGATCAATATTAATGTAATTAAACCCAGCTTTGGCTAGATTTGCAACTTCATTAGGGTGTGATACATTTCTTAAAATAGTATTTTTTACCATTAACTCTGGAAATGCTTTTTGTATTTGACCTGTTGCTAACCAGTGCGTATGCGGAATAGTGGCACTACGGATCCCTGCAGCATATAATTGTTCAAAATTTTGTATAAACAAATCTAAGTTTGCTTGATCTGGTCTAATAACAGTATTGTTAAATGTAGCACTAACTGGTATTCCTAGTTCATTTTGTATGTATAGTGCTGAGTTTATAGGTGCTCCTATATCTTCGAAAACATCTCCCATAGCGTCCTGCACAAATGGAGGCATACGACAAGTAAAATACAAGTCGTATACATGTTCTCTATGTTGTTTTAAGAATTTTAAAAAACCGTTAAATTGGTTTTCATCTAGTTTTAAGTTGATTGGTATGCTAAACATTTATAAATTAAGAGTTGAGTTTTGGTGATCGCCTAGTTCGTCTTCTTGTTGTTGTATTGGCATTTGTAAGTCATATCTGTTGTGGAGTAATCTATTACAATCAGGAATACTAGCACATGCTTTTATTTCAGTTTCAACAACTTGTTTAGCTGCTAACAATGTTGCAACTTGATCATTATATGCACTAACTGCATCTAAAACCTTTGTTACCATTTCTGCTAGTGTAATACCACGTGCTGTTGCTAATGATTGTAACATCGGACAACTGGCGTTGTTGTCTGCATTATACGCTTCTGCCTCTGCTCGCTGTTCTGCCCAACTGTCTTTTTCTAGTTCACTTGCAGAAAGATTTAGCGATTGTAAACGTTTATCATATACTTCATCTAACCATTTACGCATAATAGCTTGCATTAGTTTTGTGGTATTTGCTTTGTTCTCATCTGTCAGATAATACTTTTGCTTGTACACATCTTCTTCCATGCTATTAGACATATTAAGTTGTTCAAGTTGTACAGTATTGTCTTTAACTGAAATATAGTCTCTGTATTCTCCGATAAAAATCCAGGCTTTTGCTACTGGTTCGTCCAGTACTGTAGGGTTTAAGTGCTTGTATTCTAAAATATCAACGTGTGTTTCAGGAATATATCCAATTGTCCACAATGTCCATTGTCCATATATTTGAACATTTCGTCTTACTTTATCGTCAACACTTTTGAATAAAAGATACATTATAATTACTCCTTTGTCAAGCCCAATTTTAATGACTCTGTTTCACTTCCTGACGTGAGAAGTGTTTTATACTGATCACTAGTTACACCTTTTTCTTTCATATTATTAGCATAACTTAAATGTGCGCTCATGCGCTGTTCATTACGTACTACATATTCACTAGCAAGACGCAACACAGCTTCTTGTTGTTCTGGTTGCATCATTGCAATAGCGTCCATATTACCAACACCGATACGTCCGTATGCAATCATGTCCATGGCTGATTGTTTGGCCATGCGATATGTCCAGTGTTGTTTTTCTAGTTTTTCTGCAATCTCTGGATCACCTACTACGTCAACTAATAAACGACCATCTTCATACTTGCCTTCAGGACTAGCATTAAATCTATTGATTAAATCTAGATAAGTTCGTCTTTCAGAATATGCAAGTTTTAGTTTGTGCATATACTTTTTATAATTTCTTTCTTCGTGCTCAATGTCAATGTTAATTTCTTCTAAGTCGAATCCACTTAAATTTTCAGCTTCTTTTTTTAGACGTTTGATTTTAACTTCGCATTTACGTGCATCATATTCAATAGCTTCTAAAACATCTTCTCTGCTACTGAGTTCTAGTAAGTATTGTTTGATTTTTGCATAAGGCGTAATTTGTGCATTACCAACAAAATGCTCTGCTTTGAAAGCAGGCAAACTAATATCATTACTAATACTATATGCAATATAGTTTTTTTCTTCTGATGTCAAATTACTTGTATCTGTAATTAAATCTTTACCTTGATACGTTGTAAGACTGTTTACTTTTGTATTCATATATTCCTCTTTTTAACTTGTTGCTTTCCATACACAGGCCCCACTAGATCCGCCAGCTGGTCCTGTTCTAACACTACCAGCACCCAACTGATATCCAGTTTCACTTATATAGCTAAATCTCCAGCCCTCATTGTTTTGCGCACCGTTATACATTCCCATCATATATTGATGATTTTGACCCATATCAAAATTTTCTTCGCCGCTGTTACCAACGGGTTTTGTTACAGTTCCAGCATTTAGTCCTGTACTATAATTTGTTTTACGTAGGTTATATCCGCCAAGATAGGTACCTTCATTGCCAGCATATCCTACGCCGTGCTTACTACTTATACCTTTTTGTTGACTACTTGCGCTACGTGCAATATCTGTTGACACTGTTGCTGTTACGCCTGCTGCAAAAGTAATTTGATATCCGTTGGTAGCATGCCATACATAGCCGTGTGTTTCTCCGCTATGTGACGCCATACCTGCTTGTCTAGTACCACCACTAGTGGCAGTTGTTAATCCTTGTGCACCATACATTGTATTTGTTCTAAAATTAAAAACATCAATATTACTATTGCCACCACCACAAATGTAGGCGTACTCACGTTCTTTAAACACAGTACCTACATCATTTCTACTGTAAACTAACGTTGGTGTTGTTCCGCTTGCTAGTCCTGTTTCTGTAACCATGTTAATGCCGGCTGTTGTTGTACTTGCTGTACTGTGTGTGTTATTAGCATTCCATATATAACCATAAACATCTCCACATCCACCATTACTATAACTCCCTTTTGTATGTAATAAGTCTCCTAAATTAACTGTTAGATCCGTCTGATGGTTCATACTGTTAACATTAAGCCATGGCACACCACTTTTATATCCACCCATTACATAACTTTTTGTGATAATTTGTCTATATAAAAATTGTCTTTCTTCTTGACTTACACGGCGCCATTCGCTACCATCATACAATTCCATAGTACTAGTTTTGTTGTTAAAAAATACTTGCCCTTGTATAGGACTAGCAGGTCTTGTAGGGCCTCCTGCTATTCTACCGGCAACATCGTTTTCTCCAATACTTTCCCATGATGTTCCATCCCATCGCCACATAAGTGTATTATGCGTGTGTATTTGTCCTACAGTAGGACTTCCTGGAAAACTAACTGCCATTAACTACCCCTCCATGCACAATGTCCACTAGATCCTCCTGGTACACCAGTTCTAATACTACCGGCACCCAATTCATAACCACTGTCAGTGTAGTAATTAAATTTCCAACCACGATTATTTTGTACACTGTTTCCATACATTCCTAGCATATATTGGTGATCTTGACCCATATCAAAATTCTCTTCTCCGCTGTTACCAACAGGCTTTGCAACATTACCTATATTTGTTTCTGTGCTGAACTGCCAACGTCTTAAATTATAACCGCCCTGATATGTCCCTTCATTACCAGCATATCCTTTACCTACTTTGCTATTAATACCTTTTTGTTGGCCATTGACGCCACAAACACTACTTGTAGAAATTGCTGCAGTTTGGTTTGCTGCAAATGTAAATTTGTTTCCTGCACCGTTTGGATACACATAACCTGCTGCTTCACCATTTATACTACCCATGCCATTGTTTGTGCCGCCTGCACTGGCCGTTGTCATACTTTGTGCAGCATACATTGTATTGTTTGTAAGGTTAAAAACATCAACACTAGTGGTGCCACCACCACAAATGTAAGCATATTCTGTTTCTTTAAATGCAGTGCCGCAGTCATTACGACTATACAATAATGTTGGGTTACCTGTTGCAACTCCGGTTTCTGTCCACATGTTGATACTAGCTGTTGCAGTGCTTGCAGTATTGTGTGTATTGTTTGCATTCCAAATGTACGCATAAACTTTACCACACGCTCCACTAGCATAGCTTGCTTTTGTTGCTAGTAGATCCCCTAGATTATTTGTTAAATCAGTACTATGATTCATACTGTTAACATTATACCAAGGACTGCCTGATTGATAACCGCCCAGCACATAGCTAGTTGTAATCACTGTTCTATGTAAATACTGTCTGTTGTCTTGACTTACAGCTACCCATTCAGTACCATTATACATTTCCATAGTACCGTTAAGTGTATTAAAATAAATTTGTGTGTCTACTGGTGTTGTTGGTCTATTAGAAAATTCTCCTACATGATAAACTTCATGATCCCCGCCAATGTTAACCCAGCTTGTTCCATCCCATCTCCATTTAAGATTATTATGTGTATGTTCTTGTCCGACACTAGGTGAACTTGGAAAACTTATAGCCATGCTTTGCTCCGATAACTACGTATATTTATTAGTTTTTCCAAACACAATGTCCACTACTGCGGCCAGCAACTCCTGTTGGCTCACTTCCTGCGCCAAGTACAGTACCACTGTCTGTATCATAGTACCATTTCCAAGTATTGTTATTTTGTGCGCCATTATAGTGTCCTAAACAATATTGGTGGTGTTGACCCATGTCAAAGTTTTCTTCACCACAGTTGCCTTGTGGCTTAGTCACGTTACCTATGTTTGTTTCTGTACTAAATTGCCAGCGTCTAAAATTATATCCGCCGCTATATGACCCTTCGTTGCCACACCAGCCTTTTCCTAATTTACTGCTAACGCCTTTTTGCTGACTGTGTGCTCCAACAACACTACTAGAAGCAATTGTTGCAGTTTGTGTTGCAGCAAAAGTAACTTTATTACCAACACCGCTGTCATGCCAAGCAAAACCTTTATCTTCACCGCTAAATGCACCTGCATAGCCGCTAGCTTGTGAAGTTAAACTTTGTGCGCCATACATTGTATTTGTAGTTAAATTAAAAACATCTATACTTGATGTGCCGCCGCCAATAATCCACGCATATTCGTGTTCTTTGTGTACTGTAGCACAATCGTTTCGTGTATATAATAATGTAGGACAATCTGCTGCAGCTAGTCCTGTTTCTGTAAACATATTAATACCAGCAGTTGTTGTACTAGCGGCAGCATGAGTATTATTAGCATTCCAAATATATCCGTATGTTAATCCACATGCACCGCTACTATAGTTTGCTTTTGTATGTAGTAAGTCACCCAAGTTAACACTTAAATCTGTTTGGTGATTCATGCTGTTAACATTATACCAAGGACTTGCACTTTTATATCCACCCATAACAAAACTTTTTACAATAACCTGTCTATGTAAAAATTGTCTTTCGTCTTGGCTAACATCACGCCACTCTTGGCTATCTCCGTCCCACATTTCCATTGTATTAGTAAATGTATTAAAAAATACTTGATTGTCTACTGGACTTGTTGGTCGAGTACTATCTGTATCAATATATGTCATTGATACACCGTATTCGTTATATGCTACCCAGCTGGTACCATCCCATTGCCATTTAAATTCATTATGAGTATGTATTTGTCCTACACTTGGACTTCCTGGAAAACTAATTGCCATTATTCACCTTTTAACTTTTCAATTTCTGCTTTAAGCATATTGATTTGTTCTTGCTGTTCTTTCATTGCTTCAATTAATAAACCGACCATATTACCGTGTCTAACAGCCATAATTGTTTCATCCAAATCAACTGACTGTGTTTCGTATACTGCTTCAGGAAGTACCTTTTCAACCTCTTGAGCTATAACACCAGTTAGTCGTTCAGTATGTCCTTTATAGTTAAATGTGTATCCGTTTAATTGGCCAACTTTTTCTATTGCATTATCTAATTTTACAATATTTTCTTTTTGTCTGATATCTGAAACAGTACCGTATGCAGTAACATCGCCT
>Ga0255772_10002147_pt1 | contig 19386 bp, 10 predicted proteins | sample 071ome_34_FD_179970 | JGI IMG/M metagenome (GOLD analysis project Ga0255772, IMG submission 179970) | Coastal salt marsh microbial communities from the Groves Creek Marsh, Skidaway Island, Georgia - 071411BT metaG (version 2) | ecosystem: Environmental > Aquatic > Marine > Intertidal zone >...
GTCGCCAAATTGCGCGCTTAGTCACACTTAGTTTTAATGGTAATGGTACCGGTATGGTTAAACAGTAAGTACCGTAAGGTTAAACATTCCGTACACAAACGTCTTTTCACATTCCGAAACAATCGAGGCACCTTGCTCCTTCACAACACGACGCTCGCGCCGCGCGGTCGACTCCCGCGGCGACGACGCTCGCCGGGGGATTCTCCGTTGCGTTTGACTTGGACGACTCGCGCGCATGCCCGCTCGCGGGCACCGACGATCGCCGCGCGCGACGCGGACGCGGCTCTCGGACGTGGCTGTGCGAGTCTTGTCCCGATGCGTTTGCAGAGCGCCGATCCTCTGCCTCTCGTGCGTCGCCGGTGCCGTCGCGTGCGCCGCGCTGGCGGTGTGGGGGATGCCGGAGGCGTTGGTTTTACAGACGGAATTGGAATCGTACCGCGCGCGAGGGACGCCGAGGACGACGCGCGCGATCGCGGCGGCGTTGGCGACGTTGGGAAGCGAATCGGCTCCGATGTCGTCGTCGACGGCGAGGCAAAGGAGAAGACGCGTCTTGGCGGTCGATGGGTCGGTTAACGAGACGTCGCTGATGCCACCGCCGGTGTCGTCGAATGGAGCAGTACCGCCGATGGGGATCCCGCCTCCGTCTGTGCCGCCTCCGTCGCCGTTCGTCGGTCCGGCGCCATCGAGACGGTTGCGTTCGTCTTTCGATCGGATATTGCTCGGGATGTCGAGCAAGGCTGGCGTTGACGGTGGGACGGGCGAGGATGAGTTTCACGTCGTCGTATCTCAAGCTAAAGCGGTATATGAGGGTGAAAACGCCTCGGTGGTGTCTCTAGAGCGGGCGTTGACGCAGGCGTGCGTGTTGAATCGAGAGATTAGCAATAGCTTTCAATTCGAGGACGTGTGCGAACGAGACGGATCTGACGATTGCGTGAAGACGTTTAGCATTTTTGACGTTTCAAACGTGTACGCCACGATGGGTGTTTTAGATGTTTATGAATCGTTCGTGAGACTTGGCGTCGCGAGTGGGTACGACGAGGTTGCCGCGAGGATGAATTTCATACGGGCGAGATGCGCGTACGCGCCGATTACGCGTCAATCGATGTACGAGGCGCATTCGGCATTGTGCGATGAGGTTGACGCGTGTCACTCGGCGCCGTGTGAAGATGAGTCTCCGAGATGTATGATTGGTGAGTTTAAAATTGATATATGTGACTTTATGTCCAACGTGGAGCCTTCTGTCGAGGAAGTGTTGCGCGTCGCGAGCGTTCCCACGAGCCTGGAGGGTGACAGTCGCTCGTGCGACATTGATATCGACAGCGTGTTGCACACCGTCTCGGGCGCTTCCGTGCTCATCACCTGGGCGTCGAGGTGGGACGTCATCGAGGCTATGGCTGCACCGTTTGGAATGTTGATAAGTAACGGTATGCTTCCGGGAACCGAGTCTGGCTATCAAAGGATTCGTCTCGTCTTTCGTCTCAAACGCAATGGCGCCGCGGGAACGACTTGGGTCAAGAACATTGGTGCTAGCATCATCAAAGACTTTAACGATGACATATCTGCGCGCATGTTGGGTGTATCCGCCACGTGGAGGCACCACAAAGCTTACGACTCGCTGCTTTCCGATCAACTCGAAACGGATATGATGTTCGCTATTGGATCTCTCGCCGCAACCTTGGCGCTTATTCTGCTCATCACGCGCTCGATAGTGTTGGCAATCGTAGGTGGATCTCTGTGTATCGTCGGAACGACTGTGTTGACGCACGCGATATACTTTGGCGTGTACGCCAGGCAGTGGTTCGGTATCATTCACGTGAGCGGCGTGTTTCTGAGCATTGGCCTGGCGGCGGACGACATATTCGTCATCAATTCTCACTGGCACATGTCCCAAAAATACGTCGAGCAGACAGAAAACATGACGACCCGACAGTGTATTGAAAGCCGCATGGACTGGACGCTCAAACACTCCATCTTGTCGATCGGTGTGACTTCGTGCACGACTGCCGCCGCGTTCGCTTCAAACATTCCATCAAAAATACCTCCGGTACGCCTGTTTGGAGTGTACATGGCTACGCAAGTGATAGTTCTCTTGGTCGTCACGAGCGTCGTCATACCTTCGTTACTGGTACTGTTGGAGAGATGGAAGCACCTGTCTATGTCGAGGAGCCAAATCGCACCCGCGGAGATTCCACGAACTGTTTCGTCGTGTTATTCGCGCTCTCACGTGGGTCGCAGGGCGACAGTGGACTTGGGAGAGTTCTTAGTGCTCGAGCGAGTCATTCATCGCCGAGTATTTTCCGTCCCGTCCGAGTGTCTCGCGCTGGATCATCATTTAGATACGCTTCCATTGATTCAAGGCGCTAGTACGCGCGCGGAACCGCCACGGCCGCCTTTTGCCTCATTTTACGCGCGCGCAAATGCGGGGTTCTTCTGGATGATGCGATGGAAGCGCACTCTCGTCGCCATTGCCGCGTGCTTCTTCGCGGCATCCATATATGTTGCGTTAAGAATCACTAGCGATTCGGGAAACGCGCCATTATCTCTCTGGCCGTCGAATTCTCCGATACACGCCTACACGGCAACGTCGCGTGATTTCAACATCACTCAATACGAGGAATCAGTCATAATTCAATTTACATTTGGCGTCGACGACGAGCGATCTGCAAAGTCGGCAATCGCTGATAAGACGTTGAAATATCAAGGCGCGCCAGTTTGGTTGGATCAACCGACCGAAGCCGATTTTTGGTTTTCCAGAGTGGCATCGCAAAGATGGTTACTCAATTTATGCGACCGCCTAAAGTCTGAAGAAATGAAACCAAACGTGCTCTCTAGAAACGCGGTGAACTGCTGGATCTCTGACGTCGACGAATGGTTGAAACATGGCGGGCTCGATAGCGCGCATCCCACTGGGCTGCCGTTACCGCGCGATGAGTTTCAAGAAGTCGTTACTCAATTTGCAACGAACGCTAACTCGTACGGCTTGCTCAGATTCCTGAAATCGAAGGAAGATTGCGAAAAGTATCGCGACGGGGACCCGTTGTGCGTCGCCTTTAGTGGCGTGTCTTTCGTGGCTCGCACCCAACGCACTGATCTAAGAACGCTTAGACAATCGCACTCTTACTGGTATCAATTTTTTTCGCTACGCCTCGATGATGGTCCAATCGAGACTCGCTCTTCATTCATGAGTAGCGATGGCTGGGTATTGGCTGACACGGTGACAGAGCTCAGACAAGCTGCACTTTTTACCGTTGCATACTCCCTAGTCTTGGCTTTCGTCGTGCTCTTCGCTTGCACGAGAGACTTCGTCGTGTCGATGCTTGCGACGATTTGCATCGCCTCGGTGACGTGTGATTTCATCGCATTCATGATACTACGGAACGTCCCTCTCGGGCTCATCGAATCCGTTTGCGTTTGTCTAATCGTCGGACTAAGCATAGATTACATCGCGCACGTCGCTGTCGCCTACGTCGCGACTCGAAACGAGTCGCTATCAAAGGAGGAGCGAGTCCAAGCCGCGATGCACACCGTCGGCGGCGCCGTCGCTGCTGGTTGGCTCTCCTCGGTCATTGCCAGTCTCTTCCTCCTCGGCGCGACGGTCGTCTTCTTCACCACATTCGCCAGTTTTATAGCCTTTACGCTCACGATGAGCTTTGTGCACGCCTTATTCGTGCTCCCCGCGCTCTTGGCGTGCTTCTGTTGATACGTTCAAGTACTCTGTAATGTACCGGTAATAAAGTGTAGACACTTTTCGCCCGAGCCACCTTCACTTTACGACGCGAGATAGACGCCACGCGCGAGAGAGCTTTCCATCCTCTCGCGGTGATGACGTCTCTACAAACGCAGATCGAAGCCTACGCGTTTCGCGCCTTGCTCGCGCATTTACGCTCGAGAACCGACGTGCAAAACATAGACTTGATGAATCTCTCTGGTTTTTGTCGAAACTGTTGCGCCAAGTGGACCCTCTTGGGAGCGCAAAAGGTTGGGTTTCCGATGACGTACGACGAGGCGACGGAGTACGTGTACGGCGAGCCGTACTCAGAGTGGAAAAAGAAGCACCAGGCTAAGGCGACGGAGGAACAGATGGCGGCGTTTAACGCGAATCAGCACTTGCACGCCAAGCACGACGGGTTAGACATGGACAAGGCAAAATCATCGAACGGTGGGGCGGCGAGCGGGATGGCGCCGATCGGTTCTGGTGAGTTATCAGAAGTGTGCTGCACTCCTGCCGACGCGTTGATCGGCGGCGGGGTCGACGGTGGCGGTCAGAGTTGCGAGCGCGTCGCGGCGAGCGCCGCCGGTGGCGTTCGAGTCGGCGTGTTGACCACCTCAGACCGCGCCTTTGCGGGCGTGTACGCCGATGAGAGCGGGCCGACAGTCGTGCGAGCGATCACAGAGTACGCGAGCGCATCGGGGGCGTTCACCATCACTAACGTGCACACCGCTCTGGTACCAGACGACGAAGCCGCCGTCGAAGCGGCGCTTCGCGACTTGTCCTCCAAATGCGACCTCGTCCTCACCACTGGCGGCACCGGATGCGCCCCGCGAGACATCACCCCCGAAGCAACATCCCGGGTCATCTCCCGCCACATCCCAGGTCTCCCCGAGGCGATTCGCGCCGCGACATCCATCGTCGAGCCTCGCGCCGCGCTCTCCCGAGCGCTCGCCGGGGTCGCTGACTCGGGCGCATTCATCCTCAATCTCCCCGGTGCCCCGTCCGCCGCCAAGCAGTGCCTGGCCGTTGCGTTGCCTTTACTTCCGAGGCTTCTCCAGACGCTCGCCGAGTCGTCGTGAGCGTCGTGAGCGCGCCGCGCGGCGTCGATCCAGACGGGCGAGCGGCGCGCCCATGTACATGTACATACATTATGTAATTTGACCCCATTATTTTAGCATTTTGCCTTCAAGACTCAAAATTCAACACTAAAACCGCAGACGTTGACGCAACACCATCATGTGGTCTCGCGCGGCGCGCGCGGCCGAACGCATGCGCGCGCAACGCGCGACGGATGAAGAGCGCGCGACGCTCGTCCCTCGAATGGCGCGCGTCGTCGAGGAGGCGCGAAATGCGGCAGCGCGGGAGAAAGAAATGGCGACGACGACGAGCGCGACCGATCGGCGAGAGAGTGTTGCTGAAACGACATCCACGACGACCGCGACGGCGAAGGAAACCGCGCGCGTCGCGGTGGAAAACCTCGAGCGGTGGACGACGCGGGCGAGAAAAGACGCGGAACACCTCGTTCCCGGGGTGGTGGCGCTCTTGGCGTGCGCGCTCGTGCTGTGGTGCGGGTCGTTCTTCATCGACCACCCGCTGTTCAAGTTTGAGCACCGCAGTAGGTCGCTGCGCGCGGCCGCACCGTCGAGCGTCGGGCCGATGACGTGCGTGAAGAATCCGGAATTAACTGGGACCGAGTCGTGTTTGCCCTCGTTCGCGGTGCTCGGGAGTCACATCGGTGGGGTTGACAAGTTGAGGGCGCTCATGACGCAACACGACATGCTCACCGTCGGGCAAAAGGGGCTGCATTTTTTCAATCCGGTGTACGGGGCGACGCAAGGGGTGCAGATGTGCGATCCGCCAGAGCTATTGTTGAAGACGTATTTTTCGGCGATTCGGGCCGGGCACGGAGATAGTTGGAGCCCGTACGATCCGACGGAGACGATGAAGTCGAAGAAGAGTGGTGAGACGTTTCAGCGCGAGCTCGGAGACGTGGTGACTGGAGATTGGAGCGATACGTATTTCAACTGCGCGTGCTGCGCGTCAACGATGAAAAAGCTGATGCCGCATTTACGTCCGATTGTCGTTTTGCGAGACCCTGTTGGGCGCGCGATGGCGCGATACGTGCAGGAGAATCATCCGACGGGTACACCGGTGGATGCCGCTGGACTGAGCGCATGTGCACTCAAGGATAACGACTACACCTGGGCCGATACCGCTATGAAGACGAAGGAATATTTGGAAAAGTGCATGGGGGAGTCAGTGGCTTCGCATTCTGAAACCCTCGCGCGGGAGTGCCTCGACTACCACTCGATTTTGGGATGGAGCATGTACGCTGAGTATCTCGAAATCTGGCAACGCGAGTTCCCAGACATGCTCGTCCTTTACGCCGACGACATTGACGAAAACCCTGTGGGCGTTGCTCGCGCGGTTGAAAAGTACCTGGGTTTGCCTGAAAGCAAGTTGCCGTACGACACCGCCACCTTGGGCTCTGAAGTCGACAAGCATCCTGGGTCCATCGCGTTTGACTTGCAGTTGCAGTTGACCAAGGAGACTGAGGATAGAGAAGCGACGCAGACTTTGGTTTCATTCTTTGAACCGCACGTGAAACGCCTGCATGAAATGTCGAAGGATGGGAAAATCCCACCGCTGCCTTACAAGTGGCTTCGCCGCTACAGCATTCCCGTCAAGCGCAGTTTAGTAAAGTCGCGCAAATTGTTGTCTGATGTAGACGAGGACAACAAAGAAGAAGCAAAGGTTGAAGACGTCAAACTCACCGCTATTAGCCCCGGTGAAAAGGTCAGATACTCTTCGCTCGGTTCCTCGGAGCCGGACGGTGTCATGAGCGTCGAAGACGTCTTGTTGAACATCCAGCAAAATGACAATGCCCAAGGCGAGGACGACGAAGCGCATGAGCTGAGTGAATCATCTGAAGATGAAGACTCTGAGGACGTCGATGGCGCGACGCTCATTGACCAACTGATGGGTCGCGTCAAGTCTGACGTCGCGGCAGAGGGCAAATCCAAGAAGCACTCGCACAAGAAGCACTCGCACGACGATATTGAAGAAGAAGTGTCAAAGAATAGCACGAATGTGGATCCCTTGGTGAAGATTGCAGAAGATGCCGAACGCGCACAGAAGCGCGCAGAGGAGGAAGAGAAAGCCATCAAACCGAGTTGGAAGTCAAAGACTGTCCGAGGACGATTCTATTCCGATCTGTACATCCCGATGGAGCGGCAGGTGCGGGACGAGCTCCGAGGCAAGATTTTTGTCCCCGTCACGGTGCCATATCTCTTCCAATTCGCGAATGAGTTCAAGCACGACAAGGCGTGGATGGACATCGTCGGCATTAGAAAGGAAGAACAACAGAGGGTTTATAGCGAGCTCTGGCGTGATGATTGCACGCACTCTCAGCAGTGGTCTGCCGAGAGTGGATGCTGCGGCCTCGCGTGTTGCCTCGTGGGTGGACATCGAAAGGAAACTGTCGGCTTGCACGGTTGATTCCACGAAACCTAAATCTAGATGTAATGATTATTATAACTGACGTGTTCAAACTACTATTACTGCGCCGCCGGTATCACCAATCTCTCTAAAGTCGGCGTCAACGCAGCGCACTGCTTTTCTAAAGCCTTGTCGTCGACTGTTTGCGGTTCTGCGGCGTATTCAATCAAGCGTCCCGTGATGGTTGACTGATACTCAAAGTTTTGGTAGGCTTCGCGTATGTCCGCCTTTTTTGCCGCGTACTCCTCTCTGGTGATTGAATTCGATTCGAAAAACTCACGATCACTCGCGAGGTGCATACCACCCAACAAAGCAGCCTTGATGGGATCGCTCACTCGCCGAACGCGCAAGCCAAACGTTTCCGAAAGCAACGGTCGTAAGTCTCGCTCGAAACGCTCCATAAAGTTGGCGAATTTTGTGCAACCTCCCGTGACGATGACGTCAAGCAGACAAAGCGCTTGATGTGCCTCTTCCATGTCTTCGTTATCTACCGCCTGCGCGACCAACTCGCACACGCCGCACTGCTGCGCCCCGATATCGCTCGGGTTGAACAAAGTTTCCGGCACCATGAAGCGCTCGTTGACCAAGGTCAAAACTTGATGGTCCGGCTCGTCCGCCTTGACGACCTTTGGCTTCTTCGGAATCGGCACCTTCTTCTTACGCTTTTTCGGTCCACGCGCACCAAAGTCATCGTCATCCTCGTCGTCGTCATCCTCATCTGAGTCGTCGTTTTCCTTTTTCTCCGCTTCTTCCTCGCGCACGTATCCTCTGAGCACGTGAATCCCGTCTGGCAAGACGTACTCTCTCCTCACCACGCCGCCGCGGCGCTCCTTGCACTTTTCCAACTCTACGAGCGCGTCGTCCGCGACGTAACACGCTTTTTCCTTCACATCCTCGATCACCACGCTCTCATCCATCATGTTCCACTGTCTAAACGAAACCAGTTCCTTCAAATAGTTGGTGAGCGTCTTCCCGCCCAAGTTTAGCCTACGAATCCCCTTGACGACTTGTTTACCATCGAGAATCGTCGTCGCGTGCGCGAACGAAAACCCACAATCCAACACAATCCCGCTTCGGCTTAACACGGACAAATCCTTCGCCCCTCGTTTCTTTTCATCCACGAAATCCGCGTATCGCTTCACCAACGCCGCCGGCGTCGCCACGCAAACTCGTCTAAACTTGAAATACTCGAAAACCGTCTCGTCCAGTTTCTCCATCACGCTCGGCAGCGCGAACGGCGGTTCGGTGACGACTAAATCGCATCCGCTAGGATCGACGCCCAGCGCGTGTCGAAACGCGTGCGCCAACACCTCTCGCTCGAGCTCCCAGTTCACCACGTATCCGCGATCCACCGGTCTTCGCATCGTCATCCCGTTCACGTCTCGCGCTTCATCAATTTCCGCGCCGAACAGCGTCGCCGCCGCTCCGTGTCCACCGCCCTTTGTCTTCGCCCCGGCGTTCGCCAGCACGCGCGTCGAACCGACGCCGTCCTCGGCGATGCCAACTTTGAGCGTTCCGCCGCCGGCGTCGATCACCACCGTCACGCCCACGCGCAAACCGGTAAAAGACGCCGTCGCGCCGCCGTGCGTCGATGCGGTTTGCGCACCGGACGCTGTCGGTCTCTTCTTCGGCGCCATCGCGAGTCACCGGAGCGTCGTCGCGCGTCGTCGTTTGAAGCAGATTTTTTGATTTGATTTTTTCTTGCTTCAGTTCGTTTGAACAACGACGCCAGAGCGGCGCTCGTCGACGAACATGTCGGACCGCGGCGACGACGGCGACGGCGGCGACGCGGAAGGATCGCGCGATCTCTACGCCGCGTTGCGTCTACCCCGCGATGCGTCCAAGGAGGATATAAAGCGCGCGTACAGAACGCTCGCAGCGTCGTTGCATCCAGATAAACAACGGCGACGACAAACGGGTGATGCCGACGACGACGGCGACGATCAAGAAGCGCGACGAGACGCGGCGCAGAGAGCGTTCGCGGCGCTTTCCGAGGCCTACGAGATTCTGAGCGATGATGCGAGGAGGAACGCGTACGACGCCTACGGGATGGAGGGCGTGCGCGCGGGTAGAGAGTTGGCGACGAGAGGCAAAACGTTGGAGGAACTGCGGGTGGAGTTCGAGCGGGCGAGGGCGAAAGAGGCGCGAGACGCGGCCGAGGCAAAGTTGAACTTTCACGGAACGTATATTTTTGGGTTTAGCGCGGCGCACTTGGTGGAGGAGAGAATCGCAGAGAGAAGACGGCAGTTTACGAATAATCCCGGTTTGGATTTGACGAGCGCGTCACTGTCCAATTCGATGGAGATTCCGATAAGTGATGAAGATGCGGCGTATGCTGTGACGCAAGGAACGATGCGCGGGGGGAGAGGGGCTGGTAACTTCATCTTGGGATGGAGACGAACGTTTTCACCGCTCACGACGCTCGATTTGAGCGCTCAGACTGGGCAGACGAGCGCGTGCACGGCGACGATGACGAGACAGCTGACGACGCACACGACGGGGGCGCTGAGCTGGAATTACGTCGCGCAACAAGGTCTCGGCTTGCAACTCATCGCGCAACGCCAGCTTTTCGCGCAGACTCGAGGCCATTTGACGTGGAATGTCGGCCCAGTCGGGTCGATGTCCACGGGAGCGTCGCACGCGTTTGGTAAAAACGCCGTGAAATTCGATCTCACGGTTGGTCTCGCGGCGAGTGGGTTATCTGGACATTATGTTCGTCAAATGGACGAATCCCGGGTGTACAGACTCGGTTGGAAACTGGGAACCACCGGAGCTGAGTTGGAGGCTGGAACGACGAATAAAGTCGACGAAGACACTTCTCTTGGATGCAGCATTGTCGTCAGCCTCAGAGGTCTGACGTTGAAGTTTAGAATGAATAGACAGGGTCAAAGATTCGTGATTCCGATTCTTTTGACACCAATGGTAAGCTGGCGCAAGTCGCTAGTCGCGTTCACGTTGCCGCCGCTTGCGATTACGTTGTTGAGGTACTTTTTGGTGCGTCCAATGGTTCGTCGGTACGTCCGCAAGCGGCAAATCGCGAGCCGCGAGAAGAGCAAGCAAAGCATAGTCGCATCGATGAAGGCTGCTCGCGATGCGGTGCGAGTCATCGAGGAGTCGGTGGACAAGAAGACGAAAATCGCCCGCGAGCGCGGCGGCCTCGTCATCGAGGCAGCGGTGTACGGAAGCTTCGACCCTCGACCGAACAAGGTTAAGGGCGTTCCCATCATTCCAAATTTTGACGAATACCCGCCAAGAGAGGAGCGTGACGCATCCGGGGCGACGAACGTCTTACCACCTCCCTTTATCGACGTCACCAAGGCCGTGGCGTTTATGATAGAAAACGACACGCTGGACATGTACGAGAATGTTCCAATGTCGGACCTCCTGGGTTTCTGCGATCCCAGCCCGGGTGAGGATAAATTCCTTCGTATCCGTTATCGCTATCGCCGCTCCCTCCACGAAATCACCGTCAAAGCGGACGCCATGGTGGCGCTTCCAAACTCGGCGCACAGACTTCCGGAGAGATTACAAATTGACGAGCCGCACGTCGCATCTTCATCCTAGCCAGCTAGCCCATCGCGCGCGAGTTAGTATTTATACATTACACATTCAATTTACACCCACCCAAGCTTTCGTGCCCATCGCACTAGTCGTCCCGTCGCTTTTACCCACTGACAGAATGTCGAGCTTCAAAGAAGAAGACTTTGGCACCAAAATCGAAGCGCTTTTTCAGCGAGCGCTGGCGGCGGCGGCCGTTCCGTTCGACCGCAGCCTCAGACGCGGCCTCAACGCCCGAACCACGAAGCTCGCCGATCGCACCGAGGAAGATGGGGAAAAAACCTTCATCCAAGGCGATCGCCAAGACGACGAAGCGGCTCTCAGCGAGCGCGCGCGCCGACGCTGAGATAAAAGAGCTCGAGGGGATCATCGAAGAGACGAAACCGACGGTCGGGGAGAACCCGCTCGCGGTGGCGCCGAGAAAGAGCTCCGATAAGGAATCTGGGATGTCTCTGGTTGGACAACGGAAGTTTGCGCACCTGCCGATATCGCAGGCGACGAAAGGGGCGCTTCGAGAGTGTCGGTTCAAGGAGATGACGGCTATTCAGCGAGCGACGTTGCCGCACGCGCTGTGCGGGAGAGATGTGCTCGGTGCGGCGAAGACGGGGTCGGGTAAGACGTTGGCGTACGTTATTCCGTTAATTGAGGCTTTGTGGAGGAAGAAGTGGGGGAGACAAGACGGAGTTGGGGCGCTCATCATATCGCCGACTCGGGAGCTAGCTATTCAGATTTTTCAGTGCCTGACAAAGGTAGGCGCGAGACACACAATGTCGGCCGGTCTGTTGATTGGAGGTAAGGATGTGCAGGAGGAGGCAAACAGGGTGAATAAAATGAACATTCTGGTGTGTACACCCGGGCGATTGCTTCAGCACATGGACGAGACGCCGCTCTTTGATTGTGTTTCGCTGCAAGTGCTGGTCCTCGACGAGGCAGACAGAATGTTGGATTTGGGTTTCAGCAAGACGCTCAACGCCATCTTGGCCAACTTGCCAAAAGAACGCCAGACTCTTTTATTTAGCGCGACACAAACCAAGAGCGTCAAGGACTTGGCGCGGCTCGGGTTAAAGGATCCAGAGTATCTCAGCGTACACGCGGAGAGCGTGCACTCAACGCCGCCTAAACTTCAGCAAATGGTGACCACGTGCGCGTTGGAGAAGAAGATTGAGGTGCTTTGGTCTTTCATTAGAACGCATCTCACGGCAAAGACTTTGGTTTTCTTCTCGAGCTGCAAACAAGTTAAGTTTGTCTATGAGATATTCAAACGCATGCGACCGGGCGTGCCGTTGCAGTGCATTCACGGTCGATTGAAACAGGCTCGCCGACAGGGCGTCTTTTATCAATTTTGCAGTGCCAAAGAGATTGTATTATTCGCGACGGACGTCGCTAGTAGAGGGTTAGACTTTCCTGCCGTAGATTGGGTCGTGCAAGCAGATTGCCCTGAGGACGTCCCAACGTACATTCACAGAGTCGGCAGAACGGCGCGCTACACCGCCGCGGGCAAAGGCTTACTGATGCTCACGCCTGGTGAATCTCACTTTATGAAGGAGCTCGAGGAAGCGAAGGTGCCGCTGAAACCAATCAAAATCAACCCGAAGAAGCAGTCGTCTCGTATTCAAAGTTCCATGCAAGGCTTGCTGTCAAAGGATTCCGACCTCAAGTACCTATCGCAGCGCGCCGTCGTGTGCTATCTGCGTTCTGTATACTTGCAGAAGAACAAAAAGGTGTTTGACATCAAGTCGATTGACATTGATGCGTTTTCGTTTTCCATGGGTCTTCCGAACGCTCCCCGTTTGCGTTTCATGCAGACTGGACAAGGCGCGGCGGCGAGCGATAGCGACGAAGAAGCGGACGCTCCAGATGCTTCAGACGAGGAAGAAACTTTGGACGAGGATGACGATGATGATGATGGCAACGACGAAGACGATAGCGAAGATGAGTTGGAATCGGAAGAAGAGGAACCAGAAAGTCCCAAGGAGGGCATCATCCAAAGAAAGGGTGGCGGCCGATTCGGCTTGGTCGTCGAACAAGGTGACGACGACGACGACGATTTCATGAATGTCAAGCGCATTGATCATCGTCTTGGCGAAAGCGATTCTGATGAAGATGAGAAGAAGTACGACGCCGACGAAAAGGCAGCTGAAATCGCTCGTAAGCGCGCTCTCAAGGGTAAGCTTAAGATCAAGGAGAGTGGCCACGGCGCAAACAAGCGGGTGGTGTTTGATGAGGAAGGCACGTCAATGGCGCCGCTTCAAGCCCTCGGTGTAAAGAGTGGAGTCGAAGACGTGAGTGTGCCGGGTGAGTCACTTCGCGCCGCAATGAAGGCGCGCTACGCTGAAGTTGCCGCTGAGCGTAAGGAGGCGGATCGCGCCGATAAAGGTCGCGAAAAGGCTCGCCTTCGCGAGGGTCGACTGCGCAAAAAGCAAAAGCTGCGAAACGACGCCGACGAAGGAGACGCAGAGGTCGAAGTCACCCTGGGTGGTGCGTCGGATTCGGATGGTTTCCCGAGTGATTCGGAGATGGACGACGCACCGGTGCCTCGTAAACGGGACGTCATCGATCCCGCTGTCGCCGGCATGGCGCCCGCTGCGGATGAAAAACTTGAATCTCTCGAGGAGAGAGCTTTGCGCTTGTTAGAGGGATGAGCAAGTGGCGATATTCGTGTGATAGTTAAGTAGTTTGAGTATGTTTCTTGTGATTTGACATGTCGTATTTAGTGTTTTTATTGGTACATGGACACGACGTCGCCGGCGTAGTCATTCGGCGACAGGATCATGCTCGTGTCGTTGCCTTGCGGCACCGCGGCGTTTCCTTCCTTTTGAGCTTCACGCGCCATCTGGTTAGCCGCGCGGTTAGCCTTCTTTTGGAATTCTTCTCTCTTACCAGCCGTGATTTGCTTCCAGTCATCGGCGACGCGCCTGGAGATGTCGACGTGGTTGAGCTGAGGCTCAGACTTCTTGAGTTGGTTGCGGCGTTCTTCGGCAAAGAGCAAGTACGCCGTCGGCGGCTTCTTCGGCTTGCCGTTCGCGTTTATAGCCTTGGAGGACGGCTTGGACTTCTTCGCCGGTCCGTAAACCGGCGGACGGTATTCAGCCTTGAGCTTTCTGTAGTGAGCGAGTTCCTTGGCGGCTTGCTCCTTGCAACTTTTCAATTCAGCCGGGGTGATTTTGTTCCACATATCCGCTAATTTGGTAGTCACGGCTTGCATTTCATCGCGCGTAAACTTTTCATTCTCGTTCGGGTGGATTTCCGCCATCACCTGTCTTCGGTACTTGCTGCAAAAGATGAGATACGCCGTCCTGGCGCGCACCGGCTTTTCGCCTTGCGCTTCGATGACGATTTGTCCCTTTGGCTTGTTCTTCGCGCGAGCGAGCTTCTTGAGCATCGCCGGCGGGAACGCCGCCTTTTGCATCTCATACGTCGCCTTGCACTTATCAGCTTCCGCCTGCACCTGCTTGCGTTCGCTAGGCGAGATTTTCTTCCACATGGCGGCCAACTTGGTCGTCACCGTGTGCATCTCCGCGCGCGTAAACTTTGCGTCCGGCTCGGGGTGAATCTGCCGCATGATCTCTCCTCTGTGTTTCGAGCAAAAGATCAAGTACGCCGTCATCGCCCGTTTCGGCGGTTGCGGGTTCGATTCATCCGTGTGCTGCGCGCGTCGCATCGGCGTCCATCGCATCGTTCCGTCAGTCGCTCCGTCTCGCTCGCTAGTGTACAACCCAACAACCACTTTGGGGAACGACGACGCATACATGTGAACCGTCACCCGCGAGTCACGAACCGCGAAAAAAGAGCCGTTCAAAAAACACGCACGAAATCACCCGCGCGGGTGATTGATTCGAAGACGAACGCCGCTCGCGTCTCGCTCTTCCTCGTCGTCGTCCTTTGAGCTCTGCACGCGTCGACTTTGATCGCGCGAGACGCGACGGACGCACCTTTTCCTGAGCCTTCATTTCGTTCGATCCTTCGTTTTTCGAGAGAATCCTGCGCGCGCGCGACGCGTTCGCGTTCGTTCGTCAGTCGAATCCCTCGCTCGGGTTCGCGCATTTCATTCATTTTACTGGCGCGTCGGCGTCGTCGTCGGCGCCGCACGGAACGGAACGCCACCGCGCGGGCGGGGGTGGCGTCGTCGTCGTCGTCGGCGGCGTTCGCGTCGCGTCGCGCGGTCTCCCGGTTCGTACCTCGCGGTTCCTTCCGTCGTCGCGGTGTGTCGAACCGAGCGTTCCAACGTTCGTTCGTTCGTTCCCGCACGAAAGTATCCATGAATGACTCCTTGGAAAATATATTCGTATGGTTTTTAAATGTCCTACAATATGGTATTTGTAAACCCTACGTGTTTTTATGTATGATTTTCAAACATCTCGATCGTTGAGATTCGCAACCCGTGGGATCGACCTGGGACTAACAAATCTTGAGTGTTGAACGGCGTTAAACGGTGGTACAATACGACGAGTTAAATTTTTTGAGTTAATTTTCTATTTTATTCATTTATATAGATGTTTATGTGGTTTTAGTATGGTACATATGTGTCGTATTGTCGTGGGTCGTTGTACTGTGATTCTCTGGTACATAGATTTGTGACGACGACGCGCGCGTCGCGCGCGCGCCGCAGTGCGCGACGGGCGGACGCAGTCGTCGTCGACCGCGTCGTTCGCTACTTCGCTTCACCGTCGGTCGTTCGCGTGGGTGTTCGCGCCACGCCTGGACGACGGGTGTTATCAGAATCAAGACGATGCGGATGACGACGGTGCGGGTGATGACGATGGCGCCAGCGGCGAACGGTGGTTTGAGGCGAACGACGCCGACGGTGAGAGATGTGCGGACGCGACGCGCGGTGTCGATGGTGTATGCGCCGTCGTCGTCGTCGTCGTCGTCGTCGCGATGCGTGAGGAGTCGGGTGCGCGCAGAACAGGACGCGGACGGCGTCGGCGCGGTGGCGGAGAGTCAAGCGCGTTCGGCGGATGAAGGTTTGGAGTGCGTCGCGTCGACGATGGGCGCCGAGTGCGTGATTCCGGAACCGGTGGTAAATGAGAGAGAGATTTCGTGCGTCGGTGTGGGGATGGAGGCGTCGTGCGACGTGTCGATGGATGTGGACGATAGGGTCGCGAGCGCGAGCGAGAGGGTGGCAGAGGCGACGACGTCGGACGTCGCGTCGTTGTTTGGAAGTTTGGCGCTCGTCTCGCCCTTCTTCTTGTGGGGCACGAGTATGGTGGCGATGAAGGGTGTATTGCCCGTGACTTCGCCGATGTTTGTGGCTTCGGTGCGCCTCATTCCGTCGGGATTGATTCTCGTCGCGTGGGCGTTGAGTAAAGGGAGACCGCTTCCCAAATCCGCCCAGGCCTGGACCGCGGTGGCGCTCTTCGCCGTGGTTGACGCGGCGATGTTTCAAGGGTTTTTGGCTGAGGGATTGCAGCGCACAAGCGCTGGTCTGGGATCGGTCATCATAGATTCTCAGCCTCTGACTGTGGCTGTGTTGGCGTCCATCTTCTACGGAGAGACGCTCGGCGCGGAGGGCGTCGCCGGCCTCGCGCTCGGCGTCTTGGGTCTCTTACTCCTCGAACTCCCTCCGGAGGTTTTAACATCTGTGGTGAACTCGGATGGCGCGGAGGCTTTGAGTAACGTTGCGCTTTTTGATGGCAACCTTTGGGATAGCGGGGAGTGGTGGATGTTGTTGGCGGCGCAATCCATGGCCATCGGCACCGTCATGGTTCGTTGGGTGTGCAAGTACGTCGATCCCGTCATGGCGACGGGTTGGCATATGGCGCTCGGAGGCGTACCGTTGCTCGCGTACTCGCTCGCGACGGAACCAGAACTATACTCAAACATGGCGCTCTCGACGACGGATGTCGCCAGTCTCGCGTACGCCTCCATTTTCGGAGGCGCTGTCGCCTACGGCGCCTTCTTTTACTTTGCGAACAAGGGTTCACTCACAAAGCTTAGCACGCTCACGTTTCTCACGCCCATGTTCGCCTCGGCTCTCGGTTACTTTGCGTTGGACGAGACCCTCACTTCGACGCAGCTCGGCGGAGCCGTCGTCACCTTGGTCGGTATTTACTTCGTGAACACCAGGGCGAAAGAGGCGGGGGAGACATAGCGCCGGTCTCCGTCTCTGTCTCGCTCGCTCATCGCTCGCTCTCACGGTTGTTCCCATTCGTTCGATATCGGCATTATTAGCTCGTTGTTTCAGTTGTGATGATACGTGTAACCAATAGCAACCAAATAGCGAAACCGCCCCAGAGCATGACTTCCACCGCGTCCGCGCGTCGCCTTTCCCGTCCGACGCCCGCGCGCGTCGCGACGTTCGCGAGAAACCCCTCTCGGACGCACCCCGCGGCGTCGGCGCGTCGCGTCGCGTCCGCGTCGGCGACGGTTTCGTTTGAAATCCACGCCCAGCTCGAGTACGGCGACGGTTTGCGCGTCACCGGAAACGTCCCCGCGCTCGGCGATTGGGACCTCTCGCGCGGGTTGGTTTTGCGTTGGACAGAGGGAAACGTTTGGGTCGGTCGATTCGACGTCGAATCGTCGACGGTGGATTTGGAGTTTAAGTGCGTGCGGACGCGCGAGGACGCGAGCGCCGCGTGGGAAGACGGAGATAACCGGACAGCCGTCGTCGGACGCGGGTCGACGCTGGTGAAGTGTCGATTCGGCGAGCGCGGGTGCGAGGTTTCAAGGCGGGAAGAAGAAAGCGCGGGCGAGGACGGTGGGCTAAATGCCGGCGTCTCGGGAGAGGATGGGTCGGTGGAATCGAACGGTGATGACGCGTATTTGAGGGACGTCGCGCCGGCTACGCGTTCGGTTGCGTGGGATGGCGACGACGTTCGTCTCATGCAAGCGAACGAACACTCGTCAGAGCGTCCGAGTGAAATGACGTGGGACGTGAGTCGATTGGACGAAGGCACCGCCGCGAGAGCGGTCGTGATCGGCGATAAGGAGGGCGGGTCGTGGTTTCAAAAGCTCGCCGTGGTGGCGAATGAAATAGGCATCGGTAGAGAAATTACTAGGGACAAACTCGCGGCGTGCGCGACGTATCTCCAGTGGATAAGCACGGGGACGATCAAGTGCGTCGAGGGCGGTGGACACAGGCGTCCGAACGGGCCGGCGATGGTGGGTAGAGGAATATTCATCAGCATGGAACAAATTCAAGGCGCCATGTACCGACACGGAACGGATTTGGGCGAAGTCGAGCGAGCGGTGATGCGTCGCATCCATCCCTGGCTCCCGTCGTTCAACGAAGAATTCACCAACGCGGTACCGCTGACGCGCATTCGTGACATTGCGCACCGAAACGACATCCCGCAGGATTTGAAGAGAACCATCAAGCACACCATTCAGAACAAGTTGCACCGCAACGCCGGTCCGGAGGATTTGGTCGCGACGGAAGTCGTGCTCGAACGAATCACCGCCAATCCTGGTGAGTTTTCGGAAGATTTCGTGCGAGAATTCCACGAATTTTACATTGAACTGAAACGATTCTTCAACGCGAGCGGGGTTTTCGAGCGTTTAGACAGTCTCCGCGGGACTTTGGATGCTGAAACTGAACCCCTCATCGACGACTTGATTGCGACGCAAAAGAAAATCGACGCCGGCGCCGCGGATGGCTGGTTCGGCGCCGAAGGCGACGATTTACGACACGCCCTGCAGGTTTGCACAGAGCTCCGCGCGTACTTTTGCGCAGGTTTGAGCACCGGGATGAGAAACGACGCGCCAGACGACTCGGTTCGTCAGCGCCAAGCGTGGCGCCAAGTCGAAATCGCGCTCGAAGAGTACGCCTTTGTCGCCATTGCGCGCTGCAACAATCTCATGGAGCGAGAAGAGGAAACGAGCGCGCGCGACGATCGATCGTGGAAACACGCCGGGTGCGTCGCGTCGCTCGCTCTTCGTCAAATCGGACTCTCCGGTTGGAGACCGCTCGAGACTGGAATCATCGCTCGTGAATTGACGCGTTGGACGGAACCGGGCGTCGCCGATGAAAACGCCGCGCTTCGACTCAAGGCGTCGTTGCGACGCGCGTCGCGGTTGGTAGATTCGCACACCAACGCCCTCATGACTGGTTTCGGAGATGCGCCGGTGCGACTCGCCGATGCGTTTGGGTTGCAAAACCACGTCGGTTCAACCTTTATTGAGGCGGTCATTCGCGCCGGCGTCCCGTTTCAACTCTCGCGATGCGTCGAGTCGTTGAATCGCGCGGCGGAGAGTTACGTCGCCGGCGACGGATTCGATCCGATCGTGCTCGGTGTCGCTCGAGGGACGCTCGTCGAATTGGACCGTTTGAGTCCAGAGGCCGCAAAGGCGCACGACGGGGGCGATATCATCGCCGTCGTGCGCGCGTTCGACGGGGATGAAGAGATTTCGACGGCGGGTCGGCACGTCAAGGGTGCGATTCTTTACGGCGAACTCGCGCACTTGTCGCACCTGGCAATTCGCGCGAGACAAGAGCGCGCGCCTCTCGTGAGCGCGCTCAGCGCGGATGCGCGACACAGATTACAAGAATTCATCGGGTACGACTGCGTCTTGAACGTCACCGCGTCCGGAACGGAGGTTCGTGCGTATGATTCCTCGCGCGACGCCGAATCGACCTCCGAATCGACTGCGCGAGAAGACGCCGGTCCTGTCGTTCCGGT
>Ga0255772_10002158_pt1 | contig 19323 bp, 27 predicted proteins | sample 071ome_34_FD_179970 | JGI IMG/M metagenome (GOLD analysis project Ga0255772, IMG submission 179970) | Coastal salt marsh microbial communities from the Groves Creek Marsh, Skidaway Island, Georgia - 071411BT metaG (version 2) | ecosystem: Environmental > Aquatic > Marine > Intertidal zone >...
GGTAAACAGAACACTTGCAGAAGCAGGATTTGCGGCAGTTTCAACATCAGGAAGTTATAACGATTTAACAAACAGACCCAATCTCACATTTGATGGTGATGTTTCTGGATCCACCGGCGGTGCATTGGCAGGTGGTGCGTCAACTATTACGATAACATTAGACGATGTTGGTATTGTTGCTGGAACCTACAATGGTTTTACAATTGATAGCAAAGGTCGTGTAACAGCAGTCAATCCGTTATTAACTGAAGACGATACTCTACAAAGTGTAACCGACAGAGGAACCACAACAACAAATTCAATCACGGTTGCAGGACTTACGGTAGGAAATTATTCTTTCCCAACTACACTTGGTTCTGATGGTACAATATTAAAAGTACAAAACGGAGGATTACAATTTTTATCAGCAAGTGATTTTGGTTCATTACAAATTACAGCAGATGACTCTGTCGTAAGAACAATTAATAGTGGAGAAATATTAGAAGTTGCCGGAGCAGGAACAATTACAACCGCTTCTGATGCTGAAGGTAAGTTAACAATTACAGGACCTACAAACATAAGTGCATTTTCAAATGATTCTAATTACGTAGCAGTTGGAGATAATATTAGCAATCTTTCTAACGATGCTAGATACATGACCGAAATAGGAATCGCGGCTGATGATTCTGTTACAAGATATGTAGGTGCTGGAGAACTTATTAAATTTATTGGTTCAGGTAATGTTACAACAGCAACAGATCTAGAAGGATATGTAACTATTACTTCAGCACCAACATTACAAGATGTAATTACAAACGGAAGCATAGCGACAACATCTGTAGATTTTCAAGATAGTGTTACACTAGGTAGCGATACAAATGACAACTTAATAATCAAAGCAAGAGTAACACAACGTTTTCCATTATACTTTGATGGCGCAACAGCAGGTGGATCATACACAAGATTTGAAATTGAAGATCCAACCGGAAATAGAACAATTACATTTCCTGATCAAACAGGTACCGTTGCATTTGCCGGTGCTAATTTGTCAACATTTACAAATGATATAAACTTTATTACCAACACAGGATCAACAACAGGAAACGCCGGAACAGCCACAGCACTACAAACTCCAAGAAACTTTAGTATTAGTGGTGCGGTTACAGCAAGTAACGTATCTTTTAATGCAACAGGCGATGTTGTTCTTAATACTACATTTACAAACAATAATATTAGTCAATTTGTAAACGATTCTGGCTATGCTAAAAATGCTGTACAAGTAGGCGATAACATTAGTGTATTAGCCAATGACAGCGACTTTATGAGCAATTGGTATATTGCCGCAGATGATTCCACAAGATACAAAGTACGCAATGAAGAAACCATAAAAATTATGGGTAGTGGTGCCGCAACAACTTCTACTGACCCCGAAGGAAACATAACCGTTGCAGTATCAAACAATTTAAGTACGTTTAACAACGATGCAGGATTTAACACACAAAATGATACTATTACACTAACAGGCGATGTTAGTGGTACTGGTAGAACAACAATCAACACAACATTGAACTTGGCTCTGTCTGATGTTATTCCGGGATCATACAACTATGTGACGGTTGATACAAAAGGTATTGTACAAGACGCATTACTAAAAAATTATATTGAATCAGGTAGCGGAGTAAGTCAATTAAAAAATGATGCAGGATACATTACATCACTAGGAACGTCATTAACATTTATTGGTGATGATTCAACAGGATTTGGTGTTCCAATTCCAGGTAACGCTATACGATTCCAAGGTTCAAATGGTGTTACGGTGTCCGCGGCAAACGAAATTGTAACAATTACTGGACCTCTTAATGCAAACGGTTTACTTACAGCAGACATAAAAGGTTCTGTGTTTGGTGACGACTCTGCAACTATTATCCAAGGCGATACAGGATACATTACAACTCCTGTTGCCACAATTAATCAATACATGCAAATGGCAGTTCTTACTACAGAGCCTAGCAATCCAGTAGATGGAATGGTTGCTATTGCAAGTGGAGAAGCAGGTGAATGGAATCCGGGTGGATTATCTGATGGTACCAAACAGATGGTAGTATATCTCGGAGGATGGAGACCAATTGCTAGTGGTGGCGGCGCTTAATATCCCTAATTAGAAATAAATACTCATATAATACAAACAAGGAGCAGAGGGTATGTATGAGTATAAGGTTAAAGTCCTAAAGGTCGTCGACGGCGATACGGTGGATGTCGATATTGATTTAGGTTTTGGTGTGGTTCTTTCAGATGAGCGTGTTCGTATAATGGGCATTGATACACCAGAATCAAGAACACGAGATAAAGTAGAAAAAGTTTTTGGGTTGGCTTCCAAAACAAGACTTAAACAACTACTTGGCAAAACTGCCATTCTAAAAACACAAATTAACAAAAATGGCGAGGATATGAAAGGTAAGTTTGGACGTATCCTGGGCGATTTCGTTTCCGTTGACGGAAGAATGGTTACGGACGTTCTAGTTGAAGAAGGTCATGCTGTGGCCTACTTTGGTGGGAGCAAAGAAGAAATACAAGCCAAACATTTGGTAAACAGAGACAAACTCTTAAGAGAAGGCAAAGTAAAACTTCCAAAATAAATAGTATTACTAAGGCAAATAGGCTTAGTCAAAGGCAAATATAAGGAGCATAGGCATGAATAAAACTAATCTACAAGTGTCAAATCAAGACACAAATACCACAGAATCCAAAAAACTGGTAAAATTGGTAAAATCAACAATTGACAAATCTCCCGATCCCATGTATTATAATGGTATTACTGGTATTAATGGTAATACTAATAATTTAAAAAATGGCTTAAGGAGGCAAACAATGGCAAAAAGTAAAGAGGTTCTTGATAACATCAAAACTATCTGTCGCAACGAATGGGGTGACGAGTCGGTGTATGAAGGACCATCAGGCAAATATAAATGGGAAGTAGGCAGAGATACAGGCAATGGAATAATCAACGGAGTCGTACGTAAAATGGTTGCTGAAGATAAAGAAGGCAATGAAATTTACACGGTCGCTGGTTCATTCAAAATCAATTCCAACGGCGAAGTAGCACGATGGACTGGTTTACCAAGACGTTTCCAAAAAGAAGCGTCAGAACTTGCTAAAAGCACTAACGGTCACGCAGATCATTAAAATGCTTATTAAAGATGCTTTATCAACTTTGGATAAACGTCAAGCCTATGAGTTATGGCAAAAACGTTTAGATAGTGTAGACAACATTATCTCTAATTCAACTTCGGCATGGAGTCTTGACTTTTGGACTAAAGTTAGAAGACAACTTGTCAGACAAGTAAATTTATTATATGCAAGTTACAAGGAAAATTAAAAAATATCTAGTCTCAGTGCGTCCGACAATTTATAAGATACTAGCAATTATATTATTGTCAGCATCATTATACGTGTATGGAACATTCAATCCAAACATTTGGACACAGGAGAAGATTGAAAGAAAAGTGGAAGATACTATACTAGAGCAAGCCTTTAGTTTCGGTCTTCACGAACCTGAGTTTGTTTATAACGATGACAAAACTTTTGTAAAATCTCTTACAACTTGTATCAACTATATTAACTTTACTCTGCATCCTACTGAACGGGTTCCTAGTTCTATTATAATAGCGATGGCAGGAGTCGAAAGTGCATGGGGCACTAGTAGATTTGCTGTTGACGGGAATAATCTCTTTGGTATAAGAACATGGGATAAAAAGGTAAAACAATTGAAACCTTTGGACTTGCCCAACGCTGAGTTCGGTGTTAAAATATTTAAAACAAAATGTGAATCAGTGAGAGAAATGGTTAGACTACTTAATGAGCATCATGCTTATGACGGTTTTAGAGAAGAAAGAGATAATCAGATTGAAGACGGCAAATGGCATTACAGAAAACTTTTAAATACACTAGATTCTTGGAGCACAAATCCAAAGTATGCAGGCATTATTAATGATGTAATAATCAAAAGGAATTTGCCATGACAATGCATTTAGAACGTGGACTAACCACACTTAACACAAAAAAACGCAAGGTTAAAACAACCAAGTCTAAAATAGAAAAGTGGAAAGAACAGCATCGTATTCATAACAAAGAAATGAAGCGAATGGGTTTGAAAAAGCACATGTTGTCTTTTGAAGATTTCGTTTTGTATATTCACGGACAACTGAAAACCAAAACAGAACCTGTTGCAAGAACACCGTGGCATCACACTGAAAGCACATATCGTAGGGACACTGAAACAGAAAAAATACCAAGTTATGTTTCTAAAGGCGGCTTTGAACCTTGTACCAAGAAAGAACCTATGCAATACACAGGTGAACGAAAACTTGTAGGTATTGCTACTATGCACAAGAGTAATTTGGTTCCTATCTTTGCCGATGACGATGATAAGACAGGTAAGAAACAAGCAACAGAAATTGCAACAATGAGGCGGAACTAATGTACGCAGTTAAGTTAGTTTATTATACATCTAAATATTTTGATGAAAGTGATTACTATTATGAAAATTCTATCTAAAAGTTTTGTCGGAACCCTAGTGGGAATATCAATAGCGTTAGCAGGATCTACAAATGCTAATACTTTTCCGGACAACATACCTGTTGGACAACTATATACTGAGAAAAGTAATCCAGAAGCATATTGCCTAGCACAGAATATCTATTGGGAATCAAGTGTTGATAACCTAGCAGGTCAGGCCGCAGTTGCTGACGTTGTTCTTAATAGGGTTAGCAGTGACAGATTTCCAAATACAATATGCGAAGTGGTCAAAGAAGGACCAGTTCGAGAAAGTTGGAAAACAAAACAAGATCCAAATCTAGACGATAGCGAAAGAAAATATAATCCAATTCGCAATCGCTGTCAGTTTAGTTGGTACTGCGATGGTAAATCAGAAGAGGTCAGAACTCCAGAAGAAAATCCAAAATGGAGATTGGCACAAGAAATTGCTTATAAAATGATCAAGTTTGATTACCTACGTGGAATCAGTGAGGGTGCAACACACTATCACGCAACGTATGTTAGTCCAGAATGGGCGAAACATTATACCGTAGTTGGTCGAATTGGATTACACATCTTTTATCGCCAAAATTAACTTTTATGGTTGACAATACCGGTAAAGATGTTATTATAGTATAGAAGGCTTAAACAAGGAGGCTAAAATGAAAGGCGCACTAAAAAATGTATTGTTGGGAACACTAGTAGCAAGTATGCTTGGTGCTTGTAGTTCAATGACAACAATCGCAGAAAGAGACACTTATGCACAACCTAAATGGTATGCAAAGTGTAAAGACCACGGAACAGAAGGTTGGTTCTGGTGGGAAAAAGACTATGCGTATGCCTGTGGTGCTGGTGAGAGCATTTATGCTCAAGCGGCAGAAGAACAGATGTATGCTATTGCGATGAATAACTTCGCAAAAAGAATCAACTCTAAAGTTAATTCAATGACAGATATTGAGTTTAACAATGATGTGAAGAATACTACAACTAAAATTAGTTATGTGGTAGACAACACAACAATTAGAGAACATCTTAATAAGGAAAGTGGACACTTTGTATTAGGTGGTAAGCACTACACATTCGTTAGGTTGAAAATGCCTAAGGAAGTGTTTGATACACTAATCAACGAAGCAAAAACGCAAGACGCAAAGCAGAGTCAGTAATATGAAGACTATCCTATTATTGGCTTCTGTTCTTGTGTTAACTGCTTGTGGTACTACTGGTAGTAACAAGGAGTACACAGAACGTCCAAAAAAACAATTCTGCCATACAGAGCAAGTCATCGTAAAAGATAGTACAGGCGATAAGACCGATGTACAATCAAAAACGGTACTAACTTGTTCTGATAAAACGGATCCGATGGATAGTCCGTTGATTAAGGCAGGCGTATCTAAAAAATGTGGTTACTTCACTGATCACATGGTGTTAGGAGGAAGAGATGTATGGTATAAACAAATGGCTTGTTTCGTTGGTAACGAAGGTACAGGACGTTGGGTTATTGTTCCGAATCCTGTTGATAACTAGCATACTAGGAATGACTGCTTGTTCAAGTGGTCCTATGTCTAGGAACGTGATCGTACACAATCAAGAGAAACAAGTAATCAACAACTCATTCTCATTAGCATACAGAATTCTAGAAGACATTCGTTGGAACCTTCCTGAAAGAAGCACACACCTACATAACAAAGGTGTTATAATGGCTTTGAAGAGAGCAAACAACGGCGAAATGGTTGAATGGTTTGACGAGCAAAATGATGCTTATGGTTCTACAAAAATTTTACTTACCCACAACAACGGAAATGGCTGGTGTAGATTAGCCGAAACCGATGTTAAATATAAAGAGAATCACAGAAAGTGGGTATACAAGGCGTGTACGGCAAATAAAGGCGTAAGTTGGACTATGGTACAACGCTTTGATAGTTAGAGCAAATTTTTTCTTTACAAAATCATAAACTCACTATATATTAAACATTAATAGAAGGGTTAAATACTACACTATGATATTTGGACTTATTACATTTTTATCAGCAATTACAATATCGGGTGTAGCCATCTACTATTCCGTAGCAGGTTTGGCGGCTATATTTGCCGCGGCAACTATTCCTATTATTGTAATGGGTGTATCACTTGAAGTAGGTAAACTAGTCACAGCAGTATGGTTGCATAGGTATTGGGATAAAGCCGTATGGTGGATGCGTACATATCTTTCCATTGCTGTTCTTGTTCTTATGTTTATTACATCAATGGGTATCTTTGGATTCTTATCTAAAGCACACATCGAACAAACAAGTTTATCACAAGAACAAGTTGCTCTTATTGAAACACTCGACGATAAAGAAACAAGAGCACAAGCCAAGATTGATAGATGGCGTGGCGAACTTGATCGTTTACTAAAAGGCGAAGATGTCCGTGTTGACAATCTTATTGAAAACGAACAAGCAAGTTTAGATAAAATCTATGCTCGTGTTAAAGAAGAAAAGGATTCTTTTAGAGCGGATGCTAAATTTGAAGTAGAACAACAGCAACTACGTATTACTCAAGCACAAGACAGACGAGATAAAGAAATTGCGGCCGCTGAGAAAAAGTTTGAAGGATCACTAGGCGGAACTAAAGCGTACGAAGAAGCAGTTAAGAAAGCAAAAGATAACGAATTAAGTGTTGCTTCAAGAGCACAAGCAGAAATCTTAAAGATTAATACACAACTAGATAAAGATCTTAAAGCAATCGATGCCAAGTATGCTACAGACATTGCTTCAATTAACAAACGTATTAACGATTTACGTAACCAAGCAAATAATAAGACACAGGATATCGAAGGACGCATTACTGAACTGGAAGGCTTCATTGAAACAGAACAAAAATCAATTGACGATGTTCGTGAAGAAAAGTTTGGATATGAAAAGCAGTATCGTAAACTTGAAGCAGAAGTAGGACCAATTAAATATATTGCAGAATTTATATATGGTGAGCAGGCAGACCAAAATTTACTAGAGGCCGCTGTCCGTTGGGTAATCATTATTATTATATTTGTTTTTGACCCATTGGCCGTTCTTTTACTAATTGCATCGCAGTACACATTCAATTGGAATAGAGAAGTTAAAGGCGGTAGTTTGCCGGGAAAGCCAGATCCGGATCCAGAACCAGATAGTGGCTCTGAATTAGAAATAGAGAAACCTGCGTACGAAGAAGACGACGGTCCTATAACCGAAGAGCAAATAACCCAACTCGAAGAATCAGCAAAAACCTCAGCAGTACTTTCTAAAAAAAAGGAAGGACAATATCTTCTTTGGGATGACATAGATCCTGATCCTGTACAACCACAAGAAGTTGTTGAAGAAGAAAAGTATATCGATCCTAACCAACAGGAACTAGACTTTGACGAACGTTTAGAAGACGAATCTGAAGAAGAATATTTAAAACGTATTTGGAAAAAGAACAATCCCGGAGTAACAATTAATGCTGTTAAAAAATTAAAAGATACAGGCGTCATAGATAGTTTACCATGGGACAATGTAGAACAAACTATCGAAAGTATGAAGGACGAAGGGGAATGGCCTAAATCCAAAGACGAACTAGAAGCATGGAATGAATGGGTTGAAAAAGCAAACGAGGAAGCAGAAAAGAATCCAGAATTACCAAAAGATAGGCAAGCATTAACAGAAGTAATAGAACCTGCAGGGTTCGTCCAAAATGAAGAACAAACACAAGGACTTTGGAAAGATATAAATCAAAAAAGAAACGATGTCAGCATTGATCCGGAAAAATTAAAAGAATTGGAAATTACTGAAGAACAATATCGTGACGCATCACAACAGCATATCATGAAATTAATCGCGAGGCTCCAACAAGGCATAATTAAAGTAGACGACTTATCGAAGTCTGAAGCAAAGAAAATTAATGAAATTATCGAGAAACGAGGCATTTAGTGAGTAAAAAAATAAACCTTATCAGTCCACCTGATACCTTACATAATAACAACTTTTCTTTTAATCTAATTAACACAACACCAGAAGAACAAGAAAAAGTGTCGATGTTTTTAGCAAAAGAGCCTACTAACGAAGAATTAAATATTTTTGTTTACAACAATGAATCTAATCCATCATGGTTACTGAATACCGTTAATGGTAAAAATAATTCGTATATTAATCTTGACAACACTAGTGATATTAGTGTACAATATATTAGTTATTTGTTAAGTTTGAGCGGAACATATTATACTACAAATGACAAAAACAGCAAGGAAATTTTTTCACTCGTGAATAATAACTTTGTTAAAAATATAAACGAATTTTTGGATAAGATTTATGAGCAACGATAAAAAGAATTACCTTTGCGACTTTTGTGGCAAAACAAGAAATGATGTAGCAAAACTAATTGTAGGTAATTCTGCTTCAATCTGTAATGAGTGCATTGATCTTTGCGGAAACATTCTAGAAGAAGAAAAAATTAAAACACTTAAAGAGACCGGTGATGATATTGATTTGTCACTATTAGGTCCGACAGCAATCAAAGCCGTGCTTGACCAACACGTGATAGGTCAGGAAGATGCAAAAATTTCATTAAGTGTTGCTGTTAGTCAGCATTACAAAAAGATTAAAAATCCGTCTAAGGATATTAAACTAGATAAAACTAATGTGATGGTTATGGGACCAACTGGTTCAGGTAAAACATTAATGGCACAAACTATTGCTGATTATCTAGATGTTCCTTTTGCTATTTGTGACGCAACAAGTTTAACAGAAGCAGGATATGTTGGTGATGATGTAGAAAGTATTATTACTAGATTACTTACAGAAGCACAAGGCGATATTAAACTTGCTGAACGTGGAATAATCTTTATAGATGAAATTGATAAAGTTACAAAGAAATCTAGTAACGTTTCTATTACTAGAGATGTAAGTGGTGAAGGTGTTCAACAAGCACTATTAAAAATTATTGAAGGTACAAAAGTACGAGTAAATGCACAAGGTGGCAAACGTAAACACCCAGGACAGGAAATGGTTGATGTTGATACTAGCAAAATCTTGTTTATCGTTGGAGGTGCGTTCATTGGACTGGATAAAATTGTTAACGATAGAAAACACAAAGGCGGAATTGGTTTTGGTGTAGATATTAAAGATACATCGAAAGAAGAAGATTTTGAAGGTGTAGAACCCGAAGATCTTATTAAGTTTGGATTTATTCCAGAGTTTGTCGGTCGTTTTGGTTTAATTACTTACGTTAAGGAGTTGACAAAAGACCAATTAGTTAGTATAATGAAAGAGCCTAAGAACGCAATGATAAAACAATACAAATATCTATTTGGGTTGGACGGAGCAGATTTAGAGTTTACTAAAGAAGCAATGGTACTAATTGCAGAAAAGGCAAAAGAAATGAAAACTAATGCTAGAGGTATTAAAAACATTATTGAAAAGATACTTTTACATTGGCAATTTAATGCACATGAACTTGTGCAAAAAGGATTAACTAGTATTACTATCAACAAGGAAGCAGTTGAAGATCCTAAGAGAGCAATATTAGTTTATAAAGAAGAGGAAAATGGCAAAACGAATTAAGGTAACAACGATGGCTAGTGTCAGAGATGGCGAATACGGTCTTACGGTTAAGGTTAAAGGTGATTCCCCTTATGAGTTTACCAAGGCAATGCGGAAGTTTAAACGTAAAGTAGCAGAAAGCGGTGTCTTGCAAGAACTTAGAGATAGGGAATTTTATCAGAAGCCTAGCGAAAAAAGACGTGAAGCAAAGAAGCGTGGTATTGCTCGTGTTAAAAGAGAGCAACGTCTCAATGACGAACTAGGTCCTGTACACTCACGTAAAAAGAGGTAACAACAATGTCAACTCATGCAATGATTGACCTTGAAACATTAGGAACACATCCTGATTGCGTAATTCTTACATTAGGTGCAATTAAATTTAATCCTTTTACAGATCAAGAACCACACGACGGTATCTATCAAAAAATTAATATTGACGAACAAGATGCACTAGGTCGCACACAAGATGAAAGTACCATTGAGTGGTGGGGCAAACAATCTAAGTCAGTACAGGAAGAAGCATTCACAGAGCAAGGACGTATCAGTTTAGATACAATGACTAAAGAAATTAATAAGTTTCTTGTAGGAGTTGATATTATATGGGCACAAGGTCCTGCATTTGATATTGTTATATTAGAAGATTTATACAGACAACTTAAGAAACCTATACCATGGAATTTTTGGCAAATTAGAGATAGTAGAACATTGTTTAGTTTGTTGCCAAAGGATCCACGTAAGGCAATACAACAAGAAGCACACAACGCTTTGGCTGACTGCTATTACCAGGCATTAAGTGTTCAGAAAGCATACAAAGATTTAGGAGTTAGAAATGCGAATTGAACAAGACATTAAATTAGATTATAAAGACGTATTATTCAAACCAAAAAGATCAAAGTTAACAAGTCGTAAAGATGTTGACTTGACTAGAACTTTTAAATTTCACAATAGTGGAAAAGAATGGACAGGAGTTCCTGTCATGGCATCCAACATGGATGGTGTTGGAACTTTCTCAATGGCAAAGGTAATGCAGAAACACAAGATGCTTACCGTATTGCGTAAGCACTACACAATTGATGATTGGGAAAAAGCAGTTAACTCGGGATTAGAATTAAAGAACGTAAGTGTTTGCACAGGAACGGGAGCAATTTGGGATCAAAACGCCAAAGACTTTACAACTATGCAGGAAGTTTTGCGTAGATACCCAGATGTTCCGTTCATCTGTGTAGACGTTGCAAACGCATATCACGAAAACTACGGTGATTTTATTGCACGTCTAAGAGACAAGTATCCAGAAAAAACTATCATTGCAGGTAATGTTATTACAGCAGAAATGACCGAAGAACTTATTCTTCGTGGTGCTGACATTATCAAGTGCGGTATTGGTCCTGGATCGGTATGTACTACAAGATTAATGACAGGTGTCGGTGTTCCACAATTGAGTGGAATTATAGAATGTGCTGACGCCGCTAATGGAATTGGAGGACACGTAATTGCCGATGGCGGTTGTGTGTATCCAGGAGATGTAGCCAAGGCATTTGGTGCCGGTGCTCATTTTGTTATGCTGGGTGGAATGCTGGCAGGGCATGATGAAAGCGAAGGTACCGTCGAGGATGGTAAGGTTACATTTTACGGCATGAGTTCCGATGCCGCAATGGAAAAGCATGGTGCTAGAAAAGATGGTTATAGAGGTGCTGAAGGTAAGGTAGTTCAACTAACACATCGAGGACCTGTGGAACCAACTATTACGGAGATACTTGGAGGCATTCGTAGTGCTTGTACCTATATCGGTGCTCAACGCATTAAGGATATGCCTAAGTGTACAACATTTGTAAGATGTACACAACAAGTTAATACCGTATTCGGGAACATCTAAAACAAGTCAAGACTACAATAGGAGACACACACTAATGAATGATAATCATGTGATACCAGAGATCACCTTTCAATGTCGCGTAGGCGACGAACAACCTGAAGAAGGTGGTTGTCCAATTGGTGGCGAGTTTGTAGGTAAAACTACAACAGAACTATTTGGTGGTAAGAGAGTACTAGTATTCTCACTACCAGGTGCGTTTACACCAACCTGTTCAACTTATCAACTTCCAGGCTTCGAAGAAAATTATGAAACCATCAAGGACAATGATGTGGATGAAATTTATGTATCCAGTGTTAATGATAGTTTCGTAATGAATGCTTGGGCACAACACCTAGGCATTAAAAATATCAAGGTTATTCCAGACGGCAATGGCGAATTTGCCAAGTCATTGGATATGCTTGTTGATATGAGTGCTGTGGGTTTTGGTAAGCGTTCAAGACGCTTTGCTGTTATTATTAATGACGGTAAGGTTGAAAAATTGTTCGTTGAACCCGAAGCAAGTGCAGATAATCCAGATCCATATGGTGAAACTTCGCCCGAGAATGTAATGGAATATCTAAATCACAAAATGATTGAAGCCGCTTAAAAAGGATGGTGATCGTCTTTACCTAGTGTAATATCAAATATAGCACAGGCAAAGGCGATCACAATTCCTAAACTTATTATTCCCCAAAAGAAAGGTTCGTTAAAAATTAAATAGAGTAGTACTTCTACTCCGTCCATTTGATTAAAGTCTGGCACTATTTCAGCCACGCTACCCTTTTACCTTCTTTAATACGTCTATTATATTCGTCTACAGAACCTGGATATCTCCACGCCCAGATAGCAACACCTAACATAAAGAGTCCTGACCACAGAACAGCCTTTAGGTTACCTGTCGCATGAAATGTAATTGCAAGTGTTGAAGCCATAACAATTACCATTGCATATTTTCCTCTTGTGGGAAATACTCTCTTTTTATTCCAATTGGTTAAGAATTTACCAAACCATGGATGGTTGTATAACCACGCTTCCATCTTTGGTGAACTCTTTGCAAATGCCCAAGCCGCCATTACAAGGAAGATTGAAAAAGGAATACCAGGAGTAATAAATCCTATATAGGCCATACCTACACAGAAAAATCCAAACCCTTGGTATAGATATTTCTTTATTTTATTCATATTATTTCGTGCCTTTCTAACACTACTAGTAATTTATCCACAAGTTCGTCCATCATAGCGTTAGTGTGATTAGGCGTAGGAGTAAATCGCAGTCTTTCTGTTCCTACGTCAACGGTAGGATAGTTAATAGGTTGCACATATATCCCGTCCTTGTATAGAAGATCATCCGATATCTGTTTACACTTAACAGCATTGTTGATCATGACAGGAACTATATGACTAGGGTTTTCCAAAATAGGAATACCCGCTGACCTAAATTTTTCTTTAAGGCTTGTTGCTCTTTCCATAATGGATTCGCGTAAGTTTGGATGTTCTTTAACGTACCTAATACTTGCCAAAGCACCAGCACATAATACAGGACTCAAACTTGTAGTGAATATAAAAGCAGGTGCTAGTGACCTAATAGCGTCTATAAAAGGTGTCTTAGACGCAATATAACCGCCCTGTACGCCGAATGCTTTCGCTAGGGTGCCGTTGACTATATCAACTTCTACATTGTCACGTTCTGTAATTCCTCCACCGTTTTGGCCGTATAATCCTACCGCATGGACTTCATCCAAATAGGTAAGTGCATTGTACTTTTTGGCTAGTTCAACAATGTCTTTAATTGGCGCAATATCGCCGTCCATTGAATAAACACTTTCAAATACAACCATTTTTGGTCCCTGTACTTGTTGTAACACCAACTCTAATTTTTCTAAATCATTATGGCTCCAAATAACTTTATTAGCACGACTATGTCTAATTCCCTGTATGATGCTAGAGTGATTTTTGCTGTCACTTATAAAAGTAATATCCGGAATAACTTTGGCTATTGTTTCTAATGTTGTTTCGTTGGCATTGAATGCACTTGTGAATAGCAATGCACTTTCTGTTTTGTGTAGTTTGGCTATCTCTGCTTCTAGTGCCACGTGATAGTGTGTGGTTCCTGATATGTTTCGTGTACCACCGCTACCAGCACCCGCTGTTTCTAATGCTGTTCGCATAGCATCTAAAACAAACTGATGTTGACCCATGCCCAAGTAATCGTTTGAGCACCAATTTGTAATCTTTTTGATAGCGTATTTTGAGTACCAAATTGCGTTTGGAAATTCACCACGCTCACGCAGGATATCATTAAACACCCTATATTTTCCGTCAGATTTTAATTGTTTTAATATCTGTTCAAATTTGTCTAGGTGTTCCATAATATGCTCATTATCTGCGTATATTATATTTATTAAAATTTTGGTAAAAAAATCAGCCAAAAACTCTTGTAATTTTCAAAAGAATTACTATATAATATATGTACAGCAAATAATTGTTGTATAAATAAAAATGTAGATTGCCAATTGGGATCTACGTTTATAACTTGCTTAATAAGGAGAAAATACTATGACAAGCAAAAACCTATCAATCTTTAATCAACTAAGACCAGTAACCGTTGGATTCGATCCTTTATTTGATCGTTTCGAAAGAATGTTCGATGACGACTTCTTTTCAACTCCAATGGTAAACTATCCACCATACAATATCGTTAAAACAGGTGACTACACCTATGATATTGAATTGGCCCTTGCTGGATTTAACAAGAAAGACATCGATGTTCAATACGAAGATGGTGTTGTATCTATTAAATCTGTACACGAAAACAAGGAAGACCAAAAAGGTGTTGATAACGTACTACACAGAGGCATTAGCAAAAGACAATTCACAAAGTCTTTTACAATCGCTGACGATGTAGAGGTTAGAGGTGCTGAACTTAAAGATGGCTTGCTTAAAATCTCTTTGGAAAGAATTATTCCTGAGAGCAAAAAGCCAAGATCCATTGAAGTAAAGTAAGTTGTGATTGGTGGGGTGGGGAAACTCACCCCTCCAAAATAACTCTTGCTTTTAAACAAGAAGTATGTTATATTAAATAAACATTATAGTAAGGAATTAAAATGACACAAAGTTCAACATCTACGATAGAAAAAGAAAAGATAATTGACAAATTACAAGAACCTGGTATGTACAAGGTTCTGTTTATTAATGACGATGTAACACCTATGAATTTTGTCGTTGAAGTTCTTATAACAATTTTTAAACACTCACAAGCAAAAGCAGAAAAAATTACACAGGAAATACATAATTCTGGTAGCGGCATTGCTGGGATTTATGTTTACGAAATTGCTGAACAAAAAGGTGTAGAAGCAACCGTTTTATCTAGAGAAAACGGATACCCTCTCAATATCAAAGTCGAGCCAGTATAATCCAAGTAAATAGTAGCATGGGAACTACTTTAAAAGAACTTACTTGGGAACATCATAAAAACGCAGAACGACAAGAATTTGTTAAAGTGCTGATGGGAGGATCTATCTCTCATGAAGTATATGCAACATATTTGTACAATCAACACGCGATGTACAACATTCTTGAAGTAACAGCAATGATGCACGGACTTCTTAATGACTTTCCTGAAATCAGACGAGCACCTCTGATACATGAAGACTTTATGGAACTATGGACCGATAAAGATTCTTCACCTAAACTATTAAATTCAACAAAAGATTATATGGCTCACATGAAAAGCATCATGCATGACCAAACAAAATTAATGGCACACATCTACGTTAGACACATGGGCGACCTGAGTGGCGGACAGATGATCAAAAAGAAAGTACCAGGCACAGGACGTATGTATGAGTTTGCCGGAGATATACCTGCTATCAAAGATAAAATCAGAACAAAACTTTCTGATGATATGGCAGACGAAGCGAAACTTTGTTTTGAGTTTGCTACAAAAACTTTCCAAGATATGATGGAAATTTAATGAGTTACATTTGGGATCGATTAATTGCTAGTAAAAACACGATCATAGATACCTTTGACGAATTCTGTGAAGAAATACAAGAACCTGGACTTACACAATTTAATCAACCAGACAATGGTTGGATTAATAGAGTATGGGCAAACAAACACATTCGTAGAGCACACATAGATGTTGTCGATGCTCGTGAATCAAAAGGTTTATGGATGATGCACGTATGCTGTTTTCCTGTGCTAACAAATGATGCACCTATTTACGGCTTTGACGTTATTGCAGGTAAGAATAAAATGACAGGTGCATTTCACGATTTTAGTGCTAGTAGTGGAGGAGAAGATCATCCTTTACTAAAATGGTACGAAGAAGCAGTTGCAGATTTTATTCCTAGCAAGAAACGTGAACTTCCTGAGTGGGCAAAGAATATATTTTCGCCCAGCATGATCGCGGCTGGTAATGTAAGTAAGCAGGAAGAAGCAGATGCTATTGTAAATTTAGCATTAGATAATTTAAGAGTCTATTTCGAAAGTATTAGCGAGTACACTGGTAGAGGAAACATAGATATTACAAAAGGTGCACAGAACTACTACTGCTATAATCAGCAACAAAATCCACACACTCCTCGTGTTATGAAGTCATTAGGACTTAATGAGCGTGATGTAGAACTATTTTGCACCGACGCTTTGTTTCCTAAACTAGACTAAATATTGATATGAGATCATTAGAATTCACACGATTAATCACGGAAGACGAGAGAAAAGAAGATGTACTTTCTCTCAAACAGGAGTTAGTGGATAAAATTAATTCACTACCTGATGATGAAAAAACTGCTAAACTTATAGACGAAATCGAAGCCATGCTTGGTGATATAAAAGTTGGCGGTAGATTAGAAGCAGTTGTATCTAGATTACAAACAATTGAAGATGCAGATTTAAAGAAAGAAATTAACAAAATTGCTAAAATAGTTGCTACTATCAATATGGGTGCAAAACGCAGAGAAAAATTATTTGCTGATTGGGGTGCTGGAAAACTAGTTAATGTAGATAGTTTAACAAAAGTAGGAACACACACATTTTCACAAGTATTCCCTGGTTACGGAACCGACGACGTAATGACTGAACTTGTTAATGATTTAATGAAAATATCTGGTTACGGAATTGGAGAAGGTGAAGTTTGCCTATCAGCATTAAGTACCAGTATTGTTGGCCAAGGAGCAACCGTCGGTAAAGGTGATTTAATTATTGATGGTAAAAATGTTGAAGTCAAAACTAGAGGTTCAAATCCTGCAAGGATGAAAGATAGAGAAGTAACAATATCACCAAGTTATGCTAAAGATGCTAAAACATTTATGAGCAAATATGCTGTTACTATCAAAGAATTACAAGATAAAGATCCTAATTTTACACCGAGTGCTAGTGGTCTTAATTTAGGTCAACTATCAACGTTATTACAATTTGCTAATAATCAGGAAATGAATTTGGACGTTGAGAATATTTTAAAAGAACTATTTCCGGCAATTAACTTTCATGGAAAGATTGTTCAAAATATGATTTCTAACCCTAGCATGGCACTACAACTTTATGCTGTCGCTAATGTAGAAAACTATTTGCAGATAAAAAGAAACGGTGGAAGTTTAGATGGCATTCTCTTTATTGATAGAAAAAAAGCAAATTTTGATTATATACAATCATCTAGCCAACTCAAAGGCACAGGAAGAAGATTGCACCAATCGTCTGCTTATCCAATAGCAATTAAGGATCCAGCACAGGATCCATATCCACAAATTTTAGTCCAACCCGGCCAAAATTAAGGTTGACTTTTTAATTTCTATATACTATAATACTATTATTGCCCAAGTGGCTCAACGGTAGAGCAACTGATTTGTAATCAGTAGGTTGGGGGTTCGATTCCCTCCTTGGGCACCACAAGGTTTGGATATGAATAGAATAGAACATAAAACTAAAGACGGAGATAGCATAGTAATATATGATGATCTTTTTGATTATACCATCCGTCATAAGTGGTTTCAAGCATTATACAATAGTGCTTTGAGATTTAGTATTTCTTATGATAGTCAACTATCCGATTACAAAAGTGTTAGTGCTTTAGGTAATCTTTGGAGTAATGAAGATTGGGATAATTTTGGTTTACCAAGACATCCTAATTGGAACGAAGTTCAATCACAACTAGGTGATAGAACATTTCGCAGAGGTTGGTTAAATATTAACACTGGTAAAGAATTGTATCGTTGGCATCCAGATAATGAAACACCAAATGCAAAAAGTATTTTGTTTTATCCAAACCTTAAATGGGAATCTGAATGGGACGGACAAACGGTTTTTAAAAGCAGAGACTTAAACACATATGAATATTGTGTAGATTATGTTCCAGGAAGAATTGTGGTGTTCGACAGCATTATACCACACAAGGCAATACATTCAAATCACGAAGCAAGTGATTATAGAATGATAATTAATGCTGTATACTTTTAGAAAGGTAAAACAATGGCACTAGGCAGAGAATACAATAGAGAAAATGCAATTGAAGCAATTCGTGAACATGCAAAAGGACACATTGCCAAACACGCTATGAACGTAGAAGTTTATTTGAAAAATGCGGCAGGTGTTGGTGAGCATCCAGACGTTTTGGAAGCAATCGAAAAAGAACTTAAAATCATTGCTGAGTATCACGATCAATTGGAAGTACTAGAAAAATACTTCTAATCTAACTTCATTTTGGTGATATAATGTCACCAAAATAAATACCCTAAATGCGAATTACTATTACTCTTATTCTAGCCTTTTTTCTGGCATCATGCTCTTCGGTAAAGAACTGCGGAGTTAAACCCAATGTGGAAATTGTTATAGAAAAAAATCCAACCACCGGCAAAGAAGAACGCACCACCAAAGACATTATTAAAGAATCCGTGCAACCTGGCGGAAATGTAACCTGTACATTTTAATCCAATCTGAAAAATAAAGGTTGACAAATAGGTAAAACCAATGTATATTAATTATATGTACATTACGTGCCTATACTTCAGTTGGATAGAAGGCCAGTTTGCGGAACTGGATGTCCCAGGTTCGAGTCCTGGTAGGCACGCCAAAAGGGAGATATATGAGTGAATTTAAAGTAGGAATTTATAATCTTTTAAAGAGGATTATCGGAAGCAGTTTTTTGCTCGCCGTTGTTTATACAATGGGCCACATTGTGATTGCGATGATCTGTAATAACTTGATTACGGGTGCAGACTTTACCCTGGCGGCAGTTGATGCTATTGTGGAACCTATGATTAATGGTGTTTGGTTTTACGTATTGCATAAATTATGGCGAAAGTATTCCAGGGATTCTGAAGCAAAAGCATTTAAATAATTTTAACAAAAACAAGTGGGCGTGGCGGAATGGTTACGCAGTGGATTGCAAATCCATCCATACAGGTTCGATTCCTGTCGTCCACTCCAT